>ERZ780149.4768-NODE-4768-length-10339-cov-3.032478_pt1 | contig 10339 bp, 9 predicted proteins | sample MGYA00511367_ERZ780149 | MGnify/ENA primary metagenome ERZ780149 (study PRJEB29588, sample SAMEA2153852) | human gut metagenome | biome: human gut; feature: human-associated habitat; material: faeces | place: Denmark | collected 2008/2010 ...
AAACTATCTTGCCTCCCCTAACAGGGGAGGTGGCAAAAACGAAGTTTTTGACGGAGGGATTTCCTCCATGGTAAAGAGTTATCCCTCCGGTATTTGCCGGAGGGATAACTCATTTTTCCGCCCTTTTTCGCAGGGTGCGGCGGGTGCGGCGGATGTGGCGCTCATAGTCGCCGCTCTCCAACAGCTCGGCAAGCACGAGCTGCTCAAAGAGCGGCACGGTGCACGAATAAAACCCGATCCGCTCGGCGTACTGCGCCGCGAGCTTTTCCGAGAGCACCATATAGCCCATGCGCAGCGACGGCGCGACCGTCTGCGAGAACGTGTTCAGGTAGATCACATTTCCGCTCTCGGCGAGCGAGAACACCGTTTCCTCCGGCTTGGACGCGACCGTAAATTCCGAAGAGAAATCGTCCTCAACGATATACCGCCCCGGCTCGGAAGCCCAGCGGATATACTCGCGCCGCTTGGCCGCGGGCGCGGTGACATTGCTCGGATAGCTGCGGTAGGGCGTAATATGCAGCACGGAGGCGCGCGTGGCGGCGAGCGCGTCGCTGCGGATGCCGTCCGCGCCGAGCGGCAGAAGCTCGAGCGAAGCGCCGTGCGCGCGGTAAACGAGCGCAATCTTTTCATACGACGGATCCTCTGCCGCGTAGATGCGCGCCGCGCCGAGAAGCTGCACGATCAGTCCGTAGAGATATTCCGCGCCGGAGCCGACGAATATCTGCTCCGGCTTCACGCGGATGCCGCGGCTGCGCGCGAGATAGCGCGAGATCGCCTGCCGCAGCGCATCGCAGCCGTTGTTCGGGCTTTTTTCCAGAAGCTGCTCGCCGTACTCGCTGATGACGCGGCGCATCACCCGCGAGAGCACCGAAAACGGAAAGTCCGCCCTCTCCCCCGCCGGGACAGCCGCCGGTCTTACCGGCGCGCTCGGCACAAAGCCGTCCGTATCGTGGAACTGCACGTAATGCCCGCTGCGGCGGCGCGCTTCGAGATACCCTTCGTCCGTCAGCAGCGCGTAAGCGTGCTCTACCGTGACGACGCTCAGCCCCTCCTCCTCGGCCAGCTGCCGCTTGGACGGCATCCGCGCGCCGAAGGGATAATCGCCGCGGACGATCTCGCCGCGCAGACGCTCATACAGGCGCAGATACGCCGGGCGGTGTTCGTTGTCCTGTTTCATCTGGTATTATTATTTTCTCCTTCTCTGGATATTTTAATATATCCAGAACATTGTAAGCTATGGGTAAGAAAAAAACAAGGGGAGATATATCCATGACAACGAAAGCGAAACACGGCACGCGCTGGCTCTGCACAACGGCGCTGCTGATGGCGATGAACATCATTATGAGCATGAGCGTGTTCAGCGTTCCCGTTCCGGGCGGACATCTCTATCTGAACGACGTGATCATCTGCTTTGCCGCGCTGATCCTTGACCCGCTGGGGGCGTTCTGCGTCGGCGGTGTCGGCGCGTTCCTCGGCGATTTCTTCTTTTATCCGACGCCGATGTTCGTCTCGCTCGTCACGCACGGATTGCAGGCGGTCGTCATTTCGTTCTGCGCCCACCGGATGATGAAGGAGAAGCCCGTGATCGCGTCCCTCATCGGCGTGCTGCTCGGCGCGGTCATCATGGTCGTCGGCTACTCGCTCGGCCGCGCGTTCATCTACGCAACGCCCGCCGCGGCGATCGCAAAGCTCCCTTATCAGATCCTGCAGGCGCTCGTCGGCGCGGCGCTCGGCATGGTGCTGCGCTGGAAAGTAAAGCCGCTCGCAACGCTCGCCGGGAAGCTCGGCGAGACGGTGGGATAAAGGTTGTCTTTTCCTCAGCGATATGGTAAAATCATTGTCACTCAGCAAAGGAGTGATAGCTATGAAAAGAAAAACTTTTGCGGCGCTCGCCGCCGTTTGTCTCGTGCTCTGCCTGATCCTCGCCGGATGCGGCACCGTGAACGAGGAGGATTACCCCCCGCTGGAGAAGGTCGATCTCTCCTCCATGACACTCGGAACGGTCAGCAACAGCGCGTTTTCGACGCAGTATCCCGCCGATAAGTGGACCGGCAGCGACGGCACTTCCCCGCTCATCATCTACTATAACGATACGATCGACTCCGGGAAAGCCGTCAACATCAACGTCCAGCAGTCCGGCGTCTACAGCGGCAAGTTCACGGAAAAGTACATGAATAAGCTCGTGGAAAGCATCACCGAATCGTTCCCCAACATTGAGTTTGTGAAAGCGGAGCTTCGCTCGATCAATGGAAAGAGCGTGATCTACACCGAAACGGTCACCCAGTTCACCGGCGAGGTGCTCGACCGGCTTCTCGAGCAAGGCGTGATCACGCAGACCGATATCGACAATGCTGGGGGCCGCGAAGCGATCCTCGCCACGCCGCCCACGGATCAGATTACGCTCTACGCCGTGACCGGCGCTTACTTCTACATTTACACCGGCACGTATTACGAGGAGAGCCAGAAGGCCGATGTGCTCGAGGCGCTGACCGTCATGGCGCAGACGACCGCAGAAGTGAAATAACTCGCCGCTCTCCATAGAAAAACGGAGCAGTCAGAAAATGACTGCTCCGTTTTTTTGCTTTCATTCCTCCGTCCAGTCCCGGACCTGCTTTTTGAGCCAGTTTGTCCAGGCCTCGACGCCCTCGCCGGTCTTGGCGGAGATCGGGAAGATCTCCAGACGGGGGTTGCGCCGCAGCGCGTACTCGCGCACCTTGTCCATGTCAAAATCGAAATACGGCAGCACATCGATCTTGTTGATGATGAGCGCGTCGCACACGGTGAAGATGAGCGGGTATTTGAGCGGCTTATCGTGTCCCTCCGGCACGGAGAGGATCATTGCGTTTTTCACCGCGCCCGTATCGAACTCCGCCGGGCAGACGAGATTGCCGACGTTTTCGAGCACCGCGAGATCGACGTCCGCCGTGCCGAGCTCGGTAAGCCCCTGCTCGGTCATTCCGGCATCGAGATGGCACATGCCGCCGGTGTGGAGCTGGATGCTCTTCACGCCCGCGCGGGCGATGGTCTCGGCGTCTACGGAGGAATCGATGTCCGCTTCCATAACGCCGATGCGAAGATCGTCCTTCAAGCGCTCGATCGTGCGCAGAAGCGTCGTCGTCTTGCCCGAGCCGGGCGAGGACATGAGATTGAGAAGGAATGTTTTTTCTCCCTTGAGCTTTGCGCGGACGCGGTCGGCCTCGCGGTCGTTGTCGGCAAAAACGCTCTCCTTGATCTCTATGATGCGTACACTGTCCATTTCAGCAAGCCTCGATTTCTTTGAGATTGATCTCGTTGCCCTGCAGGAGCACGGTTTCCTCGCTGCCGCACAGCGGGCAGACGCGTCCCTGCGGGACGGTCGGATACGTATGGGTGCAGTTCTCGCAAAGCGTCACGGCGGGAATGGTCTCGATCCTAAGCTCCGCGCCCTTCAAAATCTCCGTCTGCGCAACGGCCCAGTTCCAGCAGGATGTGAGCTCGTGCGGCACAACGCCGGACACCTCGCCAAGCTCGAGCGTGACGGAGGAAACGCTCGTAAGAACATTTTCCTCCGCGATGCGCTCGACGGTTTTTATCATGTGGAATACGATCCCAAGCTCGTGCATGCTCAGCCCTTTTTGCCCTTGAGCTTGATCTTCACGGCGCGCTTGAGCATATACGGCAGGATGGCCTTCATCTTGTCCTCGCTGCGCACCATGGTGCTGCACTCGGGACGCTCGCGGTGGAGACGGATGGCGTCAAAGCCGCAGCGCGTCGTGCAGATGCCGCAGCCGATGCACTTGTTCGGATCGACGACGCTCGCGCCGCAGCCGAGACAGCGGGCGGTCTCGGCTTTGACCTGCTCCTCGGTGAAGCATGCGCGGCCGTCCTGCATCGTGCGGCGCAGCTCCTCGTTGTAGCCGGGGCGCTGGCGCGGCGTGTTGTCAAAGCTGTTGATATCGAGAAGAACGTTTTTCTTATCGAGCTCGATGAACTGCCGGCGGTTGCGGCCGATGGTGAGGCTCGTGTTCGGCTGCACAAAGCGGTGCAGGGACACGGCGCCCTCCTTGCCGGCGGCGATGGCGTCGATGGCGAACTTCTGGCCGGTGCAGGCGTCGCCGCCGACAAAAATGTCGGGCTCGGCGGTCTGGTAGGTCAGCGGATCGGCCTTGACGGTGCCGTTGGGGTTGAACTCCACCTTTGTCCCGGCGAGCAGCTCGCCCCAGGCGGCGTGCTGGCCGATGCAGTAAAGGATCGTATCCGCCTCGGCGGTCTCGGTCCGGGCGTCGTCAAACGCGGGGGCGAAGCGGCCCTCGGCATTTTTGACGGACAGACACTTGCGGAAGCGAATGGCCCTGGCATGGCCGTTCTCGGTGTCGATCGCGGTCTGGCCCCAGCCGGCATGGATGGAGATGCCGTCGCGCTCGCACTCGGTGCGGTCCTCTTCGCCCATGGGCATTTCGTCGTACCCCTCCAGGCAATAGAGCGTCACGCTCTCCGCGCCGCAGCGCACGGCGGTGCGGGCGACATCGGAGGCGATGTTGCCGCCGCCGATCACAACGACCTTGCCGGTGAGCTTCGTTTCGGGCGCAAGGTTGACCTTCTTTGTAAAGTCCACGCCGGACATAACGCCCTCGGCGTCGTCGCCGGGAACGCGGAGACGTCCGCCGTCCTGCAGACCGACGGCAACATAGAACCCCTTGTAGCCCTGCGCGCGCAGCTCGGGGATGGTGACGTCCCTGCCGACATCCACGCCGCAGCGGAATTCCACGCCCATCTCGCGCAGAATGTCGATCTCGGCCTCCACAACGTCCTTTTCGAGACGGAAGTTCGGGATGGCGTTCATCAGCATGCCGCCGGGACGGGGAGATTTGTCGAACACGGTCGGACGGTAGCCCTTCTCGGCGAGAAAGTACGCGCAGGACATGCCCGCCGGCCCCGCGCCGATGATGGCGATCTTCTCATCGAATCCGCCCTCGACCTTCGGGATGACCTTTTCGGGGATAAAGCGCGTGGCGGCTTCGAGATCCTGCTGGGCAATGAAGCGCTTGACCTCGTCGATGGCGACGGCCTGATCGACGGTGCCGCGGGTGCAGGCGTCCTCGCAGCGGCGGTTGCAGATGCGGCCGCATACGGCGGGGAACGGGTTTTCGCGCTTGATGAGCTGGAGCGCCTCACGGTACTTGCCCTGCGCGGCGAGCTTCAGATAGCCCTGCACGGCGATGTGCGCCGGGCACGCCGTCTTGCACGGGGACGTACCGGTATCGTAGCAGTTGATGCGGTTGTTGTCGCGGTAGTTGATGTCCCACTTATCCGGGCCCCAGGCGGTCTCGTCCGGCAGCTCGTGGCGCGGGTACTCGATGGGGCCGTCCTTCGTGCAGAGCTTCTGGCCGAGCTTTACCGCGCCCGCGGGACACGTCTCAACACAGCGGCCGCACGCAACGCAGTTTTCGCTCTCGACCTTCGCAACGTAGGCGCTGCGGGAGAGGTTCGGCGTGTTGAAAAGCTGGCTCGTGCGCAGCGCGTTGCAGACGTTCACGTTGCAGTTGCAGATGGCGATGATCTTCTCTTCGCCGTCGATGTTCGTGATCTCATGGACAAAGCCGTTCTCCTCGGCCTTGTGCAGGATCTCGAGCACCTCGTCATAGGTGATGTAATGGCCGCGGTCGGTCTCGACGACGTAGCGCGCCATATCGCCCACGGCGATGCACCAGTCCTGCGGATCGTCGCCGCAGCCCTCCCCGAGCTTGGCGCGGGACATGCGGCAGGAGCAGGGCGAAGCGGCGTAAACGCCGTCGTACTTTTTCAGCCAGTGGGAGATGTGCTCGATGGAGACGGACTTGTTCTCGGTCTCGATCGCCTTTTCCACGGGGATGACATGCATGCCGATGCCGGCGCCTCCGGGAGGCACCATCGGCGTGACCTTCTCCAGTGGGAGGAACGTCATGCGCTCAAAGAACGCCGCGACCTCCGGGTGCTCGTCGATCTGCGACTGGCGCATGTTGACGAACTCCGCGCTGCCCGGAACGAACTGCGGCAGCGTCCAGCGCTTCTCGTGGTTCGGGTTTTTCCCGTCCAGATTTTCCCAGTTGTACTCGACAAGGCCGATGTACGCCATCTCGGTGAGCAGCTTTTCGAGCTCTTCCTCGCTTTTGCCGGTGAGCGCGGCGACCTGCGCGGTCGTTTTCGGCTTGCGCACCTTCATCTTGAGCGCGACATCCGCCATTTCGTCCGTAACAACGCCCGCGAGTCCCCAATACTCGGGATCGTTGCCCGTGACCTTGCCGATGCGGTCGGTGATCATCGCGCCGAGCTTGAGGATCTTCTCTCTCGGCTCGTCCGTGCGGGGGATCGTAAAGGAATATTTGCTTTCATCCACAGGCATTCCGGACTTGGTCTGCTTATCCATGCTGACTCCTCCACATTTTATATCTCTTTTGTTGAGTTTCCTACTATATCGATAGCAAAATTATATTACACATCGGCGTGTTCGTCAAGTATGTTTCCCGGCTGGTTTCTACACAAAATGAGCCGTTTTCGGTAACGAAAACGGCTCATTTTTCTATATTTTACTGTATAAAAGCGTTCTCCACGCGGATGGCAGCAGGGTCAAGCGAAGGATCCATGACGCGGACGATCTCGTCAAAGGCGGCGCTGCGCTCCGTAACGTAGTATTCGACCGCGCCGGTGCCGCGGCTTTCGGCGAAAAGGGGCCGCAGCGCTTCGGCGAGCGCTTCGCCGACATCGATCATCCGCACGCCGGGCAGCCGCTTTTCGAGCGCCGGGCGGTACACGGGGTAATGCGTGCAGCCCATGATGAGCGCGTCGATATTCTTGCCGTCAAAGGCCTCCATATACCGCGAGCAGACCGTCTCCGCGACGATATCGTCCGGCGCGATGCCGTTTTCCACGAGCGGCACAAAAAGCGGGCAGGCGCGGGAGACGACGTGTACCCCGGGGGCTATGGCGCGGATGTGCGTTTCGTACGCCCCGCTCTTGACCGTCGCCTGCGTGCCGATGACGCCGACGGAGCGCGTTTTCGTCATGCTCGCAGCAAGCCGCGCCGCGCTTTCGATCACGCCGTAGATCGGCAGGTCAAACTTTTCGCGCAGCGCGTCGAGCGAGTTGGAGCTCACCGTGCCGCAGGCGATGACGATTGCCTCCACGTCCTTGCGGAGCAGGAAGCGCACGTCGTCCTCGGCATAGTGCGTGATCGTCTCGACGGAGCGCCCGCCGTAGGGTACGCGGGCGGTGTCGCCGAGATATACCATATCCAGCTGCGGGAATGCCCGCCGGAGCTGGCGCAGCACCGTAAGGCCGGCGATGCCGCTGTCAAAAACACCGATTCGATGCATTGTTCTCACCTCATTGAAACGATTTTACACCGAAACGGTGAAGAATACAACCGGAAATCAGCCCGCAGCTTTCCCGGCCGCGATCTCCTCGCCGGTGACGATGTTGCGCACCCAGATGCCGCGGCGGAGAAGCACGATGCCGATGACCATTTTGATAAGGTCGGCGAGATTCACAAAGAGGTACGCCTCCACGAGCGGCAGGCCCGTTTTATGAATGCGCACCCACGCGATCGATACCGACACGACCCAGGTGAACACGCTGTCCGAAAGCATGGTGATGTACGTCCGGCCTCCGGCGCGGATGGTCCAGTACGCGGCATTTACCACGGCGTGGACCGGCAGCATGAGAGCGCAGATGCGCATGAGCGACGCGGCGAGCGTCATGATCTCGTGGGAGGTGTTGTAAAGCCGCGGGGCATACGGCGCGACGAGGAACATCACAACGCCGACCGCCGCGCTGGCCGCGCAGCTGAGCGCAGCGAGCTTCGGGCAGTAATTCCGCGCGCGGTCATACTCCTCCGCGCCGAGCAGGTTGCCGATGATGATGCCGACGGTGTTGCCCATCGTGAAGATAACGGTATTGAAGAGATTGAGCACCGTGGAGTTGATGTTCAGCGCGGCAATGGCGTCCAACCCGCGGTAGGAGTAGCACTGCGTGAGCATCGTCATGCCGAGCGACCAGAACATCTCGTTCACGAGCAGAGGCATGCCCTTGCGGACGATCTGTCCGGCGAGATGGCCGGGGATCGCAAAGCCGCGGTACAGCCCGCGGATAAACCGCGGCGGCGTTTTCTTCCCGTGGGTGCCGAGCAGGATCAGGCCGAACTCCACATAGCGCGAGAGCACCGTGGCAATGGCTGCGCCGCGGACGCCGAGCATCGGGAAGCCGAGCTTGCCGTAGATGAGCAGATAGTTAAAAACGAGATTGACGAAGATCGCCGCGACGCTCGCCTTCATCGGCAGGCGGTTGTCGCCGGTGACGCGCAGTATGCTCACATACGCCGTCGTAAGGCAGAACGCCGGCAGACCGAAGAGCATGATGCGAAGGTAGTCCTCGCCTTCCGAGAGCGTGAGCGCGAGATCGCCGCCGGTGCCCGCCTCGTGCAGGAACGCGCCGATGAGCGTATCCGGGATGAGCGCGAGCAGCACCGTGGCGATCACTGTAAACCCGGCGCAGAGCAGGATATTGAAGCGCAGCGTATGACGGACGCCGTTATAGTCGCCGCGGCCGAAAAACTGCGCGCCGAAAATGCCCGCGCCGCCCGTTCCGCCGAAGAGACAGAGATTATATACGAACAGAAGCTGGTTGACGATGGACACGCCCGACATCGATTCCGTGCCGATCCGCCCGACCATAAGGTTATCGAGCAGATTCACAAACGTCGATACGGCGTTCTGCAGCAGCAACGGCAGCGCGAGCGCCGCGACCAGCTTGTAAAAGTCTTTGTTTCCGATAAATTTTTTCATAGCTCCTCCGGCAAAAAGTGCGGTGTCTCTTTGCGAGACACCGCATTTTTCATTTGTTCATCATCCGGAGGACGCCCTCCGGCTCAGGTGGTTTTCTTGTGGTGGTACTGATAAGAGGTGTCGATGCGGTTGCAGGCAACGAACATCTCCTCGTCGAGCTCGCGCTTCATCTGGAGCGCTTCCTCGATGTCCATATCCTCGAAACGGCCGTTCCGCTCGACGATGACGCGGCTCGAGGCATCCGACTTGAGCACGTCGATCGCGCGCACGCCCATCATCGCGGCGGACACACGGTCACGTCCGCTCGGCGCGCCGCCGCGCTGGATGTAGCCGAGGACCGTCACGCGGGTCTCGAGCCCGGTCTCCTCTTCGATCGTCTGCGCGTACTCGTGGACATGGCCCACGCCCTCGGCGACGATGATGATGTTGTCGCGCCGTCCGGCCTTCTTGCCGTCTTCGAGAAGCGTGCAGAGCTCATCCTCCCAGCCTTCCTGCGGCGGACGTTCGGGGATGAAAACCCTGTCGGGAAAGTGCTTTCTGCTGAAAAACAAAACGCACTGACCATACGTGGAATCTACAAAGATGTACCGGAAAATACGATGCTCACCCATGATTTCGTGATATCTGTTCATCAAAATGGAGGGTATCATGCAGGAGCCGGCTGGAGAGGAAATGATGTCTTTTATGCTTTCCTTCGTTTGCGCCATGCTTCGGACATTGACAAAGTGAATGCTGACATTCAGCGGGTGATCGGTAAATATACCGCATTAGAGTTTGATGGCTGGAAAATTGAATTTAGCGCCATTCCATTGGTGAAACGTCATCTGGCTTCTCCCGATGTACAAAAGCGTTTGGTCATTTACGGATTTTTGGGCTTTGCTATCTTCTTTGTGGCTATCATGAACTATATGCTGATATCCATTGCTACTTTGAGCCGTCGTGCGAAAGGAGTGGGAGTGCATAAGTGCAATGGAGCCAGTTCCACCCATATTTTCAGAATGTTTATGGCAGAGACAGGAATCCTTGTCATCCTTTCCGTATTGCTAAGTTTCTTGCTGATAATCAATGCGCGTGGTCTGATTGAAGATTTACTTTCCGTCCGTCTTTCCTCACTTTTCACTTGGGAAACGTTGTGGGTACCATTGCTCACTATCCTTGTTCTCTTCATACTGGCAGGTGGCATACCGGGACGATTATTCTCCCGTATCCCTGTCACGCAGGTATTCCGCCGGTATACAGATGGGAAGAAAGGATGGAAACGTTCGTTGTTGTTTGTGCAGTTTACGGGAGTTTCTTTCGTCTTGGGATTGTTGCTGGTCACTCTGTTGCAGTACAGTCATCTGATGAGCCGTGATATGGGTATCGTCGTGCCCGGGTTAGCTCAAGCGCAGACATGGCTTCCTAAAGAATCGGTGGAGCATATCAAAGACGATTTGAGCCGCCAACCGATGGTAGAAGGAGTGACCGTTGCCGTAAATGGAGTGTTGGGCGAGTACTGGACACGCGGATTGATGGGAAATGACGGTAAGCGGATTGCCACC
>ERZ780149.4773-NODE-4773-length-10334-cov-2.256834_pt1 | contig 10334 bp, 10 predicted proteins | sample MGYA00511367_ERZ780149 | MGnify/ENA primary metagenome ERZ780149 (study PRJEB29588, sample SAMEA2153852) | human gut metagenome | biome: human gut; feature: human-associated habitat; material: faeces | place: Denmark | collected 2008/2010 ...
GACCAGTAACGCGCTTCGCGATGCACAGAAATCATGCATTCGCATGATTTCGCGCTAAGATTCTCGGGTTTTCTGTGAACTTTGTTCACAAAAAACACTCGCGGAACGTTACCAGTAAACAGTAACGACTAATTTATTTATGTGAATATTATAACAAATACATATTGAAATTTCTATATTTTGTGCTATAATCCTTTTAAATAAATAATAGCGAAGTAGGAATTTATGCGTCAAGTGTTCATTGGCTGGGGAGTCGCCGTGAAACGAAAAGCAGCAGGACTGTTTACGATATATTTTCCGCACCCGTTGCTACATGTGAGAACATCTCATAATGTGGAGGGATTATTATTTATGGTAACTACTCTGTTATTTTAATCATTATGGAGGTGTTTTTTTTATGCATAAAAACAAACAGACATGGAGTGTTAAGACTCTTGTATTCCTTGCACTGCTGGTAGCAATCCAGCTTGTGCTGTCACGCGTTCTGGTAATTGATCTTGGTGTATATCGAATTACATTGGGAACGGTTGCCACTGTATTGGCAGGTCTTTGGATGGGGCCTGTAGCTGGTGGCGTAGAAGGTGCTGTTGCCGATATCATTGGATGTTTTATGAAAGGCTATGGAGTTAATCCACTGATTACTTTATCAGCAGTTGCCTGGGGTGTGATCCCCGGACTGGCTGGAAAACTAATGGCTGAAAAGAACAGAAAAGTAAAGACTGTTGTTATGTGTGTCGCAATTGCAGTCTCTGGCGTAGTGGGAACACTTGGACTGACCACTGCAGGACTGGTAATGATCGGAGCAAACTTCTATGCAATTATGCCAGGACGTCTTGTACAGTTTGCAATCATGACTCCAATCTACTGCGTACTTACCAGTCTTCTTTATTTCAGCCCGCTTACAGGCATGGTTGTAGGAAACATAAGACCTGCTAAGCTGGAGAAGAAGACCGTATAAATGGCAGCAGTCCAGGATCTGAATTATATACAAAACCCAAAATTAAATAATATGGCATAAGATGGATTATGAAGCAATGCACTTACTGGAAAGTTGATTGTTTGAGAAATCAACTTGTTGAATAAGTCAAAAAATACGATTCCCAAATAAAAGGCTGTGATCAGGATAAACACTGATCGCAGCCTTTTTTAAACATGCTCTGAAAAGTTTTCAGTTTGTATGTGTCTGAACCCGGAACCAATAGGTGTAGAGATAATGAAGTCCAAGTGATTCATAAAGATTACGTGCGGGAGTGTTTCCCTCTACTACCTGAAGATAGGCCTTAGTTGCGCCTTTCTTTTTTCCTTCTTTTAGAAGCGCAGTACAAATCTGACGAGCATAACCCTTGTGTCTGAAATCTTCGCGAACATGGATAGCGTACAATCCAATATAATTTCGATCCAGAATTCCAAGCCCGGTTGCAATAATTTTTCCGTTACTCCAGATGGAGGCGCATACGGTGTCTTTTACGATGGCATGATACATGGATGGAACTACAGCACGGTGAACAGGATTAATGGTGCCTTTCAGATCAAAAAGACTTTCAATCCAAATATCTGGAATATCGTCAGTAAGAGTTACCTGATCGCAAGGCGCAGAAAGATCTGCTCCATCCAGTGAGGCTGCCATAACATTTGTTGTATGCTGGATTTCGTAGTTGCGGTTTTCCAGAAGATAATCAAAATCCGGAGAAACCAGAGGACTGATCTTAAAAATTGCAGGGCTGCCCAGTCGGGCATACTCTGCTTCGCAGAAAGAAACCTTTTCCCTCCAGGAAAGGGTAGAAGTTCCGAACTGCTCCACACTGTTTGTTCTATGTGTATAAAAATAGGAAAAACGGAGAATCCATCCGTCATAAAGTTCCATTTTATGGGAAGGCCATGCGTTCAGTGACATATCTTCGATTTCTTTAATGATTTTATCCATAAAAAAACCTTCTTTTATAAGTTTAGGGTCATTATACATAATTGTATCCAGCAATGCAACTGAAAATAGTCTGTTATAAGACAGATTGTTTTTTTCATATCTTGCTGAAAACCTTTTTCAAACCCGTTCTAGTATGGTGAATAGCCGCAAATTAATTCATACAATCTGTCTGCCAGAAATCTTTGTCCCTGCTCAGTAAGGTGAATCCCATCTGTAGTAATTTCTGAATATCCATAACGACGCGCCTTTTCATTCAATTCCTCATGCAATGTAAGATAAGGAATTTGAAACTGTTCTGATAGCTGGTGGATCATTTGTGATATTTTCTGGCGAAAAGGAAGCCAGGTTCTATAACAGGCAGGCCAGGGAAAAAGAAAGGGCTCCATTAAAATAATACGCGAGTTTGATTTTGTTAATATTGTTATAAGGTCTGCATAACATTTGTAAAAAGAAACAAGCATATTCCTCTGCTGAAACGGTGTTCTGTCCGTATTTATTATTAATCCAATATCATTGATTCCGATTAAAATTGTTATAATATCACTTGTAAAATCAGAATCACCCTGAATTCTCTGCAGAAGTCTGTTTATAGTAAAGCCGTCAGTGCCATAATTGCGCACCTGATAGTCTGAGTCGTCCCTTTCAAAACGGTCTGACAGCATTTTCACATAGCCATTGCCAAGGGAATCTCTGGAAAAGCAGTGATCACAATCGGTGATGCTGTCACCAAGACATGTTAATATTGTCATAATTTTACCTCCGTTAATATTATACTGCAAGAACAAAAAGGTTTATAGTTTTTTTAGAAAAATTTGTAAAAAAAAGACTGGACAAATGGTGATGGAGCACCTATAATAAGACTCACCAGAAGTCATCTGGTATCGAAGGTCATCTTTTCAGATCGACTATTCCCTATTCTACGAAAGATAAAATACAGAAAGCCTTTTTCAAACAGGCTCTAAAATACTTCAAGATAGCCTCCTGTTATTAGTGAACACTATGTAAAAGAAGGGATGGTACGTCTATGCTTTTTTACAGAATATTTCCTGCGATAGCGGCAGGCTGTGCCGCTCTGATGGATATTCAGAGAGCGAAGGTAGACAATGGCTGGCTGCTTTTTTGTGTACTGGTCAGTTTGTTTACGCGAATATGGAAAATGGATGTTAGCAGTCTTGGAACCTGGATATGCGGTCTGCTGGTACCGATACTGATTCTGGGGATTTTATTCATATTCAGAATGCTGGGAGCCGGAGACATCAAGCTCTTGAGTGTTATTGGAAGCATGATCGGACCGACGAAAATTCTCAATTGCATTTCCTATTCCTTTCTGATTGGAGCTGTCATATCAGCTGCTCTTATGATTTCAAGCGGCATTGTCTGCCAGCGAATTCTTTACTTATTACATTACATCAGTGCTTATTTCAAAACAGGAAAAAGAGAACCCTATTACAAAAGTGGTATGCCGTTGGAGAACTTTCATTTCACAGTTCCTATATTTTTAAGTGCATTGCTTTATGCGGGAGGTGTCTATTGAAGAAGAATATTTTTGCTGTCTGTGATCTTGAGGTGGATTATGCCTTGAATTTTATGGATTATCTTAATCATAAGAAAAATATCCCATTTGAGATTCAGGCATTTACCAACGTAGAGAGTCTGATCGCCTATGGGAAAATGAATCACATAGAGTTGCTGCTGATTTCCCAGAAGGCTATGTGCCGTCAGGTGCAGGAATTGGAAATTGGTAAAATTGTTATACTTTCGGAAGGCGTGCACCCACCGGATCTGGACCGTTATCCAAGTGTGTATAAATATCAGGCCTCTTCAGATGTTGTGCGGGAAGTGATGGCGTGTTACGGAGCCGAGAAAGCAGTAGCCCCGGCTGTTTTTCCTGTACTGAAAAAGACCACGGAAATTTATGCAGTATATTCTCCTTTGGGGCGTTGCCTGAAAACATCGTTTGCACTTACATTAGGACAGATTCTGGCAAAAGAAAGAGCCGTTCTTTATCTGAATCTGGAGGAATACTCCGGTTTTGAAGAAATGTTGGGAAAAGGGTTCGCACAGAATTTAAGTGATCTTCTTTATTTTGTACGGCAGGAAAATGGAAATCTGATTTATAAGATGAACAGTATGGTACAGACAATAAACAATCTGGATTTCATTCCGCCTGTACGTACGCCAGAGGATATACGAGGAACTGCATGGGAAGACTGGGAAAAACTGATACAGGAGATTGTGCTTCACAGTAATTATGAATTTGTGATTCTGGATATTGGAGGGGCAGTGGATGGGACTTTTCAAGTTCTGGATATGTGCCGGAGAATTTATATGCCAGTGCTGTCTGATCCGGTATCCATATCCAAGATTGCCCAATTCGAAAACCTGGTAAGAATCTGGGATTATCCGCAGATTCTTACCAGAACTGTAAAGGTACGCCCACCTTTTCATGGAGGAAACGTGGCACCGGAGAATTATATTGAAGGGCTGTTGTGGAGTGAACTTGGAGATTATGTCAGGGAAATTCTGAGAAAGGAAAAGGAATGAGTCAGGAAATCTTTCGCAAACTGAGACAAATGCTCATGGAGAAGCTGGATGTTTACCGGGAACTTACAGACCAGGAAATTCTGGAAACGATTGATGAGCTGATCGTAAATACTCTGCGGGAATCAGGAGTGAGCCTGAAAGAAAAAGTGCAGCTTCGCCAGGAACTGTTTTATTCTGTCAGGAAGCTTGATGTATTACAGGAATTGATCGAAGATGAAACTGTAACTGAGATTATGGTGAATGGTCCGGATTCTATTTTCGTAGAACGAAAAGGAAAACTGACAAGGTGGCCGAAGTCTTTTACAGATCAGGAAAAGCTGGAGGATGTGATACAACAGATAGTGGGAAAATGCAATCGCATTGTGAATGAATCATCTCCTATAGTAGATGCCAGACTGGAAAATGGCGCCAGAGTCAATGTGGTTGTGGCTCCGGTAGCATTAAATGGTCCAATTCTGACAATAAGACGTTTTCCGGATACTCCAATTACAATGGAAAAGCTGATTGAACTGGGAAGTATAACCCCAGAGTGCGCGTCCTTTTTGGAAAAACTGGTAAGGGCCCGGTATTCGATTGTAATTGGAGGAGGAACGGGAAGTGGGAAGACCACATTTCTGGGAGCTTTGTCAGAGTACATACCAAAAGATGAACGGATTATCACTATTGAGGACAATGCAGAACTGAAGCTTCAAGGGATTGCAAATCTGGTGCGCCTTGAAGCCCGGGCAGCGACCATAAACGGAGCACCGGGAGTAAGTATAAGAGATCTTATTAAGTCTGCACTTCGTATGAGACCGGATCGAATAATCGTAGGAGAAGTACGGGGTGGGGAAGCTATGGATATGCTTCAGGCACTGAACACCGGGCATGAAGGCAGTCTTGGAACAGCTCATGCAAACAGTTGCCGTGATATGCTGGCCAGACTGGAAATAATGACATTGATGGCGGAACTGGATCTGCCGCTTCAGGCGGTAAGAAGGCAGATCGCCTCTGGCGTAGATATTCTGGTGCATCTGGGACGTATGCGCGACAAATCAAGAAAACTTCTGGAAGTTTCAGAAGTATGTGCGTATGCGGATGGTGAAATCAGGATACAACCATTGTATCAATGGCAGGATGGGTGTGGTCTGGTGCCTGTGGAGCCCCTCCTGCACAGAGAAAAACTGGAACGGGCGGGGGTAAAATTATGATCAGGCAGAAAGTTGATTATGGAAAATACAGATATTCTCAGAAAGAAATTTTGAAATATATAGGAGAAAGTGCAGCATTGTGTGGTGCTGTAGATTATTTATTCTATCAAACACCTTGGGTAATGTTGCTTGTGGTTCCGGTTTCTGTGTTCTTTCTGAGGTGGAAGAAGAAACAGATGATCAGAGAAAGAAAACGGCGCCTTAATTATCAGTTTCGGGATGCATTGAATTCTATGAGTGTGGCGGTACAGGCTGGATATTCTGTGGAAAATGCAGTTTCTGCCTGTGTGCGTGATTTAGAACAGCTATATCCGAAGAATGAAGATATTGTAGCTGAATTTCGTTATATAGAGACACAACAAAGGGTGAGTGTGCCGGTAGAGGAATTATTTCTGGATCTTGGACAGCGCTGTAAGGTTGAGGATATTGAAAATTTTGCTTCAGTTTTGTATACAGCAAAAAGAAGCGGTGGCGATCTTGGAAATGTAATTCAGAAAGTGGCTCGAATGCTGGGCGATAAGATTGATGTAAAAAAAGAAATTGAAGCGACTCTGGCTGCGAAGAAGTCGGAACAGATGATTATGAGCCTTATGCCGGCAGGAATTATTCTTTATCTGCAGCTGGCATCACCGGGGTTTCTGGATATTCTCTATGGAAATCCGTTTGGAATCTGTGCGATGACAGTCTGCCTTGCAGTATATGGAGCTGCTTACTGGATGGGAAAAAGAATTGTGGAAATCGAGGTGTAGTGGATGTGGCTCCATATTGTCATTTTTGTTATATTATTGCTTTTGACCGTATGCAGTACTTTAGGCTGGATCCATGTAGAAAACATTGGTACGGCAAAAGGCAGAAAGATGTTTCTTGTGGTTGCTCTGGCAGGAAATATAACAGGAGGATTGCTGACTTGGACAAAAGGTGGCGGACAGGTATTTGAAGATGGTTATGAGTTGAAAAAGGAGGAAAACGCTTATGAAGAAAAATTTATGGTATCCGTGGAAGGAGAAGAAACAGGCAGTGTCTATGTACAGATCCCGGAAAAAGAACTGGAAAAGGAAGATACCGGGCAGCAGGAAGTGCTGACGAAAGAGGAAGCTGAAGAACAGAAGCTTCTGGAATTTGTAGCAAATTATAACAGCGAACTGGAAGACGCTGAGTATTACTATCTTCCATCTGACTGGGAAGGAAGAAAACTGGAGTGGAAAACACCTTATGATACTACCGGAAATATGTTGGCAGCAATTTTTCTTGCAGCAGCATTTGTCATGATTGTTATAATTGCGCGAGAAGAGCAGAAAGCCAGAACGAAAAGATATGAAGAATTGATGATGGACTATCCGGGACTGATCATGAAGTTCACCTTGTTGGTGCAGGCTGGAATGACTGTTCGAAATACGTTTAGGAAGATGGCTTCGGATTATAAAAACAAAAATGAAAAACGCATTGCGTATGAAGAGCTTGTTACTGCCTGCCATGAAATGGAGAGTGGAATTTCAGAAATGGAAGCCTATCGCCGCTTTGGTGAAAGGTGCGGACATGTAAAGTATAAAACATTTGCAACATTATTGATCCAGAATCTTCAGAAAGGCAGCCGCCATATGGGAGAAATGCTGGAAAAAGAATCTGTGGAAGCCTGGGATGACAGGAAAAGAAAAGCAAAAGTTCAAGGAGAAGCGGCAACTACCAAATTGTTATTTCCAATGATACTGATGCTTGGCGTTGTAATGGCTATTGTTATGCTGCCGGCCTGTCTGTCCTTTTATGGATAAATCCAATCCGGAGGCTGATTTTCATATTTAAAAAGAAAAGTGCCAAAGGAAATTTTTCAGGCTGAGGGAGGTGAGAAATATGAGTGAACTGCGCAGACTGATGAGAGAGTTTTTGTGGGAAGAAGATGCTGTAGGCGTTGTGGAAATTATTCTGATCCTTGTAGTTCTTATTGCACTGGTCATGATTTTTAAAGACCAGTTGACCAGTCTTGTGAAGAATATTCTGTCAAAGATCACAAAGCAAAGTAATTCTATTTAAATGATTTCCAACTAACAAAATGATTTGAAAAGGAGAGGTGCGCCATGGTAAAAAGAGGAAGTATTACTGTTTTTCTGGCCTTAACCCTTGGACTTATTCTGTCCCTGCTGAGCTCAGGACTCGAGTCAGCAAGAATGGCTGCGGCCAGAACTCAGATTTTGAATGGGATGGATATTGGACTGTATTCTTTATTTGGACAATATAACAAGTCCCTTTTAAAGGATTTTGACTTGTTCGCTGTTGACGGAGCCTGTGGGGGAAAGGAAATGAATCTGGCCTCTGTATATGATAATCTGGAATCTTATATGAAGCCTGTGATGAAGCAAAATAGTCAGAAATTGTCAGTACAGCAGGGTGGCATTTCCGGTTATCTTCTGATGACAGATTCAGATGGTGAGGTCTTTTATCAGCAGGCAGTCCAATACATGAAAGAAACTCTTGGAAGCCATGGGGCAAAGCTCCTTTTAAACAAAATTCGAGATATGCAGAAAAAGACAATTGAAGCGGAGCGACAAGGCAATGAGATAGAAAGTAAAGGAACCATTGAAAATTATGAAAGTGAAATGGACTCTGCACAGCAAAAAAGTCAGGCTTTGCTGGAAGAAAAAAAGAAACAGGAACAGCAGAATGGGCAGGATGGGTTTACGGATGGAAAAATGCTTCCGTCTGTGACAGAAAAGAAGCCTCCTGCAAAAGTTGAAAATCCTATTCCGGTAATTCGAAAAGTACGAAAAATGGGACTTTTGGATCTGGTTCTTCCTCCTGGAAAAGAAGTTTCTGACAAAAAGGTTAAAACAAAAGAATTGGTTTCAGGAAGAAAACTTGAAACAGGATTGGCAATGGAGGATTCCGTAAAAGCAGATGGAAGTATGCTTTCCCAGGTTTTGTATCAGCAATATCTTATGGAAAAACTGGGAAACTATATAGAACCAGGAAAGAGCGGCTTGAGCTATCAGATTGAGTACATTATTGGAAAGAAAAACAGTGATGAGGCAAATTTGAAAGATGTAGCGAAAAAACTTTTGATGGTTCGGGAAGGACTTAATGTTGCATATCTGGTTTCAGATGCGCTTATGATGGGACAGATTCATGCCATGGCAGCGGCAATTGCAGCCGCATTTCTTATTCCACCGGCAGTTGTGGTGATTGAAGGTGCGCTGATCCTATGCTGGGCTTTTGCTGAAAGTATTCTGGATGTAAGAGAGCTATTTGCCGGCGGAAAAGTACCTTTAACTAAGAATGCCTCTAACTGGCAGCTGTCGTTGCAGGGGCTGCCGGCATTGGTAGATAAGCTGGATACGGACCGGCAAAACGATGTAAACGGGTTGTCCTATGAGGATTATTTGCAGATATTTTTATTGACAACTTCAAAGGCACAAAAAGTTAAAGGGGGTATGGATATGATTGAAAGTTCGTTTCGTGAGATGGAAGACTGGAATGAATTTTGTCTGGATCATTGCATTACTGCACTGGAGGCTTCTGTGGATGTAAAGGCAAATAAAAGAAAAGTGTTTACTGTAACGCGGGAATATCACTATATTTAGCTGGAAAATAGATTGTCTCTTGCCATATTACTATATAAGAAAGGCGCAGAAGGATGCTTTCCCGGAAAGGAGATGGAAAATTGATTAAAAGAAAAAAGAGAAAAGATATACAAGCTCTAAGGAGCAGAACAAGAAGGAAGAGTTCTCTGGGAATCCGGTCTGTCAGAAAGTCCCCGTTTTCTGCCAGAAGTCTTTTCGGAAAAGTGTCTTTGTGCGCCTTTGGGAAAGAAATAAAAGAGCAGGTAAAAAAAGCCAGTCTTACGATAGAAGCGGCCTTTGCCCTTCCACTCTTTTTCTTTGGAATGGTGACAATGATACATTTTATGGATGTATACAGAATTCAGACGGAACACTTAAGCAAACTGTGCCAGAGTGCAAAGGAAGCTGGAATGTATGCATATGTGGTGGGAGGCGACGGAGTAGAAGAAATTACGCTTCCTGATGTTTACAAATACAAGCCAATTGGCGGATTGATACCGCTTTCGGTTAAATGGCAGTATAACAAGGTACGGGTTCATGCCTGGACTGGCGCGGACAGAGGAAATGGGAATAGTGAAGAGAATGAAAAACCGGAAAATATGGTGTATGTAACGGTTTCAGGTTCGGTGTATCACAAAAAGCTGAATTGCAGTCACCTCAATTTGTCGGTTACTAAAGTGTCGGGTGGAAATGTTTCTTCCAGACGAAATGAAAATGGAGAGAAATATCATGCATGTGAAAGCTGCAGTAGAGGGCAAGCCCCAGAAAGTACAGTTTATATCACAAAATCTGGAAATCGTTATCATAATGACAAAAATTGCAGCGGCTTAAAAAGGTCCGTACGTCTGGTAAAAGAGTCGGAAGCTGGTAATCTGCATGCATGTAAACGATGTGGTTAATAAGAAGAACTGGAAGGGGAATAAAATAATGGAACGAATTAAAGGACTTATTGACGCACCGTTTACTCCTTTTTATGAGAATGGTGAGGTGAATTTAGAACCAATTGAAGCATATGCTAAGATGCTGGTAAAGAATGGACTGCAGGAGAAGCTGTTTGCGCAGGTCGTGGCAGCACTCATGAAGCGGGGGATGATCCTGAAAAAGGGAACGATCGTTGACTCGACC
>ERZ780149.4813-NODE-4813-length-10287-cov-7.849980_pt1 | contig 10287 bp, 9 predicted proteins | sample MGYA00511367_ERZ780149 | MGnify/ENA primary metagenome ERZ780149 (study PRJEB29588, sample SAMEA2153852) | human gut metagenome | biome: human gut; feature: human-associated habitat; material: faeces | place: Denmark | collected 2008/2010 ...
TCCGGGTATTTTTTGAATTCCTTGGCGTCGTATTTCATAACGAAGACTCCTTTCTATGTTTCGGTCCGAAAAGGTGCTTCGTATAATCTGTTTTGAGCCGGTTTTTCTTGCATTTAATCCAGGGAGGCTGTCCGCAAAGCCATACCTGACAAGGGTTTTCTTCTTGCGTATTTTCTTGCCAGCGCGCAAAAAAATCGATCGTTTTGGGGCATTTCTCATTTCAATTTGAACTCTGGTTTTTTCTGATATGGAGCTGGTCAATACCGGTCGGTGCGTCCGAAATCCGTTGCAGCACAAGGATTTTCGCCGTTTCCAAAACTGCCGCCACCGACCACAGCAGACACGAAAGTACCAAGTGCGAACAAGACTCGAAATCAGTTTGCGAGCAATCGCACATGGGTTCGAATCCCATCCTCTCCGCCAACGGAAGCCGCATAAACCCAGTGTTTATGCGGCTTTTCCATACCTATATTGCAAAAGTAAGCAGTATCTATATTGGGGAGCAAATCTTAATGTGAATTGCGCAGTTTGTTCCCCAATGGTATATCCTCATTTTTGAATTGGCAAAATGAGAGGTCACCAAAAAAGCGGATAGCGCAAAGGCTAAACTTCCTTATTTCTTGCCGTAATGTAATCGCATCTTTGAAAAACAAGGTTTTATGATATAATAATCACGCTACTTAAACGCAAAGAGGTGTTTTGATGGAAATTACATCTTATTTAGAGTTATTGAAAAAGCAGCGCAGACTAATGACGCAACAGCAAATAAGTGCAATACAGGAGCAAGCAAGACTTCATGCAATTGCTTCTGAAAAGATGCAAATCAGAGATTGTCTGGAAGAACGCTACCGTGAAGTATTTGCTAAGGGCTTTGAAAAACTTTCGACAACCTCAAATGTGCTTGAATTACTGCCTGATTGCGATACGGATGCAGACAGGCTGAAAGCGTTGACTGATTGCACACAGGACGGCACCACGCCAATTCACGATATAACGGCTGCAATGAAAACCATTCCTGAATTTGCGGAATGTGAAAAACTGAATGTCGAAGTGGGCAAAGCGTATTATGAATTCTTTTGCGCAAATGATGCATTGAACAGACGGATTGACAGCGACAGAAGTATTCTATTTACGTTACGCCGCCGTACCGTAAAAGAATGCGCCAATTGGCTGATGACGGTGTCTTGCTGTATTTTCTTGAAACGCCGGATCTGCCACTGCTGGAAGAAGAATGCACTTCAGATTATATCTTGGAATCGTTTTCTTTCGCAGAATACTTGAGTGCAAGAGAGTTGCTATCAACATTTTATCAAGTGCCGAATCCCGGGATTCCGCTGCAAAGGAAACTGGAAGATGCCCATGCGGCACTCGAGATGATGTACAACGGTTGTTATCGCAGTGCCGCAAGAAACTGGTTTGCGCTTATCGAGCATGAGCACAAGCGCTGCGCAGATATTTTAGAAGGGTATTGGGAAGTAAAGAAAGAATATAAAAACGGTGGTCAGCGCTCTGAAAAAATTTATATGATTGTTAACGCCATGATGGGCGAATGGGATACAGAAGCATGGAACAAGATTGATTCCTACTATAAAAAACTTACAGCAAACCACAAAAGCTCTGATATAACATTAAACCGCAATCCAATCATTCATGGGGATTATTACAGCGATGCAATTGATGTATCGGAAAAAGACGCCCTGCGGCTATTTCTTCTCTGGATAAACCTCAGAGTAATGACAGATCAGCTTGCCTTTATCGAGGACTTTATAAGAAACAAGGTACTGCTTCTGCCTTATTTTTGCGAGATAATTCCTTCAGATTGACTTTATAGAATTCTTGTGGTATCATATCCGTAGCAACTTTCGGCCAAGCAACGGCGAAAGCCAGGAGGTTGCTGATATGGAATCTAACCGAAAGAAAGATCCCGAATTGGCCGATTTTCTCCGCAGGAGTATCCAAAAATCCGGATTGACCTATGAGAAGGTTGCCGAGCAACTTAACATAAGCGTTCGGGCTGTCGGTTACTATTGCAGCGGAGAAAGAAAACCAGGTCAAAAAACATTACTCCGTTTTGTGCGGACGATGAACATCCAAGCGAAAGATATCCCTTTCTGAGGGGTATCTTTTATTTTTTTGAACCATGCGGTTCATCGAAAGTTATCGGTTTTGATTATAGAATATGGGTAACAACTGAAAAGGAGGTACTCAAAATGTCAAAGTATAAGACCATAGACGTATGGAACAGGGTTTTCGGTGCGAAGCAGGAGGCGTATGATTATACCGGACGGCTGATGAAAAAATCCGCCTGTGGGAATCCGAACAGCGCCTATCACCCGACGCTTGACCACATCCGCCCGCTTTCCGCCGGCGGCTGCGATGTCCTCGAAAACATCATCATTTGCCATCGTGATACCAACGAGGAAAAAGCAGATCACTTCCCACACTGGAAAGCGAACGGTGCACACTACCACGCACACAGAGTAAAAGGCTCCCGTGTGGAATACGAGATTATTGAAGATTAAGGAGGCAAATCTATGAGTAAGCATTTCTTCGACTATGACGACGGTGATTTTGCGTATACCGTTTCCGATAATATGGCAATCGACTCCGACGGTAATATGATGATGCGCATGGGCGATAATATGGCTATGGACATGGACAGCGGAGAGCTTCACATTATTTCGTCATGGGATGATGAGGACGATTAAAAAATCGTTATAAATGAACACCGCACCCCCGTCTCGTATATTTGATTGTATGCACATCGATGCTGTCGGTGTACTTGACTTGAAGGATTACAAGATCTTTTTTCGCAAAAACCACCTGAACAACCCCTTGCCATTCTTCGCAAAAACACAGTATATTACAAAAAACCTCACGCACAGCTTTATATGATCCGTGCGTGAGGTTTTCAGTTTTCATACGGTATTCTGAAATAATCCAGGTATTTCTTGAATGTATCCTGCGCCGACAGGCAGGTGTCGGTCAGGTATCCTTTTTCCCGGTCCCACTCCTGCAGTCCGCGATAATAGAACATTTTTATGCTGTCCTCAATAATAAACGGCACGATATTGTGTTTCAGGCATTCCTTGAACATAATCAGCCGACCGACACGCCCGTTGCCGTCCTGGAAGGGGTGGATGCGCTCAAACCACACATGAAAGTCAAGGATATCTTCAAGCGTCACCGTTTCCTTGCTGTTATACGCATCGAGCAGCTTTTTCATTTCCGCCGACACTTCCTCGGGTAAGGTTGTTTCCCGCCCGCCGACCTCATTCGGCAGCTTCTTGTAATCACCGACGGCGAACCAGTCTTTTCTTGCGTCACTTGTTCCGGTTTTCAGGATAAAATGCAGGTGCTTAATAAATTTCTCACTGAGCTGCGATTTTGCGCTTTCGATGACCTCATCAATACAGCGGAAGTGATTGGCGGTTTCGATGATATCGTCCACCCTCACGCCTTCCTCGGTAATGCCGACGGTGTTGGTTTCAAAAATAAAACGCGTCTGATCATGGGTCAGGCGGATTCCCTCCATATGATTGGAATTATAGGTCAGTTCCACCTGCACCTTATGATAAATTCCGCCGTGGATCCGGCTGCGCTTTTCTTCTTTGAGAATATCTGCCAAAGTCTGCGGTGTGGGCTTGCTTTTATTGCTCCGTTCGGGTTTCTCGGCATTTTCGGGAATATTCCAGGTCTTGCCCGTCAGAAAAGCGCCTGAGACGCGCCCTGCCGCACAGTAGTTGCGAACGCTGCGCTCGGAGGTGTTCCAAAGCACGGCTATCTCTTTTACGGATAAATACTTCATTCTTCTTCCTCGTCAGACCGTTCTTTGTCGCTCTCTGTAAGTATATCCTCATCTATTATACCAAAGGCTTTTATATCTTCATCTAACAATTTCAAGGCTTCCTCATTTGGGAGATCAAGGATTATCTTTCTAACCATTCATAAACACCATCTTTCCAATGTGTCTTATTTATCCGTAAATCAGTATACCACATTATCGGCAAAAAAACAATCGGTAAAAATCTATTTTTCTCATATTTTTGCCGATAGTGGAAATTTTGATTCTGTACCGGCATTTGTCTACACGACTTTTGGTGCGGTTCGGCATAACCGGTGCTTTTCACGCACTACCAAAAGCGTGATTTTGGGGCGAAAAATCGCACGGTTCTATCAAAAATTCTAATAGACTTTCCCGAAAATCCGTTAGAACTCGGCGAAATCGGAGGAGACTCTCGGACTCGGATTTTCACTTTGTTTTCGATTCAAAGAGGTGCGAAAAGCCTTGAAAACACGGCATTTTCGGGGTTCTTTCATCTGCCGTTATCTTCCGTCAAATTCCGCCAAGTTCGGTTTTTACCACTTGACTCGAAATGCGGTTGTCCGCAAGGGCACGTGGGTTCGAATCCCACCGCTTCCGCCAACGGAACCCTTGAAAACCCAGTGTTTTCAAGGGTTTTTTCTATTCGGTGAAAATTCTTTCGTTTCTATTTTTGTGTTTCTGTCAATTTTTCGAGCCGATTTTATGCTCTTTTTCGCCCGTGAATATTAGAATGAAAAATCTTCAAACAGCGCGTGAAATAAGACTTTTTAAGGCCTGCATACTTTTTGCGGCGTTAGAAAGATTTCCGTCAGACAAAAAATCGCCAAATTTCAAAACACCCGATTGCGGGCAACCGCACCAAAAGTCATGTGTGGATTTTAGCGGTCGGGGTTCAAACCGGCAGAAAGAAAAATGTACTGTGCGTCCTCTTTGTTTTTTGCCGTAATGTAAGCGCATCTTACTAAATCGACGGTTTTATGATACCGTACTTTTTTATTTTTCTGCCGAAGAAGTCCTCGTTGGAAAACTGCAAAAAGTTTTAGAACTGCTAAACAGAATCATATTTTCTGCTGCTTCCGAAATCAGGGCATACTATATTATGTATTTGCAAGATTGGGGAGAAAAGTTAAAGATTATTTTTCAAAATTGTTCCCCAATGCTTATTGACTGTTGGGGAACATTCTGATATAATGTTTAAAAAATTTGTTCCCCAAAAGGAGGTGCTGCAATGGCAGTACAATATAGTGAAATACAGGAATTGCTCAGAAGTCGAGCCGACCTCAATACCAGACTGAACTTAATGCCTTATGACGGCACACCCGAAATCAAAGAGCGCGGCGATGGGAAATACCTTTATGTGAGAAAGCGCGTAGCAGGAAAACAGACATCTACTTATGTAGGTGCATATACCGAAGAACTGTATAATCTGCTTTTGCGCAATGCCAGAGAAGCCCGTGAAATCAGAAAGTCACTTCGCAGCATTGAAAAGCAGCTTGCCGCAGCCGGTTATTCCGAGGATGCCCTTTCCGCCGATGTTATAAACAACATTGCCTTTGCGCGTGCCAATATGAAAATGAATATCTATGATCAGGCTGTTTTGGAGGGTGTTGCAACTTCTTTTCCTCAGACGGAAGAGATCATAGAGAACGGAAAAGTATCCGGTATGACAGCTACCGACGTGCAGAAAATTTTGAATTTGAAACACGCATGGGAGTTTATTTTGGACCGTGATGTAGTTGCCAGCCGTTCCGACTATTATATGCTCAGTCATATTGCAAGGCTTGTCAATGAAGGCTTTTTTGCGGAAGGCGGTCGAATCCGCGGTGTTCCGGTTACCATAGGCGGTTCGTCTTATGTTCCGCCCCTGCCGAATGAATCGGATGTGAAAGACAGAATTCTAGAGATCATCGAGGAAGAGGACGATGCCGTTAGTATTGCCATCAGGCTTTGTCTTTACTGCATGAAGACCCAGATATTCTTGGATGGCAATAAACGCGCTTCTGTTATCTTTGCAAACCATTATCTTATTGCTCACGGCGGAGGTTTTTTGGTCATTCCCGAAAGCGAAGTGCCGGAGTTCAAGAAACTGCTCGTGAAGTATTATGAAGGCGAAGACTCCTCTGTTATTGCGGGCTTTATGAAAGAACGCTGTTGGAAAACCATAGGGCACTAAGCACCAATATTGGGGAGCAAATTTAGATGTGAATTGCGAATTTGTTCCCCAAAGTTATATCTGTGGTAAGAACGAAAACATGCCTCAATTGCTTACGGAGGTTTATATGAGAATAACGAAAATCGAAATTACAAATTACAAGTCGATAAAAGAACCGGTTGAAATAAACTATTATAACGGATTGCCGACCGTGCTGATCGGCAAGAACGGAAGCGGAAAAACCAATATTTTGGAAGCACTGAGTGCCGTTGCGGAAGCAAACGGCAATTACTTCGGGATGCGTAAAGAACTGCCGCTGAAATATAAAGTGCATATCCGCCTTGAAAAGGAGGATGCCGAGAGGCTTTTCCCCGGTAAAAGCATTGACGAAAAATGCGAATTTGCTGCCTGCTCCGGAGAAGACTGCAAGATAAACCGAATCGAGTCGGAACGTCTAATTCCGCTTTTAAGAATGGAAATCGACGAAATCTCCGAACTTGCAGGCGAATTGAAAGACGCTCTCGATACATATACAAAGCAGCTGAACAAAATTGCGTACAGTGAAAACGAACATCCGTTACAGGGGCTTCAGATCATAAATTTCAAAAATTCAACGACAAGTTATGATTTCCTCAAAAGGCAGGTTGAAACGGTGATCCGGGAAGCCGAAAAATTTGCAGGATTTGTTAAGGAAAATTTTTCTGCCGAAGAGAACTTTATGAAATTCGGATATGTCGATTATTATTATGGCTTAAATGACCCGGAACAACTCTCATTCAAACTCCATTATGTAAAACCCGGTTTAGCCCCATTTGAGGAAAAATTCATTACAGTCAATGAAGCGGCGATAAAGCGGGAAATCACAAAAATCAACAAGGCAACAAAAGCATCCTGCGAGAAAATCACTGCCTTGCTGCATGAACTGGACGAACGGGCAAAACGATTGAAAGCCGCCTTAACTGACGATCAAATAATTCCCGATAACAGCGGTGTGTTTTATAAATTTATCCGCGAAGTCCGAAACTGCGTCGGCGCAAAATGCGCTTTTTTACGGAATGAAAGCAGCGAAGTCATTTTCAAAACAGAGAAACAGGAGCGCGAGTATTTCCGGAGCGATAGATCCCGCGTGATTCTGCAAACATATCTAAACCGAGTTTATACCGGTCCCGATAAAGATGAAATTCAAAAACAGATCAGCGAAAATAAAGATTTTTCGCTGTCCGAAGCCGCATTGAATGAATTTGAAAAATACCTCAATGAACACATTCCCGAATTTGAAAACGGCATGTATGACCGCATTTCGGTCGAACGGTCCGACAGGAAAATCCCGGCAATACTGCTGCACGAAAAAAGCGGTGAAATCGTTGACCTGAATTCGACAAGTGCCGGCAGACGGTGGTATTTCACATATTATTTTATGAAGAATACACTCGAAAGCGGCGACCTGTTTATTATTGACGAGCCTGCCGCCATGCTTCATCCCCTTGCGCAAAAAGAGGTTCTGAAAGAGCTGCTCCAGCTTGAAAGCCGAGGCATCAAGGTGATTTACTCAACGCACAGTCCGTATCTTATTCCAAACGATTGGAAAAGCGTGCACTTTGTTGCAATGACGGACAGCGGAACAACCGTCACGCAGGAAAACAAATACGATGTTCTGAAGCAAGTCACCGGCGGAGATATATTTGACTTGCAGGCGCTTTTAGAACGATATCAAAAATGCGGGCCCGTTGGTGCTGCACACAATTGCTACAAGGCTCTGATTCACAAGTACGGTTCAATTGAAAAGGCAGCTAAAAACGTGCCGTTTAGTTACGATACCATTGAAGCATGGAAAAAGAAAAAACGTGGAACATCATTTGAAAATGTCATAAATATATCAAATGCACTTGCTGTTTCGCCAAAAGAATTGCTTTAATATATTGTCGAGGGTACATCTGTACCCTGCCATTCCTTTCAGCGGTTCGCTATAATATGGGCAGAATCATTGAAAGGAGGTACTCAAAATGTCAAAGCATAAGACCATAGACGTATGGAACAGGGTTTTCGGTGCGAAGCAGGAGGCGTATGATTATACCGGACGGCTGATGAAAAAATCCGCCTGTGGGAATCCGAACAGCGCCTATCACCCGACGCTTGACCACATCCGCCCGCTTTCCGCCGGCGGCTGCGATGTCCTCGAAAACATCATCATTTGCCATCGTGATACCAACGAGGAAAAAGCAGATCACTTCCCACACTGGAAAGCGAACGGTGCACACTACCACGCACACAGAGTAAAAGGCTCCCGTGTGGAATACGAGATTATTGAAGATTAAGGAGGCAAATCTATGAGTAAGCATTTCTTCGACTATGACGACGGTGATTTTGCGTATACCGTTTCCGACAATATGGCAATCGACTCCGACGGCAATATGATGATGCGCATGGGCGATAATATGGCTATGGACATGGACAGCGGAGAACTTCATATTATTTCGTCATGGGAAGATGAAGATGAGGACGATTAAAAATTCGTTATAAATGAACATCGCAGCCCCGACCTTTCAAATGAGGTTCGGGGCTGCGGTTTTGACACTGCGAAACCCGACCCCAATAAAGGCTTTCCCTTATTTTCATCCCGTTTCCCTTAAAATATGGTGCAAAATAAGGGAATCTTATTTTGCTGTTCTCATAGTTCGACCCGTCAGAAACCAAAAAATGCTGCCCCACCGTTTCCGGTGAGGCATATATTATGTACTCTCTTTCATCATTTTTCTTTTCTGCCGCCGCTGTTCGTTCTCACGCTCACGGCGCCGGTTGTATTTGAATTTCCGAATGAGTTCTTTGTATTTTTCCGTGCGCGGGTGCGCCAGCCTTTGCGGTGATGCCATAAAGTTCACGAATTCCGCTTTGGCACAGTATCGTTGCTATCTTAAAGCCGTTTAAGAACTGCCGTGCGTATGATATAAAAACACCGAGATTGATACAATTTAATTTTTCCTCCACCGATTTTGCCGCTTGAGGGGTGAGTTTGCGCTTGAGGGGTATTTCTTCAGCGGCGGTTTCGCCGTGAAGTGTTCGCTCTGATCCACAACAGAAAAGCGCCGTCTTGGAAGTAATTCCGAGACGGCGCTTTTTCTATATTTCTGAAGCGTTCTAAAACATTACAATAGGGTTATTGGGGAATATGTTTATCAATGGAATGCTACCGTTTTCAGCTTTATGATACAGGGTGAATATACCATAAGAAGCGCGGCACGGCAGAGCCATTCCCGTGGCCGCCATGAAACAGCCAAGGATCATTATGATATATCCGCACCGGAGGGCTCGGTTTCCGCCCCTGCCGGCAGCTCCACCGCAATGGTGGTTCCCTTATCTGAGCTCTCCTCTACCCGGACGCAGCCGCCGTGGAGATTGGTGATCTCCCATACCAGAGAAAGTCCCAACCCTACGCCGCCGTACTCCCGGCTGCGGGACTTATCCACCCGGAAGAAGGGCTGGAAGATGCTCCGCCGATACTCCTCCGGAATGCCGCAGCCGGTGTCGGAAACGCGAATCAGGAGCTTTTCCGGCTCCTGTGTGACAGAAATCCGCACCGAGCCGCCCGGCCGGTTGTACTTGACAGCGTTCTCCGTCAGGTTGAAGATCAGCCGGTAGATCAGTGCATCGCTGCCGGTCATAATGCCGTCGCCCTCCGCCGTCAGCGTGATGCCGAGCTTATCTGAGAGCGGCGCAAGATCTGTGAAGATCTCCTCGATCATGGGAGCGAGCTGGATCCGCTCGTTCCGCGCCACCTGCCGCAGATTGCTCATTTCCAGCAGCGTTCTGGTCATTTGCGTCAGCCGCTCCGTCTGCTCCCGCAGCAAGGCGAGAAACTCCGCCGTTTCCGGCAGCACATCGGGATGCTCAGCGGAAAACAGCTCCAGCCGTGCCTGCATTAGTGCCAATGGCGTGCGCAGCTCGTGAGCGGCGTTGCCGGTGAACTGCCGCTGGGCGGAAAAGGCGTTGTTCAGCCGCTCCAGCATCTGGTTGAACGAGCGGCTCAGCTGCCGGAACTCCGAAATAGCATCTTCATCGATCCTCATATCGGCAAGATTGTTCAGCTGCACCTGCTCCACCTGCGAGGTAAAGCTGCGCAGGGGCTTGAGAGCGCGTCCGCTGACGAAATAGGCGAGGATGCCGCTGAGCAGCGTCACCGCCGCCGTGATATACCAGTTGGTGGTGCGAAAGCGCCCTTGCGCCCCATCGACAATGATCGTCAGATCCTCGTCAGGTGCTATGAGCTGCGGGTCAAAGCTCGCCGCTCCGCCATCATTCAGGATCACCGTGC
>ERZ780149.4817-NODE-4817-length-10281-cov-3.734207_pt1 | contig 10281 bp, 5 predicted proteins | sample MGYA00511367_ERZ780149 | MGnify/ENA primary metagenome ERZ780149 (study PRJEB29588, sample SAMEA2153852) | human gut metagenome | biome: human gut; feature: human-associated habitat; material: faeces | place: Denmark | collected 2008/2010 ...
AGACGTGGCCGTTCTCCCGGCGGTAGGTCTTCACGGTGGCCTCGTCCTCGAACAGGGCCACCACGATGTCTCCGTTGCGCACCTGCTGCTGTTGGTGGACCACCACCACGTCGCCAGGGAGGATGCCCGCCTCCAGCATGGACTCACCCCGGACCCGCAGGGCAAAATGCTCCCCCACATGTCCGCCGGTGTCAAAGGTCAGGTACTCCTCAATGCACTCCTCCGCCAGAATGGGGGTGCCAGCGGCCACGGAGCCCAGCAGGGGCACTTGGTTTCTCCGGTTGTGGGTGCCGTCGGTGACGGTGATGGCCCGGGTCTTGCCCTCCGCCTGGGAGATGAGGCCAGCCTCCCGCAGCCCTTTCAGGTGGAAATGGACCGTGGAAGGAGAACGCAGATCCACAGCCTGGGCGATCTCCCGTACCGAGGGAGGATACCCATTCTCTTGGGAAAAGGACAGGATGTAGTCATAGATCTGCTGCTGTTTGGGGGATAATTTGCTCATAAAGCAGTCTCCTTCCCATGCGTCTGCATTTAATGATGTGATTTTACCACAGGCTTCCCCAGTTGTCAAACGTTTGTTCTAAGGGGGCGGCAACTATATGCGCAACCTTGCGAAATTTAGAAGGTTCGCCCCCTTTCGCAGGTTGAAAGTAGGGGCGGTGTTTGCTATAATGGAGCTAATTTTGATATCTGACATGAGGATGGAATCATGAAATATGAACAGTGGAATCTGCGCCGGCCCGTCGCTGTGGACGTCCTGCGCGGGATGGAGCTGGCGGGATTGCCACCGCTGTGCGCCGCTGTGCTGTGTGCCCGGGGAGTGGATACGCCAGAAAAGGCCGCTGAATTCCTTCGGGAAACGCCGGTTTCGCAGCGTGACCCGTTCCTGCTGCAGGATATGGAGCGAGCGGCGACGCGGATCCGCCAGGCCCTGGACCAGGGGGAGACCATCGCCGTCTACGGCGACTATGATGTGGATGGCATCACCGCCACCTGCCTGCTTCTAGAGTTTCTCCGAGAGTCCGGCGGCCGGGTGATCGGCCATATCCCTGGCAGAACCGAGGAGGGCTATGGGTTGAATCCCGGCGCCATTGACATGCTCTCCCGGCAGGGCGCCAGTCTGATCATTACCGTGGATTGCGGGATTACCGCAGTCCATGAGGTGGAATACGCCCGCAGCTTGGGCGTTGACATAGTGATCACCGATCACCACCAGTGCAAGGGAAAGTTGCCCCGGGCCGCAGCGGTGGTGGACCCTCGCCGACCGGACTGCCGATATCCGTTCAAGGAACTGGCGGGGGTGGGCGTGGCTTTGAAATTGGCTCTGGCCCTCACACCTCCCGTCCAGCGGGAGACTGTACTGCGCCGGTATGCGGAGCTGGTTGCCATTGGCACAGTGGCCGACGTGATGTGCCTATCCGACGAAAACCGAACCTTAGTGCGGCTGGGATTATCTCTGCTGGGAAAGACCCACCGGCCCGGCCTGCGCGCCCTGTTGCGGGAAGCAGGCTGCGAGGATGGAAAGGTTCCTACCTCTGTTACCATCGGGTATGGATTGGCTCCCAGGATCAACGCTGCGGGTCGAATGGAGCGGGTGGATGTGGCTTTGGAGCTGCTGCTCACCCGCGATGAGGAGCAGGGCCAGATCCTGGCTCTGGAGCTGTGTGAACTCAACCGGAGGCGGCAGGCCGTTGAACTGGACATCTATACGCAATGTGATGTCCTGCTTACCCGACAGCCCCAGTTGGCCTCCCCTGTCATTGTCCTGGCCGGTGAGGGCTGGCACCAGGGTGTGGTGGGCATTGTGGCCTCCCGCCTGGCGGAGAAGTATGCCTGCCCCACCTTTATGATCAGCCTGGATCACGGCAAAGGTAAGGGCTCCTGCCGTTCCTTCGGCGGCTTTAACCTGTTTGCCGCGCTGGAGGAGTGCGCTCCGTTGCTGGAGCAGTACGGCGGGCATGAGCAGGCCGCTGGTTTCACCATTTTAGAGGAAAATATCCCCGCCTTCCGGACCGCTATGGCCCGTCTGGTATCCAGCTATGCCCAGGGAAAGCCCATGGTCGCCGCGCTGGATATTGATGTGGAAATCGACAGCTGTGCCCTGCTCAACTGCCAGGACGTGGATGCCCTGTCCATGCTGGAGCCCTTTGGTTCGGGCAATCCCAAGCCGGTCTTCCTGTTGCGCTCAGTGTGTGTGCTGTCCTGCGCCGATGTGGGGGGCGGGCGGCATCTGAAAATGAAGGTGCGCCGGGATGGCGTCACCCTAGATGCCATCTTCTTTGCCGCCAATACCGCCGCTTGCGGCATTGGGCAAGGGGATCGATTGGATCTGGCATTCCATTTACAGGTCAACGAGTACCGGAACAGCCAGACGGTGCAGCTGCAGCTGTGTGACCTGCGCGCCGCCCCTACCCGGGCCCAACTGGAGCAGGCCCTATTTCAGCGTTTGCGCAAAGGAGAGGCCCTCTCCCGTTGGGAGGCCTCGCTGATGCTGCCTGACCGCCAGGATTTTGCCCATTTATGGCGGTTTTTGGAGCATAGCTGTGTCTCCGGTCCTGCAGTGTCCCGGCTGGACCAGCTGGTGCGCCATGTGGGAAAAGGCCAGTCTGGCCGGTATTCCTATGGAAAGACTCTGGTCTGTCTTCATGTTCTGGACGAACGGGGACTGATCCAGGTCGCAGCATCCGGGGACGTGGTGTCGGTCTGCCTGTGCCCCCGGGAAAGCAAAGTGGATTTAGAACAGGCGCAGATGATGAAGCGGCTGCGGGCCATGTTGGGCCTGGGGCCAGAGGAAGAGAGGAGGCGCCGTCATGGAGGAGAACATTCAGGAACGCTATGAGCAGATGGAAAAGCGAGTGCTGGAGAACAATCCCAGCGCCGACGTGAAGCGGCTGCGCGCCGCTTTTGCCTATGCCGATCAGCACCACGGGGGACAGCTGCGTAAAAGTGGAGAACCCTATATCACCCACCCCATCGCCGTGGCAGAGATCGTGGCTGACCTGGGGCTGGACCTGGACTCCATCATTGCAGCTCTACTCCACGACTGCATCGAGGACACCGATTCCACCCACGACGACATCGCCAAGCAGTTCGGCACCACGGTGGCCGAGCTGGTGGAGGGAGTCACCAAGCTGACCCGGATGCAGTACACCTCCAAAGAAGAGGAGCAGATGGAGAACCTGCGTAAGATGTTCATGGCCATGGCCAAGGACGTGCGGGTCATCCTCATCAAGCTGTGCGACAGGCTGCACAACATGCGGACCCTGGAGTACCAGTCCGAGCGCAAGCAGAAGGAAAAGTCCCTGGAGACCATGGAGATCTACGCTCCCATTGCCCACCGCCTGGGCATGCAGCGGCTGAAATGGGAGCTGGAGGACCTGTCCCTGCGCTATCTGGATCCCATCGGCTATAAGGAGGTTCAGGAAGAGCTGGACGAGCTCACCCGGCAGAACTCTGAGTTCCTGGCCCGGATGCAGCGCCAGATTGAGGAAAGGCTTGCCCAAGAAGGGGTGCAGTGCACCGTTTACGGCAGGCTCAAGCACATTTACTCCGTCTACCGGAAGATGTACGCCCAGAGCAAGACCATCAAGGAGATCTTCGATATCTACGCCTTCCGGGTCATTGTGGCGGATATCCCCGCCTGCTACACGGTGCTGGGCTGCATCCATGATATGTTCAAACCCGTGCTGGGTCGATTCAAGGATTATATCGGAACCCCCAAGCCTAACGGGTACCAGTCCCTGCACACCACCGTCATCGGGAGGGAGGGCATTCCCTTTGAGGTGCAGATCCGCACCTGGGACATGCACCAGACCGCCGAATACGGCGTGGCAGCCCACTGGAAGTATAAGCAGGGAATGGCCAACAGCAAATTGGGTAGTGAGAAGGAATTTGAGTGGGTGCGCAAACTGCTGGAGAGCCAGCAGGACACCGACCCGGACGAGTTTGTGCGTACCCTGAAGGTGGATATGTTCGCTGACGAGGTGTTCGTATTCACCCCCAATGGGGATGTGAAGAGCCTGCCGGCCGGGGCCACTCCCATCGACTTTGCCTCCGCCATCCACTCCGCCGTGGGCAACTCCATGACAGGGGCCCGGGTGAACGGACGGATCGTCACCTATGATACGCCGCTGAAGAACGGTGACATCGTGGAGATCATCACCTCCAAGTCCGCCAAAGGCCCCAGCCGGGACTGGATGAGCATCTGCAAGTCCAATGAAGCCCGCAATAAGATCCGCCAGTGGTTCAAGAAAGAGCGCCGGGAGGAGAACATCGCCACCGGCAGGGCAACCTTCGAGTCGGAGCTGAAGCACATGGGGCTGTCCATGTCGGCCATCACTGCCACGCCGGAAATCCTGGACGCGCTGCTCAAGCGGGTGCGTTTTGGCTCTCTGGATGAGCTGTACGCCGCCATCGGTTACGGCGGTATGTCCGCCCAAAAGGCGGTAGCTCGAATGAAGGAGGAGCTGACCCGGATGGGTCGGGTGGAACGGCAGAATGCCGAACGCCAGGCCATGCAGCCCAGCCTGAACGCCGGGGAGCCGATCTTCCCCGCCGCGGCCAAGCAGCCCGGCACCCAGGCCACCCGCCCACGGCACTCGGAGAGCGGTATCATCGTGGAGGGGCTGGACAACTGCATGGTGAAGTTTGCCAAGTGCTGCACTCCTGTCCCCGGCGACCCGGTGGTGGGGTTCATCACCCGAGGGTATGGGGTGTCTATCCACCGGCAGGACTGCCCCAATGCCGACCCCGCTCGGCGCAAGCCGGAGGAGGCGGGGCGGTGGGTCAACGTATCCTGGGTGGAGGGGGAGCAGGCATCCTACCGCACCTCCCTGGAGATCTCTGCCAAGGACCGGGACGGCCTGGCCCTGGATGTAGCCATGGCCCTGTCCACCCAGAAGGTGAAGGTGAACAACCTCTCCGCCCGCAGCGAGCCGGACGGCTACGCCATGGTATTCCTGGAGCTGTCTGTCAAGGACAAGCAGGAGCTCACCGGGGTCATCAACAAGCTGTCCCAGATCCCTGGGGTTTTCCTGGTAAAGCGGGCGGGGGGCTAATGTTCGCCCAAAAAGACTGCGCCTTTTCCGGCGATGGTCGCGGCTGGCTGCGTCGCATTTCGCTCTGCTCGCACGCTTGCCTGCCGAGCGGTGTTTTTGGCCAGGTACACGCTCCGGCCAAAAACGGATAGGACTTCAATTCGCGCCTGCGGGCGCGAATAAAGCCGAATGATAGAGAATAAGGAGCCAAAGATCGATATGTCCACGCCCGCCTTTCAGCCGCTGCTCTTCGGCGGCGACATCAACGTTTACAGCGTGGCCCGGGCCTTCCATGAGGCCTACGGGGTCAAAAGCATCGCCTACGGCAAATATATCTCCTTTCCCTGTGCCTACAGCTCCATTATCGACTACCGTCCCTGTGTGGACAACGAGGACGCCGAAACATTTTTGCGAAATGTAAAAACGGTGGCTCAGGAGTGTAAGGATAAGACTGTGCTGGTGATTGGCTGTGGAGACAGCTATGTGAAGCTGGCCGCCCACCTGAGAGAGCGGTTCCCCGCCAATGTGAAGTGCAACTATATCAGCGGGGAAATGCTGGACCGGCTGACCAACAAGGAGGAGTTTTACCAGCTGTGCGACCGGTACGGCATTGACCATCCGGCCACCTTCGTCTACGAGGGGGCCATGGGCCACGACTTCACCCTACCCTGGCAACCGCCCTACATTGCCAAGCCCGCCGACGGTGTGGCCTACTGGGCCACAGGGCATAACGAGCTGAAAAAAGTATATCTGTGCCAGAGCTGGGAGGAGCTGCTCTCCGCCCTGGATGAGGTGTATGCCGCCGGCTATCCCGGCAAGATGATCCTCCAGGAGTTTATCCCCGGGGACGACACCTATATGCGGGTACTCACCAACTACTCAGACACCCACGGCAAGGTCAAGCTGATGTGCCTGGGCCATGTGCTGCTGGAGGAGCACTCCCCCCACGGCATCGGCAACCACGCCGTCATTATCACCGAGCACGACCAGGCCCTGTGCGATAAGATCCGGGCCATGCTGGAGGACCTGGGGTATGTGGGCTTCTCCAACTTCGACATCAAGTTCGACCAGCGGGACGGGACGTACAAGGCCTTTGAGATCAACTGCCGCCAGGGGCGCAGCAACTACTATGTCACCGGGGCGGGGGCCAACATCGCCCGGTACCTGGTGGGTGACCTGCTGGAGGGAAGGGACCTGCCCCTGACGGTGGTGGACCGGGAAACCATCTGGCGGATGATCCCCCGGCGGCTGGCCCTGACCTTCATTCCCAAGGCCTACCACGCCCGGATGAAAAAGCTGTTCCGCAAGGACACCGACCACCATTCCATGGAGTACCGGCCGGACTACACCGCCAAGCGCATCTGGCGGATCTGGAAAAACCACATCGGCACCTACGTGCGCTTTTATAAACACAACCAGAAGCCCAACGGATAAGGAGCAGGCTATGGAACAGAAATTAGGCGTGCTGGGGGGCATGGGCCCCCAGGCCACTCAGGTATTTTATCAATTCGTACTGGACCGCACCGACGCGGCCCGTGACCAGGACCATCTCCCCGCCCTCATCCTCTCGGACACCCGGATCCCCGACCGGACCCAGGCCATCCTGTCCGGCAACACTGGCGAGCTGTATCAGCGGCTGCTGCGGGACGCCAGGCTGCTGGAGGACTGCGGCTGCACTGCCATTGCCATCCCCTGCAACACCTCCCACTACTTCGTAGACCGGCTGCAGGGAGAGGTGGGGATCCCCATCCTCCACATGATCCGGGAGACCGCCCGGGAGCTGGCCGGGCAGGGAAAGCGGCGGCCTGGAATTCTGGCCACCGACGGCACCATTCAGACCGGACTGTATCAGAGGGAATGCGCCGCTCTGGGGATGGATGCAGTTGCACCTGATCCGGAAACCCAGCGACTGGTCATGTCCATCATCTACGATGAGATCAAGCAGGGGGAAAACGGCAGCCGGGAAAAGTTTGCCCATATTGACAAGGCCATCCGAAGAATGGGCTGCGACTGCGCCATTCTGGCCTGCACGGAGCTGTCCGTTTTCTCCACCTACCATCCCCTCCCCCCCTTCTATCTGGACGCCATGGTGGTGCTGGCGGAGCGGGCGGTGAGTGTATGCGGCTATCCCCTGCGCACCATCTAATTGCGATATCTGAGAGGTGACCCTCAATGGAACTGAATCTCTATCCCTTGCGGATGTACTGCGCCCTGCTGGAAAGCGAGGGGCTGCTGGCCGCCCCGGTCCCCGGCGGACAGGAGCTGGATCGGACGGTGGAGCTGGTATCCTGTGATTCCCGGGAGGTAATCCCCGGCACGCTATTCATCTGTAAGGGCGCCCACTTCAAGCCGGGGTTCCTGGTGGACGCGGCCCGGTCGGGGGCCTTTGCCTATGTGAGCGAGGCCCCCTATCCCGAGGTGGATCTGCCCTGTATCCAGGTGTCCGATCTGCGCCGGTCCATGGCAAGGCTGGCGGTATTGTACTACAACGACCCCTCCCAGCATCTGAAGGTGATCGGCGTCACCGGCACCAAGGGCAAGTCGTCCACTGCCTACTATCTGAAGTATATCCTGGACGAGTACCTGGCCTCCGAGGGCAGCGCCTGCGGGGTGATCTCCTCCATCGACACCTATGACGGGGTGGAGAACTTCGAGTCCCATCTCACCACCCCGGAGCCCCTGGAGCTGCAGAAGCACTTCGCCAACGCCTTGGCCTCCGGGCTGGGGTACCTGGTGATGGAGGTATCCAGCCAGGCCCTGAAGTACCACCGCACCTTAGGTACCCGGTTCGCCGCCGCTTGTTTCCTGAACATCGGACGGGACCACATCTCCCCCATTGAGCACCCGGACTTCGCCGACTACTTCCACTCTAAGCTGAAGATCTTTGCCCAGGCGGAGCTGTCCTGTGTCAACCTGGACTGTGATCACGCCGATGAGGCCCTAGCCGCCGCCCGGCGTGACTGCTCTCAGGTGATCACCTTTTCCCGGAAGGATTCCACCGCCGATGTGTACGGCAGTGCCATCCGCAAGGAGGGACACGACATCTGCTTCCATGTGACCGCCGGAGGGATGGACCGAGACTTCCGCCTGACCATGCCGGGGCTGTTCAACGTGGAGAACGCCCTGGCCGCCATCGCCGTTTGCCAGGGGTTGGGCATCCCGGAGGATGCCGTGTGCGCTGGGCTGGAAAAGGCCCGGGTGCCCGGCCGGATGGAGGTGTATACCAATGAGGACGGCGCCGTCACCGCCATCGTGGACTACGCCCACAATCGCATGAGCTTTGAGACCCTGTTCCAGTCAGTGCGGGCGGAGTATCCCGGCCGACGGATCGTCACCGTCTTTGGCTGTCCCGGAAGGAAGGCCTTTGACCGCCGCCGGGACCTGGGGGAGGTGTCCGGAAAATACTCTGACCTGGTGATCCTCACTGAGGAGGACTCCGGGGAGGAGGACACACTGTCCATCTGCCGGGAGATCGCCGGCCATGTGGCCGGGCAGGGCTGCGCCTATGAGATCCAGCCCAACCGGGGGGAGGCCATCCGCCAAGCAGTGCTCAGTTGTGAGGCACCCTCGGTGCTGCTCATCACAGGCAAGGGGGCGGAAACCCGGCAGAAGCGGGGGATCGAGTACATCGATACCCCCTCCGATGTGGACTACGCCCAGGCTTTCCTTCGGGAGTACGACGCCATCCGGGCCGCCCGGGACCGGAAGGAGGAGACTCCCGGAACCCAGGCTGGAGCCTGACCACCTGATACAATATAAATACAAGGTAGTGGGGCCTTCTGTCCAAACGGGCAGGAGGCCCGTCCATTTCCCGCCCTGCCCGGGGTGGGAATTTTTCATTTGCCTATCCGATTCAAAAAGAAAGCTGGATCCTGGAACCGTTTTCTTTTGAAAGGCATAGGCTGGGGCAGCAATCAAAAAAGGAGCGCTGCCCATGAAGCTGTCCCGACTGCTTACTCCCCTGGGGCTGGCCTGCCCGGGAGACGACCTGGAGATCCCCGGGCTGACCTGCGACTCCCGGCAGGTGTCGCCGGGAATGCTGTTCGCCGCCCTCTCCGGCGCCCGGGCGGATGGTGCGGACTACATCTCCCAGGCTCTGGAGCGGGGCGCGGCGGCGGTGCTCACCAGCGGCCCCGCCATTCCTGGTGTGCCCACCCTGTCCGTCCCCGACCCCCGGAGAACCTTGGCCCTGCTGGCCGGGGAGTTTTACGGCCACCCGGACCGAGAACTCTCCCTTCTGGCTGTCACCGGAACCAAGGGCAAGACCACCACCGCCCACATGCTCCGGGACATCCTGTCCGCCGCGGGGTATAAGACCGGAATGATCGGTACCCTGGGGGCCTTCGTGGCGGAGGAGAAGCTGGCGGAGACGGGCAACACCACTCCTGAGCCAGTGGCCCTTTGCGCCCTGCTGCGGCGCATGGCGGACGGAGGGTGCACCCATGTGGTGATGGAGGTGTCCTCCCAGGCCATGAAGCTGGGCCGGGTGGCGGGCGTCCAGTTTGCGGCAGGAGCGTTCCTCAATCTGTCCCCCGACCATATCGGTCCCGGAGAACACGCCGACTTCGCCGAGTACCGGGCCTGCAAGGCCGCCCTATTCCGCCAGTGCGCCCTGGCAGCAGGCAACGCCGGCGACCCCGCCTGGCCCTTCATCTGTGGGCAGGTTCCTGCCGGAGTTCCGGTGACCACCTTCGGCTTTGGGGTGGACGCAGGCTTGCGGTGCGCCGGAATCGTTCCAGATCCGGGCGGTCCCCTATCCACCCTGGTTCAGGTGACGGGAATAAATCAGCCCTACCGGGTACCCATGCCGGGGCGGTTCAACGGGGAAAATGCCCTGGCCGCCATCGCCCTGTGCCGGGCCCTGGGGGTGGCGGACGCCCACATCCGGGCGGGGTTGGCTCGGGTGTCCGTCCCTGGCCGGGCCCAGGTCTACCCCATGGAGCATGGGGTGACCGCCCTCATCGACTACGCCCACAACGGGGAGAGCTTCCGAGCCCTGTTCGCCGCCCTGCGGCCCCATGTGGCAGGCCGGATCGTCGCCGTGTTCGGCGCGGGGGGCGACCGCCCACCCATGCGCCGCCGGGACATGGGCCAAGCGGCGGCGGAAGGGGCCGATCTGGCGGTGCTCACCGAGGATAACCCCCGGGGCGAGGCGGTGGAGGACATCTGCGGCCAGATCGCAGAGGAGCTCCACGGCAAAATCCCCTATCAGATCATCCCCGACCGGCGGCGGGCCATCCTGTGG
>ERZ780149.4818-NODE-4818-length-10280-cov-3.496626_pt1 | contig 10280 bp, 3 predicted proteins | sample MGYA00511367_ERZ780149 | MGnify/ENA primary metagenome ERZ780149 (study PRJEB29588, sample SAMEA2153852) | human gut metagenome | biome: human gut; feature: human-associated habitat; material: faeces | place: Denmark | collected 2008/2010 ...
TTTACCCATAAAAATATGCACCTCCAAAAGTGTCTAACTTTTGGGGTGCATATCACAGCAATGTCTCTTTTATTATTTAAAATTAACTGCGAGCCATCAGGCATAAGCAAGCGATGTACCTTGTAATAGTTTTTACCTTCCTGACGTACAACAGCCGCCATGTTGCCTCTTCGTCCGTTAATTATAACAGGCGCAGCAAAGGTTACTGTGTTGTATGCTCTACCTTTATGTTGGATGTGGGCATCAATTTCTACACCTTTTGCCAACACTTGAGGCAATACTGCAAAAGCAAGCATTTCTTCATTGGTTTTTAAATAGCTCAAACCATTTTTTAGGCGCTTTTGGTCAATAATGATTTCTCCAAAACCTTTACGTTTTACTTTATAACCTGTGTTTTCGAGTCTTTTAAGCACCCAATCTAATGCATTTTGCTTATTCTTGAATAATTTAAACTCTTGGACTGAAGCAACTATATCCATTAAATTTAACAAAGCTTGATTTGCTTTTATTTGTTCTTTTATGGATGTATCGCCTTCATCTCTTGACATGTACTTCACACCACCCTCATCGGTGGTGTTTTCGTTTTCGGTTTCACCCATGCGGTCATATACAGTTACATTGTCACGGTCGGAATCTTCAGAGAATTTTTCTTGACTTTTTTTGGAAGTTTGTGATATACTATCTATAGAGTCTGACCGACCTGCGCCTTGGGCGTTGGCTGAGGAATTTTTCATCAGCAGGGTTTCGGCAGACTTATTTTTTTGATAATCTCCGCTTTCCATATAAAGTGTTTGCAAATTCAAAGTCTTTTTCTTGTTAGAAACAATTTCAAAACTTCGCATTGTACCATCTTCAAAAGTCTTTTTAAAAATAAATCCGTTAGATTTATTGCTTCCTTGATAGTAATAATCAAAGTTTACAGTATCAAAATCTATAATGGCGTCGGCCATCCTGTCTAAATACTCAATAATATCTTTTCTTGATAAGTTTTTATCATCGGCTAAATGCTTGATACTATCAAGTGTTGCGGCAACCGAATATGTTTTACCATCTTTAAAAAGTGTACCATTTAATTCTTTAGGAATATTAGGTATGCTTTTTTCAATTTTTGATAGTGTTTCAGCAGGAATTATTCCAAAGTAAGCTGTTGCTTTGAGTTGTGGCTTATCAAACGCGAGATTCACTACATCTTTGAGTTTTTCAAAACTATCTACAATATAGTCTCCACGTTTTTCTATCAACTCACTCAATTCATTATCGTAAGGCAACAATAAGTCATTCGCCATTCCGCTTTTTGAATTTCTAAATGAATTTTTCACATCACCCTCATAGGTGGTGTTTTTTTCGGTTCTCTTAATAAGGTCGCCGTCGGTTATACCCTCCGTATTTTCATCACGCACTTTTGAGTCAGCAAAATATATCTGTTGAGTTTCGTTTAAAGTGTTACCTAAAGTATCTCGGTCAGAATATTGTATTTTGTTGACCTCTTTGAAGTTCTTGACTTTTTTATTAAACTGTGCTATATTTTTATTGAGGGTTTTCTTTGATATGTTCCCGACAAATTGGATGTCGGCTAATGTATTTGAAGGAAGCCCTTCTTTTATGTGTAATACTCGCCCTCCATCTACCGTATTTTTAATGTATGTGGGGAGGCTGTTCTTTTCATAAATTGTAATAAGCACATGATTGCGTTCTTGTTTGACTCTATAAGCAATTTTTGGTGCATATAATTCAATTACTGCTATAAGATTCTGACCATCATTACCTTTCTCATAAAGCACAGAAACAAGTCTTAGCTCGTTAAAATCGTTAAGTGACTCCATAATAACCATCGGATCTTGGAATTGCTCTATAGCAGTTATTATCTTTTCCTCTCCCAAATTATGATAATCGGCACTTGCATCACCATTATATCTTCCTTCGGCAATAGCGGTATCTTTAGAAACCATACAACAATACAAGTGACTGTTGCTTACGTACACATCTCCGCTTAAATCAAATAAATCTCTGTACAGTTTAGGCATATTGCCAATTTTAACAAGGTCTTGTCCTCGTTTTGCTATATTGTGCCTGATGTCATATATAGCTGAAGAAATATCATATTCATTAAAATCGTCTGCAAAATACCTTTCATCATACTTAACATCACCCTCATAGGTGATGTTTTTTCCTGCACTCTTAATAATGTCGCTGTCGGTTATGCCCTCTTGTTTCATTGCCTGATTGGTTAAAGCCGCATCCTCAATCATCTGTTCAAACAATTCTAATTGCATTTTAAAACGAGCCATATCCACGCGCATAACCTTAGCCTCAAAAGAATTTGAGTTATATTCAGACAAAAATTTGTTTATCCAATTTTTAATGTTGGTTATTATCTCTTTTAGTTTATCTAAAAGAGTTTTCTTTTCGTTTTCTGTCATTGACTCTAATGCTTGTTTAAATTTCTCGCTATTAGCCAATAAATCCTCACAGGCTCTTGCAACAACCTCTTCCGCAACATCTTCATCGGAATATGCTTTTCTCACATATTCTTTGTCGGGATTTTCTTTTTTGAAATTTTCCTCTCTTTCGGACTCTGCCATTTCTAACAGTATTCTTCTATTATTTATAACAGCCTCTTTGGTATAGCCTTGCAAAGCAAAACTGTAAAAAACAAAATCTTCAAGTTTGCGATATATTTCAATAGCTTTATACCTTGCCCAATGCACCATTTCGTGAGATGCAGTCAGAATAATCGTATCTCTAATATCACTATTGTTGATTTTGTCTTTACCTGCGTGTATGTCGATTAAAATTCTATTGCCGTCAATTTCAAATGCACCGTTGATTTTTCGTTGTAAACCGTCTGAAATCCACACAATATCCATACCCAAGCCTTTGGCAAACTTACTTAAACCTATTATTGCGGTCTGTTGGTATGCATCAAGGTCACTCCAATTTGTCTTGTTTCCGTTTTTAGTGGCAACCTCACCTTTAGTTGAATTGGTAAAATCAATAACAGAGTCATCAATCGTGCCGTCAACAAACGGCGAATCGGTGTGTTTTGATTTTAGGTAATTTAATATTATTTGTTGCGAGTAACTGCTTTCAGTGACAGGCGAAGATTGAGCCATTCCTTCTGTATCACTTTTTTTGATAAGAAATGTGATTAAAAAATCTAAAGCCGGCTTACTGTTTTTCAAGATGTCTTTTTCACTTTCGGTAAGTTCTTCCCCTAAAAACTGTTTTACAATAACATCAGCAACCTCAGATGCCGATTCACCCTCGCCGAGTTCTATAAGCCTTGTTTCTACCTCCTGCTTTATTGTCGATATATCAGCATTGATTACCGTCTTCATAACCGCGCGCTGTAAATCATTGATTTCCTGCGCTGACAGCGACATACCTCTGTTTATTTTTGATTGTGCCTGCTGTGCCAACACATAAGCATCGGTATCGAGTGCCGATAAGCCTATGTTAATAAGGTTGTTGATCACCGATTTAATATTTCTTTCAACCGCCTTGGCTTTTATTTGTGACATCGCACTTCCTATACCGCCAAAGCCAAGGCCCATGAGTGCACCGCTTGCCGCAGATTCGGCAACCTGCCGCGTCATATCTTTTTTTACCTGTTTTTCGGCTTCTTCCAAGGTCATACCGCTTGCAACATACGACCTCATCTTTGTTTCGGAATTCGAAAAATCTAAATTCATAACAGTGTCATACACTATGTTGGCAATCTCGGTGAGCGTTTCTTCCGAAGCATTAACAAGCATACTTTTGCCCATGTTTGTTACAATATTTTTTATTCCGGTTCCAAGCGATTCTTTGAGCGCACTGAATTGACCTATCGACACCGTTTCAAATATCATTTCAAACATGCCGGACGCCAATCCGTTCCAAAATGCCTGTTTGTTATTCATTCCGCGGTCAAGTGCTTCGTTTGTAGCCTGAGCCGCAGCAGAAAGTCCGAGAGCAATACCTCCCGCCTTGCCGAAAACCGCCATACTTGCGGAAGAGTCTGCCATCGACATACCTGTATTATAAATAAAATCGAATGCGTCAAAGTTTCCTATTTCCCAATCAATTTTATCCGAAACACCTTGTCGGATTGCGGAAGATAAGGCGGCGTTTTTATTTTCACTGCCGGCTTCACCTGTCAGGGCATTAAACAAATGCTCAACACCGCCCATTAAACTGTAACCTACGGAATACAGCGAAGATATTACCGGATACTTTTGTGCCTTACTGTACGCATCGTCTATCTCCTTTTTATTGTGCCTGTCTAATATTTGGCCCTTTATAAATTTGTTAAACTCATCATAAGCGTCAGGATTGGAATCATAATCTTTACTTAAATATGTCAAGATGGCTTTTTCTTTATCGTTGAGTGAATCATATCCATCTTCACCGTAATCGTAAAAACTCAGCGGTGCCGCGTTGCCATAATTTTCTCTTGACGCCTTACCGTAGCGTGACATAGTAATACTATCTCTGATTTCATCGTCGCCGTATATATACTCAAGTAATAAGTTACTGTCTGAATTTTCAAGATTTTTGCCGTTTCTGCCCGCTTTTGATACAAATTTTGATTTTTCCGACCAATCGGGCATAGCGGAATACTTTTTATACATAGCATCCAAGTTTTTCTCGTACTTTTTATTATCATATAACTTCTGCCATGTCATATTTTTTCCGTCGGGCGATGTATATGCAATAGGGTCTTCATCACTTAAATGCGATTTAATCTCATTAAGCGACACATCGTTCTGCGTAAAATAAAAATAATTTTGAAGATATTTTGCTTGTGTCAGATATTCCTTTTTCCGCATAGCAGGCTCTTCAATTGCCGTAATTTCCTTTTCAAGCTCCGCCAATCGTTTTTCTGCGTCGGCCCTGTTATATCCGTACTTACGCAGATAAACACCGTTATCACGATGAGATAGCGTTATTCCTTTACCAATAATCGCTCTTTCCTCTTTCAAAGCAGTCAGCTTCTCACCCGATAATACGGAGTTTATTTCAGCCATTCCTGCTTCTACATCCACATACCGCATTTCTTCCTGTTTTTTGATTGCAGCAAGTGTATCTTTGAATTCATTCTCATCTTTAAATTGCGAGAAATAATCCGATGCCTCTTTATATCCGCTCTGCAATGAGGTTATAGCGTCATTCCATTCTTTTTCCTGCTCATCGGTATAACCTTGACCGAAAATTTTATTAAGCCTTCTCAAACGGTTATTATTTTCAACAAAACTATCCACAGCAGATTTGTATGATTTGAGGTCGTCGGAGGACAAATATTCTCGATTGTTCAACTTGGTGTTATAGTTTTGTAAAGTTTCAAAAGACATTTTTGCATCCGATTCCCAATTGCTTACCAATGCAGTGTCATAAGATATTTGACTTTTATTAAGCGTCATTTTATTACTTATAATATCATCTTTAGTTAATTTTATAATTCCCACTATAACATCCCCTTATAAGCCCAACTCACTTATATCAAGTTCAACGTATTGATTTAAATCACCTCGCCACAACCAATACCTTGTGACTGTTTTTCCTTTTGCGTCTTTTTCCTCTGTGTACCATACCGTTTGCGTTTTGCCCGTAATACCGGTCTGTATACTACTGTTTTTTAATTTAGTACCGCCTATATTGTTCGGTTGATATCCATTGCTGAATGTACCGTACTTAGCATCCTTATTCTTTGTGCCCGTATACGGATTCACACCCGCTCCAAACGCCTGCGTTTTACCGTCTGAATTTCTGAAAATAGGATTGTTATGATTGTCATAAGTGCCGGTAAAATACCAAAGAAGTTTATTATTTTTCGAGTTAGAACCACTTGTGTTCGCGTTAATTTGCGCTTTTTGCACATCTGCCGCCGCGAGGGTCTCTGACTGCTCAAGCTTTGTAAGCGCGTCATTTTCCGAATTTATCAGATCTCCGTAATATTGAAGCTTCGAATTATAGGCGTTTGTACCCTGTTGCTCTGAATATGAATCCCATTTATTTTCAATTTGATTTATTCCGCTTTGCTTTTCATTTTGAAGCGTGGTTATTGCGTCTGTAAGCTTGATATTAAGCTCGTCAAGAACCTTTTGACGCGAAAGGTCAAGGTTTGCCTTTTGATTGGCGTATGATATCTGCACCGCTGACTGCTGCGTGCGGTTAAGCCCTGAATCCGTGAGCCCTAAATTCGCATTTTTCTCGGCGATCTGTTTCTCATTTATAAGCTTTTGCACGGCATTGCGCTCATAATTTTTTTCGTATTGAACATTGACATCACCTATTTGTTTGTCATAATAATTTTCAGTGTTCGTAATTTGTGAGTCTATGCCGGCAGTGTATGTATCGATTTCATTTTGCTTTTTGGTTGAATTTTTCTTCTTTTCCTCATTGACAAAATCGTCAACATTAAGCGCCGAAGCCGCAGCATAGTAATTTTGTATTCTATTGATGTGTTCATTTTTTGTGCTCATTACTTTGCACCTCCCAATAATCTGTAGCCTATCGACAACCCGTCAATGCAAAGCTGTCCTTCGCATTCAATTTGTAAGCCGAATTTTAAAATTGCGCGCATGCACGGCCTTATATTTTTGGACCTGATAAAATTCGGAGATGTCAACGGCTTATATTCATGCCGATTATTTATAATTATTACTTCTTCGCCCTGTTCGGTTATAAATTTTGCAATAACATCGCTGCCGTCGCTCGAACCGATTTTTATAGATATTCGGTCTACGCTTGTACTGTAAACTCCCCTTCCGAGTTCAAACAGCTTTGTAGCAGCCCGATTTTTAATAATGCGGTTTTTTATTTGTATTAAACCGCTGTTCGGATCATACAAAGGCTCACAGTCTGACCCGCCGTATTTTTCATCACTCATTTTAAAGTCCACAAATGCCGCTTTATTTTCATTGGCATAATTAAAATGTGCTCGCATAAGCATTTTTCCGTCAAGAACGCACACGGCCGCGCTTTTAGATTTACCGTCTGATTGTTCACTCTTCAAAAAAGAAAAATCCCAATAGTACCAAGGAATTAAAGTGTTTGCATCATCGCTTTTTGTATATGAAGAAATATATTGATATCCGTAACAACGATAATCTGCCGCAAAGGCACAGTCGCCTAAAAACAATATATAATGACCGTCGAAATCCGCGCTTGTTGCGTATTTCAATCTGTTCTTATACTCTTTAAGCTTAGGTGCAACCATCTCCGAAATATCATAAACCGTATGCTCGTTATACTGACTGACAGTACAAAGCGTATATACCTTACCGTCACTGCTTGCCCAAACAAGGCGGTTGCGGCACATTTGCACGGTATCCGGACAGTCACAGCCTATAAAAGCATTTACCTGAATCATCGGAAAGTATATACTGTTTGCCGAATAATCTATAACGGTCTGTCCTATTAAATCATCGGCGTCAACGCCGCTTGACTGCTTATACGCAGAGCAATAAATTTTGTTTTCCTTAAATATAATCAGGTTTTCACCCTGTTTTCCGAAAGCCGTTACCGCACGCGACTTACTTCCGACATACGCATAACAGTTTTCAGAAAAATACAACGGCTCATTCAGCCCCGACCATAAAACCAACGACTTGTTATCCTCGTCGGTATTTCCGCAAAGAAAAAGACGCGAACCGTCGTTGATTCCGTTTGACAAACCGCCGAACCACGTGCTGCGTGTCATACAAAAAACCTTTTTTAAATTACTTTCGGATATGTTGCACTGCGCCGTTATTATTATGTTATCTTCATTACAGCCGTACTTTTTTACCAATTCTTCGGTATTAAGCATAGCAACACCGAAAGGATCTTTATTTTCAAACAAAAAACCCACATAATTAAATTTCACAAAAAGATAAAGTCCGTCTTCGGGTGCAGCTCCGTTTTCAAATTTTTCAATCAGAATTTCTCCTCTTTTAAATGCGGCACTTTGCTCGGCATTGTATTCTATTTTATGGGTAACCGTAACCGTTTTATCATTTACGCTGTCATAGGATGTAATTTCTACCGTTACACTGCCGCTGTCTGCAAGTTTTTGACCGAGTCTATATCTCATAGGATGGTAATTTTCACTGTCGGCAATGTTATACGCCGAATATATCATTTTGTAGCTTTTTCCTATAAGGTTATAGCCCTCAAAAAGCGTACCTTTAAAATCATCCCATCCGGTTCTTTGACAATGCACAAACACCGTAGGCACATATGTATTTTCGATAGACACATTTTCCCATATAGGCAGATTTTCATCCTTTTTTTTGCTGTATTCTAATTTCCAGATGCTGAAATCGGATATATAACAGTAAAGTACGCCGCTCATTTCCGTGCAAAAATAATTTATTTCTTCACCGCCGTCAATACCTTGTATTTCAGGCATAATAAAACTTTTATCTGCAGATTGAAATTCAAAGCCTATGTTGCAGCTTTTATTTCCGTTTTCATCTGTTATAACCCGCTTATTTGTGGCGCATACACAGTTTAAACCGCCGTAAAAAATTTTAATTTCACTGTGAAAGCGAGTATGGGCATTTTCATCGGCGCCTGACATTTCATACAAATTAACCGCTTTGCTGTCGGTTAAAAACGGAGGCCTTGTTCGAAGCATTCCCTCTTTATACCACATATTTTCACACTCTGTAAGTTGATTATCCCTTATTCCGGTCATACTGTCGCGCAGGTTAAGTCCGCCCGAAAACTGTGATACGCTTACCTCACGCCTCGGTTGCTTGCTTATCATAGGGTATTTCATTTGTCTGCACCCCTCGGCACCGTATTTTTAACCTTGTCGTATTGCGTAAGTCCCGCCCTTTTTGCGTTATAAAGCATTGTAAAAAACTGTTGCTGATCGCCGTCGTTTTCGCTTCTTGCAATATGCATGGCAAGGCCGTATAAAAAAACATCTCCCAAAGCCTTTTCGGGCAGTGCAACCTCGTCATCCATTGATTTTATAGGCTTAAAGCTTTCCGAGTTAAATATACGCCACAAATCGCCGTACACCAAATTTACAGTCACAACCGCTCGGTTTCTTAAACGCTGAGTAAGCTCGGCATTACCGTCGCTGTCGCTATATCCCAGCATTTTAAGAGCATCATTTAAAAGTGTAATTGCCTTCATTATAAATCACCTTCTGTTTCGGTATTTTGTTGTTCTGTGCCGTTACCGCGCATCATACTGAATGCCCTCAACTGATCCTCGGGTGACAGCTGTGTCAGCTTTTCATACACTTGAGGATTAGTTTGCTTAACATAATTTAACACCTCTCGGTCACTTATATCATATTGCTGTGCATTTTCGTCCTGCTGTGTCAGCATTTGAGATTGCATTTCATACGGTTGTTCCGAATTATCATTGGTATTTAGCTGCTGTGCCTGCATCATGGCCTGCTGTTCCTGCTGTTTTCTTGAATTTATAAGTCCGTTCACATCGGGAATAAGCCCTTTTGGAATTCTCTCAAGATATTCAATAAAGCTTATAAGCTGACTTGACAGCAGGTTGCCGAGGTTGGATATTGAAACCGCCTCGCTCCAAAGCGTGGACGCGCCCACATCAATTCGGGCAGTTATAACCAAATTTTTATAGCGTTCGGAGTCAAACACCATATATTTTGTTTTTCCGCCGTCGTTTATTTTAATAGAGCGCTTACCGTACATAGTAAGCCAAAAATCAGCCCATATTCTTGCCACATCCTCGTTTGTGCTGTAAAATCTGTTCTGATACATCTGCATAGGGGCAATGGCGGCCTCGCGTGCCTGCACAATAGCCGTAGCATTATCAGGTCTGAAATTGCCCAAGGCTACATCGTTAGCGCCGTTATCCATCAAAACATTTTGTGCAAAGGCGTCGGTAAAGTTAATAAATGCCGCGCCGTAATTAGGCGGTGCAACATAGCGTATAGCGCTCATCATATCCTCGGCAGAGCCGTAAATCTTAACCACCTCTGCAGGGTCATTCGATATTCCGTCGGGTATTAAATCACCGTTTATAACGGTTTTGGGCATTCCCGTATTCTGCATAGCCCAAACCGAAATTGAGTGTGCTTGGTTAAGCGCTATCTGATTTGGTATTTGATATGTTATCTCACTGTCGCCGTAAGCACAGCTGCGTCTGCGTTCCCAAACAAATTTTGCTATCGGATACCTGTGTATAAGCAAATTCCATTCGGGTCTTATAACCGCTTTTTCGGTAACGGTCTTCCCCCAGACGGTACAGTTGCCGTAGGCGTCATATTTTTTATAAAGCTTGGTAATTACCGTCACCCGTCTTGAATCCGACGGCTCATCTTC
>ERZ780149.4820-NODE-4820-length-10275-cov-9.042564_pt1 | contig 10275 bp, 11 predicted proteins | sample MGYA00511367_ERZ780149 | MGnify/ENA primary metagenome ERZ780149 (study PRJEB29588, sample SAMEA2153852) | human gut metagenome | biome: human gut; feature: human-associated habitat; material: faeces | place: Denmark | collected 2008/2010 ...
ATGCCGTGCTGTTTGGCTTCTAAAACCTTGTGTGTCCTTGTCAACTGATGGTAACCGTATTTAACACAAGAGCCCGTCTAATCCGGGCTTTTTTCTATACATATTCTTTTAAACTCCTCCGCCTCCCATCCCGTCACCTTTGTCATTTGCGCTATATACCCTTCTATCGAATAAAATCTTTTATCCAATGTATCCAGCGCCGCAGCAAGCCAGCAGGGGCAGGCGGCGAAAAAGCCCAAAACGTAATTTGCTGCGCGCTCATCGCCGCTGAGAGCAAGGGCGGCTGACTGTGCCTCCTCCAGCTCATGGGAAAGGGCGGTGTTGGTATATAGATAATCCGCGTATATGGCGCTGTCCTCTGCGCCCAGAAGGCGAAGAAGCAGGGCGGATATCACCCCCGCCCTGTCCTTGCCGGCAGAGCAGTGGTATATCACCGCGCCTTCGCGCTGTTCCACCACAGTGCGTATTATACCTTCAAGGCACCTTCCTGCATCGGCTGACAGCACCATACCGCTATATACCTCCCGCATGCGCTGTGCCGATGCAGGCTCGCTACGGCGGTAGCCTTCCAACATGTCCTCTACCTTATCCGGCAGTGTGCGCTTGCTCTGAACGAACCTGCGGCGGCCATTTTCGGTTATGGGTATATGTATATACTCCGCGCCTGGTATCTCCGGATCGGGGTGATAGGCCCGCTCGTTTTCGCTTCGCATATCGTATACTGCGGCTATGCTGCCAAGCTTTTCAATATCTTTATCCTCAAGCCGCCACAAAGCTCCTGAGCGAATCAGCCGCCCCGGCTTCACATATCCGTTCTTTACTTTTATTCCGCCCATATCCCGAAGGTTGGGGCAGCCTGCTATTCTTTCCATCTATTCCTCACCGAAATACCTGTATAGCACCTTTACGAACTCGGGTATGCTGCGGCGCACGGAAGCGGCGGCGCTGTCCTTCGCCATGTCCGCTTCGGCGGCAAGGCATTCTCCCGCGTATTCAAGTAGCTGCACCGGTGTAACGGTTTCACCCGTGCGGCAGGAATACAGCCTCGCCATAAGCTCCATAGCCTCAGGTCTGTTTATCAGGGCAAAGGACGAGAATATGCAAAGCCCCAGATTTTCCATTATGAATATCTGCCGGTATAACAGCTCCAGATCGCCTATATCCCCAAGCTCCGGGCAGAGTTTATGCAGGCTCATACGCCGCTCGGAATCCTTGGTATTTGCCGGCCTGGTCACCCGCCGCTGTATATCCTCCCTATCCGGATAAAGCCTGCCGAGGGCGGCGGTCCCGCCGCCTATCAGCCTCCCCGGGACGCTGCCCCTTGCCGTTTCTTCTATGAGCGAAAGCAGCGTTTCTGACGTTTTGGGCAGCTTTGCGAGCTCTATATACATGGCTGCCGTATATACGAACTCCGTAGCGTTGAGGCCCAGGGACATTCCCCGTTTGGAAAGTGCCGACGCGGTGCGGTCCAGCTCCTCTTCCGAAAGTTCGCCGAAGCAGTGCGCCATCGCCGCCCGCACCTCCGCCTCCTCAGGAGCAGAAAACACATGGCCGTTTCCGGCACTGTGGCGGTTCAGACAGCCTATTACGCAGCCCGGGGCGCAGCAGTAGTTGAGTCTGCCTGCTTTCTCCGGCCTGCAGGGCTTTTTACCCTTGGGCAGCTCAGGTATGGCGTTTTTGTTTTTTAATAAGTGAAGTATGGTGATGGACCCCAGCCCCGGCAGCGCGCCGCCGCATATGGGGTCGTCTATTATCAGCCGCGCCAGGGCCTTGCCGTCCCGGATAAGCCGCTCTTCATCAGCGCACTCAGCGCCGAAGTACTTATTGCATTTTACTATTACTGCCCGGAGGTTCTTGCTGCCCGGCACATCTCCGAAGCTGCTCCTCGGGCAGGTGAAGCGCGGCGTTCCCTCGGGGTATGTAGTAAAAAGGCCGCTCAGCGGAAGCCGCATATCCCCGGCGGGGCCTGTGCCTATAACCGCGCAGTCCGAGCCGTACTTTTTACGGATATTCTCTACAATATCGCCGCAGGTAAGGCCGTCCATCCCGGGTACGGGGAATATGCGGACAGCATCGCCGTCCATATAAACCGCACAGCGCCCGCATTCATACCTGCCCTTTATCACCAGCCCCGATATGCCCAAAGAGGCCAGCTTCTGGGGCATATCCCCGGTTATGCTGGTTACCGCAAAGCCATTGTCCGACCGGGCGGCTACTGTGGCCCGGGTAGCGCAGGGTACGTGGCAGCCGGTGAGCAGACCGGGAACTACAACGAATGTGTTGTCGGGTGAAAGCCTTTCGCAGCCCTCTTTAGAGTGGCGGCGTATGAGCTCCATGGCGAGGCCCCGGCCGTAACGGCCGGTGGGAACGGCTTCTTCCTTTATGCTTTTATCCGTAAGGTCTATTATCAGTATGCGGGACACGCTACTTTTCCTTTCCCTTCATGTGGTCTGCGTTTTTGCCGTATCTGACAGACTGTATCTCCGCCATTATGGCTATGGCTATTTCCTCCGGAGTTTCGCCGCCTATATCCAGGCCTACCGGCGTATATACCGAATCCAGCTGTTCATCGGATACGCCTTTTGCCCTGAGCTTATCAAAAAGAGCCGCGACTTTCTTGCTGCTGCCTATCATGCCGATGTAGGCGGCGTTTTTGCCGAGAGCGCCTGCCAGAGCCTCCCCGTCGCAGGCGTGGCCGTGGGTAGCTATTACGAAATACGCTCCCGCCGGTATGTTCATCGCAGATATTTCGCCTTCAAAGTCCTTCACCCCTACAAATCGATTGGCTGTCTCTATTTTGTCCGCTATGGCATCCTCCGGCCTGTCATCTATGAGAATGGTATCGAAGCCTATGAACTCCGCAAGCTTCAGCATGCAGCCGCCAACGTGGCCCGCGCCGCACATAACCAGCAGCGGCCGTGGTATGAATACCTCAATCAATACGCTGACATGGCCGCCGCAGGTCATGCCGGTATCCGATAACGGGGATGTAAGGTCGTAGGATTTGAAGGCGTTTTCACTGGACTGTATGCATTTTTGCGCATCCCGTATGGCAAGCAGCTCGACAGCCCCGCCGCCAACGGTGCCCTTTGAGCTGCCGTCGGGGTATACTATCATCTTGCCGCTGCTTCGGGGTGTGGATCCGTCGGACTGCACTATTGTAACCACGGCGAAGCTCTTGCCCGCGTCGTATGCCGCCGCCTGTTCCTTGACTATATCTATTGCGTTCATATTGCCTCCGTACTTAGTTTTTTAATATGTGAATACGCATATATCCCGCATATTGCCAGGGATGCGGCGTTGCTTATGAGATAGGCCAGCCACGGCCCGCTCTGCCACATGCCGGGGCGTGTCAAAAGATATGTCAGCGGTACCTGTACCGCCCATACCCTTATAACCGTTGCGGCGAGGGTAGGGAATCCGCTGCCCAATGCCTGCAATACCGATGTCAGCGTCATTTCCATGGCTATCATGGGGTACGCTCAGAGGCATATACTCCAATAGGCCATTCCAGCCTCCGCAAGCTCCGGGTCGGGGGTAAGCAGCCCCCATATGCCGCCGCTGAAAAATCCTGCTGCGGCGGTAAGGCAAACCGCCGGCAGCGTGCTCCAGAGGCATAGCCTCCGGCACAGCGGCCCTATGGCGGCCTTATCCCTTTCCCGTGATATAACTGTAACCGTCACCGAACACATTGCCATGGCCGGCAGGTAAAAGAACGGCTCCAGCCGCCCGCCCAGTCCCTTTACACTTAGCAGCAGCGGGGAAAAGGAAAGCATGAGGCTGTTTATCAGGGCGTTGCCGGTAGGGGACACGGCTTTGGACAGGCTAACAGGCAGCGCGATCGCTGCGAAGCCATTAAGGGCGCCCTTGGGCAGCGGCGCGTCGCCGGCGGTATCCGGCAGCATGGCTTTAAAGCGTTTTGCCCCGTAAACGCAGGCCGCAAGCCGCGATATAAGCGTTCCCCATCCGATACCCGGCAGGTCGAATGCATTATAGCACATATAGCTTACGATCGACTGCGCCAGCACAGATATGAATGTCATATACATGCCGGACTTTGTATCTCCTAAGCCCCTGGTACAGGATACCAGCAAGCTGTATAAAAGCAGCGCCGGGCTGCCTATGAGATACGGCAGCATGTACAGGTAGCCGAGGCTACGCATATTGGAAAGCCCGGCAAAGGCCGGGTAGAGCAGCGCTCCTGCAAGCAGAGACATTGTAAGCCCGGATATAAGCGTCAGCAGAAGGAATGCGCGGACGCAGGCCTTGTGTGAAGCTTCCCAGCTTCTATCCGCATACGCCCTGCCGGTGGCGGCGTTGGCGGCTATGCCGAGGCCGTAACTCACCGTAGTGATAATGGTTATATACGGCCCGCATATGCCCATTACCGCAAGCTCTTGTGAACTGTTCACGCTTACAAGTATGCCCTCAAAGGCTGAACCCAGCTTTTGCGCAAGCGTCAGCAGCAGCACCGGCCACAGCAGCCGCCATATTTCACGGTCTATGCTGTTTTTCATAGCGCCTTGCCCATCAGGAAGCTGTCGCCGCTTTGCAGAAGCTCTATGTCGCCGTATATCAGTGAAAGCTTCTTCTTTACCTCATCCGCTTTGGCACGCCGCATATCCAGCTCGCCCACGAGACGGCCCTCCTTTAACAGCAGCAGCCTGTCGCAGTAGGCCATGGCGAAGTTGGGATCGTGGAGGGTTATAAGCCCCGCCTTATTTTCTTCCTTTATAAGCTCCCGTATCTTCGAGAGTACCATGTGCCTGTTCAGAAAGTCCAGCGCGCTGTCCGGCTCGTCCATGAGCATCACGGGGGAATCCTGCACAATGCACCGGGCAAGTATCACTATCTGCCGCTGGCCCTGACTTAAAGCGCCAAAGTCCTTTTCTGCGAACTCCGCGCAGTTCAGCCGCTCCATGGCGGCAAGTGCCGCACGCTTATGCACAGACGATGGGGATTCCAGCAGGCCCAGCTGTGAGTTGAAACCCATCAGCACCACATCGAGGGCGGTGCGTCCTCCCTGCAGGCTGCAAATCTGAGGTATAAATGATATAAGCCTGGCCCGCTTTTTCTCGTTGAGTCCCTTACACTCGGTATCTGCCGCTATACAGCTGCCCTCCATTGGCAGAAAGCCGCAGCAGGCGTGGAGTATTGTGGTCTTGCCGCTGCCGTTCAGTCCCAGGAGGGCGCAGAACTCGCCCTTGGCTATGTCCATGCTTACGCCGTGCACTATCTCGTTTTTGCCGTATGAGATTTTTACTTTATCAAGTGAAAACAGCCCGCTCACGATACATCCTTTCCCCTCGCGCAGAGGAAGTATATGAGTATTGGCACTCCTATTACGGTGGTGAGTATGGATATGGGAAGTTCGGCACTGTACAGTACACGGGCCAGTATATCCGCCGTCAGCACGACGAATGCCCCCACAAGACCGCTCATTATTATCGTAGTTGAATCGTTGCGGCGGAGCATCAGTCTCGCCGTATGGGGCGCTATTAGCCCCGCGAAGGATATAAGACCGGTGACGCTTATTATAGAGCCTACCATCAGGGTAGACAGCGCCAGCACTGCCGCGCGGACAGGCCGCAGCCTCACGCCTAAGGCCCTGCATTCATTGTCGCTCAGTGACATCAGTTCTATCTGCCTCCTTAGCAGCAGTATGCCTGCAAGGCCAATGAGGAACATAGGCCGTATCGATAGAAGCTTGGACAGGGTTGTATTGCCGAAGGTACCCATCTCCCAGTATTCCATAGCGGCAAGCTCATTTTCCGGATCCGCAAAGTACTTAAGGGCCATTATAGCAGCCTTTGATATGGCGTTTATTACTATGCCCGCCAGGACATAGGTTGACGTTGACCGGGATCGGGTAGCCTTGACCAGCAGCATAACGCACACCACGGCGATAAGCCCTCCCCAGAAGGCGCCTGCCGCTATGGCAATCATGCCGGAGGTGGATACGGATACTATGGCTACAGCCGCGCCGAGGTTGGCGCCCCCCGCTATGCCTATGATGTCAGGTGATGCAAGAGGGTTCTTGAATATTATCTGATATACGCTGCCGGCAATGCCGAGACCTATGCCGGCTATCAACGCCATTACTGTGCGGGGCAGGCGCAGGGTAGTGAATACCTTGCGGGTCATCGCCTGAACCTGCTCTCCCTTAAGCATGGCCTGTATATCGGCAGTCGTAATGGTGTATTTGCCTACGCAAACCGAAACCACCGCAGCCGTGATTACGGCTGCGGTAATAACTGCAAACAGTATTGGCGTAAGCCTGTTTTTTATTTTGCTGTTCACTAATTTATATTATCTGAGATGTTATGCTGCCTTTTCAACGGTCTCGCCCAGTATGGAAGAAGTATCCATATCGAAGCCGTAGAAGGTCTTGTAAAAGTCGGCTGCGTCAGCGGCGAACTCTTCCATGGTGTATACTTCGGGATGCAGCTTGGCGGTCATCCACAACATGCCCAGGACGCCGGAGGGAACCGGTGAATCCCATGCTTCAAAGCCTGTGGGCATATTGTACACCGCGCCGTTCTTTACGGCGGCGACCTCCTTAAGCTGCTCGTCCGACAGCACTTCGTCGGCAGTAAAGTCGGGCTGGCCGTTTGCCATGTTATTGGTGGGTATGATTATCACATCGGGGTTCATGGCGATAAGCTGCTCGTATGATATGTCGGTCCAGGAGTCTCCCTCCAGAGAATCGCCTGCGTTTTTGCCGCCCGCGGAGGTTACGATTGATGCCTGATACATATCCTTAGGCGCGGTTGTGAGGTAGGAGCTGGTGCCGCACATATATACTGTGGGCTTGTCGGCATCGGCTATGTTTGCGGTAAGTCCTTCTACCTTCTTCATTACTTCATCATAGCGGGCGGTCAGCGCCTTGGCTTTCTCCTCTGCACCAGTAAGTTGCGCTATAAGGTTTACCATCTCGACCAGCTTTTCGTGGCTCTCAGGGTTAACGACTATTGCGGGTATGCCCATCTCGGCGAGAGTAGCGGCATAGTCTTTAGCCTTCTTTGGCAATATTACGAGGTCGGGCTCGGCGGCTATGCACGCTTCGAGGTCAAAGGCCTTGGCGGAGCCTACGTTGCCTACGTTGCCGATGAGCTCGGGAGCAGCAAGCTTATATATGGGCCGCTTGTCGATCTTTTCCTCGGTAGCTACCAGCTTATCCTTGAGGCCAAGGGCAATGCAGGTGGAGGAAGAGATATAGTAACCGGAGACGATGCGCTCTGCAGCATGCTCAAGGGTCACTTCGTTGCCCAGCTGATCCTTTACGGTTAATGGAAATACTGTAGCGGCAGCAGCCTCTTCGGCGGGCTGCTCGGCCGGAGCTTCAGCGGGCGCTTCTGCGGCGGCAGGTTCTTCCGCAGCGTTCTCTGCACCCTGCTGGGCACAGCCGGCAAACATGGCAAGGGCCATTATCAGGGCCAATGCCAGTGAAAGGAATTTCTTCATTACAATTCTCCTGTTCTTTTTACATCCGCACAATGCAGACATGATATAGATGTATTCTATAACGTAAAAACAGAAATTGGAAATAGCAATTATGTATCATGTCAACTCGTTATTCACTTTATCTATAACAATCGCTATTCCAACTTTTAAATATCGCATATTTTCATTATTCATGTTTGAGAACATCGCTTGTGGTCAGCAATCCTGCCACACTCCAGCTTATGATTAACCCGTCCGGCCCGTTGCAGCGGGTCAGTTCCGGCACGTTTCCCGGGGCGGAGCTTCATATTTTATGCAATGCGAAACCCGTAAAAGCTCGAAAAAGTGGCGTTCAGCCACTTTTTCGACAGTATCTGCCTTCGCACAACCCCGATGGCATTTTTGTTTTACTTATTTAACGTTGCAGACGTAGCGGTAGAAGGGCGCCAGCTCCTCCATAGCCGTCTTTACCTCATCGAATATACCTGCGTTCATGGTGGGCGCAAGGCTGTGGCTCTCATAGCACAGGCTCATGCCCTTGAGATTGAGATAGGGTTTTATATCCTCTGGTGCAGCCGGCACCTTGTCCTTCTTGTAGCTTTCGCCCTCCACTGTGTACCTCTTCAGCGCCGGTGCGTTTATCACTCGCCTGAAGCCCTCCGGATCCGCCATAGCATGGGCGCGAAGTCCGTTCATCACCTCAAGGTTGGTGCAGTACATGCCGCTGCCGTAGCCGTAGCCCGTTGGAGATATCTCAAAGTACATGCACAGGCTCTCCCCCATACTGCGGCCGTCCCGGCGGAAGCCCAGCCACATGTGATCCCGGTAGGGCAGCTTGTTCTTTGAATATCTGGTGTCACGGTTTATGCGGGAAACTATCGTCGTGAGCCTGGGATTGAACTCCGAATCTATATCCAACATGGTAGGCAGCAGCATCTCTCCCAGCCGGCATAGCGGCTTATAGACGTACTCTTTATACCGCCAGCGGTTTTCATCCATCCACTGCTTATTGTTATTGAACCCCAATTCCGTTAGGAATATATATGCTTCCGGCTTAAACCCGCAGAATTTTTCAGGCATTATGAACACCCCTGTTCTTTCTTTTTGCAAATACGTCCTTCCATTCCACCTGCGACAGCATCAGTGCTGCAACCACCATCAATCCTCCCACAAGCATGCGCGCCGTCATAGTCTCATGTAGAAATATCACGCCGAATATACACCCAAAGGCGGATTCGGTGCTCATGAAAAGCGTCGCGTACTCGGGGCTCGCGTACTTTACCCCAACGTTTTGCAGCGTGAGGCCTATGAGCGTGCAGGCTATTCCGCAGTATGCCAGAGCAAACACCGTATCTCCTCCCATATTTACGGGGGGCTGTTCAAACAGCAAAGCCGCTATCCAGCCGTACAGCGCGCTGAACCAGAACTGGAGACAGGTCAGCTGCATTAAGTCATACTTCTTGGCATATCCGTCCACCAGTACTATCTGTATAGCGTACCCCAATGAACAGCAAAGCGTAAGTACGTCGCCTATGTTGATGCTTCCTCCGCCGTCAGTAGTGAGCAGCGCTATGCCAATTATCATCATTACGGCAGCCATCCATACCTTGCCTTCCGGCCGGCGCTTTTGCATTATCCACAGCAGCAGCGGCACCAGCACAACGTAAAACGCCGTGATGAGCGCATTTTTGCCGGCCGTGGTAAACATCAGCCCGTAGGTCTGCACCGCAAAAGCACCGTATATATACAGACCCAGATTGGCCCCGGCCTTTATCTTTTCAAATGTGACGGGACCTTTGGTAAACAGAGTATAGCTAAGGCCCAGAGCCGCTATGGTAAACCGTATTGCAAGTATATAGTTCGTCGACATGCTGTCCAGCGTATTTTTCATTACCACAAAGCCGCTGCCCCATATCATTCCTGTTATCAGCAGCGCCATGTTGGCCAATCTTCTTTTCATTGCATCATTAACAGTCATACTTATCTGCCTTCTCGCTTCGTATAACGGATAATCTATCACAATGCCGCCCATAAATCAACGGCAAAATCACATGTTTTACGTCAATAATTTGCATATTATTCCACCGACACCAGTAAAACTCCATGGATTAGCGCATATTTATTCGTTACACTTATTCTGTAACAGATGGAGGCAGCTATCCCCATGCTTTACCAAGGAGGAAAACCAAATGAATAAAACAGCGATATCAATTATAGCAGCACTGTTTATGCTGCTTACCCTCATACCATCCCCAGCCCTTGCCGCCCGCCCATGGCCCTCACCTACGCCGACGGCCCCAGTCTCGCCGGTACCCACTGCGGAGCCTACTCCTGTAGCTTCGCCGGAGCCTTCCGCCGAACCCACGCCTACCGCTTCACCGGAACCTACGGCGTCGCCAAAACCTACGGACACGCCTGAACCCACCGCGTCGCCCGAATCTTCGGTCTCCCCGGAACCCGCAGCTACCCCAAGGCCATCCCCCACCCGCACCCCCCGGCCTACGTATAGGCCTATTCCCACCTACAGGCCAAGGCCTACGGAACGTCCTTGCCTCCACGAGCACGTTTACTGCTGCAATTGCAAAAAGTGCGTTCTCTGCGGCAAATGCACCTGTAAGGTACCATGCCCCCAGCTCATCACCCCCAAGACCGGTGATACCGGAGCTCTCTGCCTCATAGCATTGGCACTTATTGGCGCTGCCGGTGTAGAAGTGATAAAGCGCAAGGGCGGACGCAATAAGTAATAGCGGATAAAGGGATAGTTGATAATTTTATTTAAAAAGAGTTGCAACGAAAAAAGCAAGCGCCTGAATCCTTAGAGATTCAGGCGCT
>ERZ780149.4823-NODE-4823-length-10268-cov-2.768334_pt1 | contig 10268 bp, 14 predicted proteins | sample MGYA00511367_ERZ780149 | MGnify/ENA primary metagenome ERZ780149 (study PRJEB29588, sample SAMEA2153852) | human gut metagenome | biome: human gut; feature: human-associated habitat; material: faeces | place: Denmark | collected 2008/2010 ...
GTTTTCTATACTGCCCCGGTGTGCAGCCGACGCTTGCTTTGAATACGCGGATGAATGACTGTGGGGAAGAGAAACCGGTCTGTTCCGCCACTGCGTTGACTGACAGCCCTCGTTCCAGCAGCTCGCGGGATCGTTGGACCCGGTAGCTGCGTAAATAATCGATAAAATTCAGATTGATGCTGGTTTTGAACAGCTTGCTCAGGTAGTTCGGATGGATCCCGAGTGCCTCTGCGACCGAGGCGAACGAGAGCGTCGGATCGCTGTATTGCTCCTGCACCAGCTTTTTCGCGGCCAAAATGTACTTATTCTGCGACTTCAGATAGCAGCCGCTGCACAGCTGGATGACCTGCCCCAGCAGCTCCCGGCAGTCCGCGTCCGGAATCGGCTCCGCCGTGCCCAGGCGCTGCGCCAGCTCGCTCCCGGCCGCTTCCGCCTCTGAAACAGAAAACACAAGGAAGAGCTGGTGGATCCATGCAGCGATCAGATCATTGCGGTAAAGCCCTGGGTCCTCGCTGAGACGCTCCTGCAGGAACTGCAGCACTGTCTCCTGCGCCAGCGTCAGTTTGCCGCTGCGGATCTGCTCCGCGACTGCCTTCAGATGTGCCTGTGTCTTCTTTTCTGCCGGGAGATATGGGGCCGACGCATCCGTCGGCGGCTCTGCCTGCTGTGGAACGCGGCTGAGCTGCTCTGTGAGATAGTCATCGACCGAGTGCAGGTCAAGCAGCGAATAGCAGATGCAGCTGCAGACCGGTACGTCGGAGATCCGGCTTCTTTCAAGCGCGCTGCGCAGGCTGGCCGTGCAGCTTTCGTTGATACTGAGGACGGATTCGTCCGGGTGGACGATCAAAAACAGGTATGCGTTCGGTCCGTCGGCCAACAGATGCGTCCGCGCATCGTCCCAACCGATCTTTTGCACGAACCGCGGCAGCAGCGTCGTCAACTCATTGCGCAGTTCCTGTTGCTCCGCCAGCCGCAGCAGCAAAACGACGATCCGATCGTTGAACTGATACTGGAAGCCTAGGTCAGAGAGCAGCGCCTGCGTCTCCGTCGGATCAAATGCGTCACCGTGCAGCAGGCGAGAGAAGGTCTGGCTAAGGATCTCCGGCCGCATCCGCGCGAGCATCGAGGCGTGCGAATTGGTCTGCTGCACCAGTTGCTCGCGGGCGTGGCACAGGGGCGCAAGCTCGTTCTCCGTCTGCTGCGGCAGTTCGACAGGTGTCTGCTGCAGGATCCCCTGTAGCGGTTGGATGACCTGTCGCTTGAAGAACAGATACACGAGGACCGCTAGCCCCAGTAGGCAGAGCAAAAATGGCAGGCTGGCCACCAGCGCGTTGCAGAAGATCTGCATGCCGGTCGCTGCGGGCGTTGTGTGATAGAACGTCCAGCCGGTCAGGGAGAAAACAGACTGGCAGATATGCTGTCCCTGCCCAGAGAGGACCGAGCGCTGCGTGCCGTCCGACAGAAGTGTCTGCAGTCGGTTAGACGTGTTTTCATAGATGACAGCACCGGCCGGATCCATTATAGAGCGCGTTGCGCCCGGACTGCAGCGATTCAGGCAGGACAGAGAAGATCGTATTCAGATCCAGCTCAGCAAAAACCAGCGCCGGTGCGCTGCGCATAAGTTCATAGGCAATATAAAAATGAGAATCAAATGGGAACAGGAACCCAATTCGTCCATCCACGTCCAGCGTGTAAATGGCTGTTTCCTGGCTGGTGTAAGCCTGCACAGCAGCATAAAAGGGGGAGTTCTGCGCCGCTCGCGCCGCACTGTGCGCGGAGAGGATGACATTGGCGTCCGGGTAGTACAGATAATAGTTAACAAGATCCGGGTGCTTCTCTGTCGATAAATAAATATAGTACGTCAGCTCCACCTCTGCCTGCAGATCACGTTCTGTGGCGGAGGTATATTTTTTCAGATCCGGATTGTTGATGAACTGCGCAATGGTGCTGCAGCAGCCGGATAGCTCCGCGTCGACGCTCTGCGCCGCGGCGGCAAGGGCGTCGTTCTGCTGCTGCAGCTGGAGCTCGGCGCGGTTTTTTTCACGCAGAACAAAGCTGGTGAGCAGAACCAGCGCGGCCGCCGCGATCCCCAGCAGATACAGCCGCATGCTGAGCTTCAATACGCTCTGTTTTTTCAGTTGTTTATTATAGCAAAAACAAGGTCACGAGCAAGGAAATAAAAGGATATTTCGTGAGCACTTTTCTCAGAAATGAACAATTTCTAACTTGAATAGCGAAAATAATTCAAAGCAAGGAGAAACCAGAAATAAAAAAGATCCTCGCATTCTTATTGGCCGCTATGCTGCTGTCCATTGTCGGCTGCGCAGCACAGACACAGTCCGATGCGCAGCCGGCTGCGGCAGAACCTGCAGCCGACACGTCTCAGCCAACGCAGGATAGCGTGTCTGCCGCCGACGGCGACACGGTCACCATCGGCTACTATCTCCCGCTGTCCGGCGCGAATGCGACCTATTCCCCGTATTACCTCAATGCCATCAACCTCGCCATCAAGAAGATCAATGCAGAGGGTGGCCTGAACGGCAAGCAAATCGTAACGGCTTCCTACGATACGACCTCCTCCACCGAGGAAGCGGCCAAGGTCGCAACGAAGCTGGTGACGGTCGATAAGATCTCCATCTGTATCAGCAGCCCGATGTCCAGCGAGGTGCTTGCTTCGTCCAAGACGCTCAACGACGCAGGTGTGTTCACGATGGTTATGGGCATTTCCAGCGCGCTGCTCGATCCCGAAAGCTTTGAATATGGCTTCCGCGGCTCGTTCAATACGGACAACACTATCCCCGCCTGCCTGAACATGATCGATACGCTGGGCGCTAAGAGCGTGGCGATCCTCTTCAGCCAGGGCGACGCTTCCATCACCAACGCCACCCAGTTCCGCGATCAGAGCACCGAACTCGGTTATGACTGCACTGCCTTTGAGACCTTTGACCTCGGCGAGATGGACTACTCTGCCCAGTGCATCAATATCGTCTCCACGAATCCGGACTGCGTGTTCCTTGCAGTCGAGGGCGACCATATGGGTACCTGTGTCAAGCAGCTGCGTCAGTACGGCTTTGAAGGTACGATCATCAGCCGCGAGGAGCTTTCCATCCCGCAGCAGGAGGTCGCCGGTGACGCCATGAACGGCTATGCTTTCCCGTCCCTGTACGTATCCTGGCCGTCTCTGGAAGAGGCCAAGCCGAACGTCAACGAGCAGACGTATAGCTATCTCGAGAGCTACTACAACGAATACGGCGAACTGCCTGCCTCCATCTGGGCCTATGAAGTCTGGGACGCCATGATGACGCTGCAGCAGGCTGCAAAGCTTGCCGACTCCAACGATCCCGCAGCGCTGCGCGACGCGATGAACCAGCTGACCTATACCGGCATCGGCGGCACTATCGACTACACCGACGGCCGGCATGAGAGCTACTCCGCAGACGCTTTCAACGTGTTTATCTACGAGGACGGCAAGGTCGTCAGCTTCGCCAAGTAAGCGTTTTGCCTCATATTCCCTCCGGCAACCGGCGATCTGTGTACCGGAGGTTTTTTTTACGCCTTTTTCCGCGGATCCAAGCGATTGGAACCGGTTTACCTATGATCTGACCCCAAGAGAAGGAGGATATCCATGCTGAAATTTCTGACACTTTGTATCTCCGGCGTCATGCTCGGCTGCATTTACGGCCTCATCTACAAGGCCTCCGGCCTGATGAGCTTCGTTCAGGGCGACATGCTGACGCTCGGTGCGTTCCTCGGCCTGACGTTTTATTCCATCCTCGGTCTGCCGTACTGGCTTTCGCTGCTGCTGACAATGCTCTGCGCATTTGCCTTCGGCATGCTGCTGGAAAAAGGCGTCATCCGCCGCCTGCTAAAATAAAAAGGTCATGCCAATCTATGTTGTGCTGGCCACGATCGCAATTTCCTATATCCTGCAGAATGGCTCCCAGCTGATCTGGGGCACCTGGACGCTGAACTTCCCGTCCGTGTTCAAGGCGTCGACCGTCAAGCTGTTCGGCCTACTGGCGGTACAGCCGGAGGTCATCCTCTGCCTGATCCTGTCCATGGTCAGCATGGTCGTGCTGCACCTGTTCATGAACAAGACCAAGCTCGGCACCGCCATGCGCGCGTCTTCCATGGACTCCATGGCCGCGGAATCCTGCGGCATCAACGTTTCCCTGACGACCGGCATCACCTGGGGCGTTTCCGCCATGCTGGCCGCAATGGCCGGTATCCTCATCGGGCCGATGTACGGTGTGTATTCTTCCCTCGGAGCCAATCTCGGCAACAAGGGCTTTGCTGGCGCGATCGCCGGCGGCTACGGAAATATGTATGGCGCCATCGTCGGCGGTATCCTGCTGGGCCTGCTCGAGATCCTGGTCAGCGGCTATGTGTCCTCGGCCTATAAAAACCTGATCGCGTACGTCGCGCTGCTGCTGTTCCTGTGCATCAAGCCAACAGGCCTGTTCAACGAACGCGCTATTCAGGACGTCTGACGCGGGAAGGAGGAAATCATGAAGCAGATCCGTCAACTTAGTAAAAAAGGTGTTTTGCCCATGCTGGCAATCGCCATTCTATATCCGCTCATAATGGGTGCGTTCCATCAGAGCTACCTGATCCTGCTTGGCAGCTACGCGATGCTCTATATCATCGTTGTCTCCGGCATTGATGTCCTGTTCGGCTACAGCGGCCAGATCACGATGGGCCACGCAGGCTTCTACGCCATCGGCGCCTACGGCACGGCTATCATCCACAATTATCTGAATCTGCCGCCGATGCTCTCCATCCTCTCGCATCTGGTCGGCTATGTCAGCCCGGATACCTTTGTACGCAAGCAGTCGGTCATGTTTGTGACGATGCTGCTCTTTGGTGGCTCGGCCTTGCGCCGATCACCATCCGCGAGATCTTCGAGTCGATCAAGCGCATCAACGCCGAGGGCACGACGATCCTCTTCGTCGAGCAGAACGCCAGGATCGCGCTGGAAACTGCGCAGCGCGGCTACGTCCTGCAGACCGGTAAGATCGAGCTGACCGACACCTGCGAAAATCTCATTTCCAACGAAGAGGTACAGAGGATCTACCTCGGCACAAACTGACCGGCAGACGCCGGAGGGCAGGGAGGAACTATTTTATGGAGGATAAACGGGAATTTCTTGAAACAAAGGCCAGGCAGGCGCGTGAGCTTGCGCTGACGGCGATCGCGTCGTTTGGCAACGGCCATGTCGGCGGCTCCATGTCGATCATGGACGCGCTCGCGGTTTTGTTCTATGACGCCATGCGCCTGGATGATCAGGACCCGGACTGGCCGCATCAGAAGCTGGATAATCTGACGGTCCTTCTGGATTACAACAAGGGGCAGGTCGATGGCTTCGTCGCCGATATCGAGGCGGTCGCTCCGCACGAGCCCAAGTGGGAGGCATTCGGCTGGGATGTACAGCGCGTCGACGGGCATGACGTGCTGGCTGCCGCGGCGGCGATCGAAAAAGCAAAGACGGTCAGCGGCAAGCCGCAGCTGATCGTGCTTGATACGGTCAAGGGCAAGGGCTTTGTGCCGTTTGAAGGAAAGCCTTCTACCCACTCCATACGGCAAGGCTTCTTTTCATGCAGAAGATGCACAAGACCCACCCCGGCACCGGCGCAGTCTGTACGGCAGCAGCCATCCGTATCCCCGGCAGCATCCCGCACCGGCTGCTGCGCCGCAGCGCCGATACACGGACGATCATTCACATCGGCCATCCGGCCGGGATCATGGACGTCGAGAGCGTCAGTCATATGGAGGCCGGAACTCCGGTCATGGACAAGCTTGCTTTTTACCGCACAGCCCGAACGATCATGGACGGACTGGTGTACGTTCCGTTCTGCCGCTTGGCGGACTGAACCCCTGCTTGCCCGGCGGTTAGATACCGGGCGGGAATTTTGAAGATCGGAGAATACCTTATGGGAAAAACAATATCCGAGAAGATCCTCGCCCGCGCGTCCGGGCAGGAAAGCGTCTCGGCGGGCGATATCATCTGGGCGAACGTCGACCGCGCGATGATGGATGACATCCGCGGCCCGCGCGTACAGATCGCGGAAAAGATCCAGGCGCTGGGCGGCAAGGTCTGGGATCTGGAGAAGGTCGTTATCATCTCCGACCACTACACCCCGCCCGCGAGCATCCAGCAGGCGGAGATCGTCAAATTCACGCGCGACTGGGCCAGGCAGTACGGCGTAGAGCAGTATTTTGAGTTTGCCGGACCCTGCCATCAGGTCATGGCGGAGACGGGCAATGTCCGTCCCGGCAGCGTTGTGCTGGGCACAGACTCGCATACCTGTATGGGCGGTGCACTCGGCGCATTTGCCACCGGCATCGGCTCAACGGAGATGCTTGGCGTGCTCGTCACAGGGCAGACCTGGCTGAAGGTGCCGGAGACCATCCGTGTTTTATGGCAGGGAGCGCTGCCCGCTGGCGTGATGGCCAAGGACATCTCGCTCAAGACCATCGGTATGATCGGCCACGCGGGCGCGACATACAAGGCCGTGGAATATGCCGGCGAGACGATCCGCGCCCTGTCCATGGACGAGCGCATGGACATCACAAATATGGCCGTTGAGATGGGAGCAAAGGTCGGCCTCATGCCGGTGGATGAAACAACGAAGGCGTATCTCGCCGCGCGTGGCATCACGAACTGTCCCGTCGATGCCAGTGACCCGGACGTCGTATTCTGCGCGGAGCACCGCTTTGACGCTTCCGCGCTGGCTCCGCAGGTCGCCTGTCCGCATGGCGTCGATCAGGTGACGGAGGCCAAAACCGTCCGAGAGCTCATTCATCAGGCCTATCTCGGCTCGCCGCTCACCGTCGCAGACAGCGCCGTCACAGGCCGGATCACCGACCCGCGGACACTGCTGTAAGGAGGAAGACAATGGACATGATACTATCGGCAGGCTGATGGATGCGGTGAAAAGCGGCGTGGACGCCAATGAGGCGCTCAAAAAAGCGACGGGCAGCTATGGCCGCTTCCGGGAAGCCGTCAGCACCATCGATCCGAGAAAGGAGTGAACCATGGCGCTTTTTCAGAATTACGACCAGCGCATCGGCGCTGTGGAGGCATTTTTAAATATGTATGGCATCTCGTCTCTGGGTGAGACGGGAAAGATCTGCGCGGACGCCGGGATCGACGTCTTTTCAATCGTGCGCGGCGTGCAGCCTATCTGCTTTGACGATGCCTGCTATGCCTATCTCGTGGGCGCGGCTGCGGCGCTGAAAAGCAGTGCGAAGACGGCAGGGGGAGATCGCCCTGATCCTTGGCGAAGGCCTGCAGAGCTTCTGCATTCCGGGTTCCGTCTCCTCCGAGCGGCAGATCGGTCTTGGGCACGGCAAACTGGCCTCAATGATCTTGTCAGAGGACGTCAAGTGCTTCTGCTTCCTGGCTGGTCACAAGTCGTTCGCCGCGGCCGAGGGCGCTCTCGGTATTGCCCGCAGTGTCAATCAGGCGCGGCAAACACCTATCCGTGTCATTCTCAACGGCATGGGCAAGGACGCGGCAGATAGCATCGCCCGTATCAACGGCTTTACCTATGTCAGAACACATTTTGACTTTGCGGAAAATAAGCTGTATATTGATGACGAGACGCCGTATTCCACCGATGAGCGGGCAGATGTGCGCTGCTATGGCGCGTTTGAGCCGCGGGAGGGGATCGCCATCATGACGCATGAATAGGTGGACGTATCCATTTCCGGCAACGCCACGCATATGATCCGCTTCCAGCATCCGGTGGCCGGCGCCTATAAAAAATACTGCAGCGACAACGGAAAACGCTATTTTGCCTGCGCCTCCGGCGGCGGCATCGGCCGCACACTGAACCCCGATGATACCTCTGCCGGTCCGAGCTCCTATGGCCAGACCGATCTCATGAGCCGCATGTACGCCGATGCGACCTTCGCGGGCTCATCCTCGGTTCCGGCACATGTGGAAATGATGGGCTTCATCGGCATGGGCAACAATCCCATGGTCGGCGCGACAGTCGCCATGGCCGTCCGCCTGGCATCGCTGCGGAAAGGGAAGTAGGAGACGGTTATGAATTACGCTGCATTTGAACGGATGCAGACCGGCGCGCTTTCCAGACTGGAAAACGAGCCGGAGCAGGACTATATGACGCGCGTGTTCCGAGAGATCTGCCGCTGTGACGGTTTCTGCGGACCGGACACGCCCTGCAGTGAGCACCGCATCAACGACATGCTCGCACCGACCCTGATCGCCTGCAGTGCGGAGGAGCAGACACTGGAGCTGTCGTTCCATGTGCGCGGCTGGATGTGCAATCCCAAGGGAACGCTCCACGGCGGGATGATGGCGACGATGATGGATATGACGATGGGAATGCTCACGCGCTTCTGCCGGAAGACAAATGCGGTCTCTACAGTCAGCTTGTCCCTTAATTACCTGCGCCCGGTGCGCGAGGGCGCGGTCTCGGTCCGCGCGCATATCCGCAAGGCTGGGCGGGCCGTCGTGTTCGCCGAAGCGGAGCTGACGGACGAACAGGGCAGACTCTGCGCGGACGCGATCACGACGTTTATGTGAAAAGCGAGGAAAAACCAATGGACCTGAATCTGGCGCATATCGGCGTCTATGTGTGCAATCTGGAGCGGTCTGTCCGCTTTTATCAGGATGTGCTGGACTTTGTGCAGATCTTCCGGTATGAAAACCAGGGAACGCCGATCGCGTTCCTGCAGAACGGGACCTGCGTGCTGGAGCTGATCGAAAAGCCGGCCTCCGCCGGCAGGACCGACGGCTGTGTGGATCATATCGCTCTGGCTGTCACAGATCTCGCGCAGGCGCACCGGGAGCTGCTTGCCCGCGGTGTCGTGTTTGAGACAGACAGAGTCACGACCTGCCCGGCCTGCTTCCCCGGCGGCGCAAGCTGGATCCTGTTCCGCGGCCCGGACGGCGAGCGTCTGGAACTGAATCAGACCGGCGGCATATGAAAAACGCGCTATCCAGAGCGGCAGATTGGACAATGCATGAAAGCCTCCGGCCCCGCCGGGGGCTTTCCCCATAAAACAACTTCCCCTATGAGGGGAAGCTGTCAGCTGCAGGCTGACTGATGAGGTGGACAGCTCTTGACTTTCCCCGCGCATCCTGTATAATAAGAACCAAATATACCCGGTTTTCTCATCCGAAGACGTGTAGCGGGAAGTCGTAAAAAGCTTTCCGCGAAAGAGCAACGAACCTACTCGCCCGGAGCTGTGAGGATGAGTTCTTCCCCGAATCAGCCGCCACCCCAGCGTCAGACAGCGCTGGCCGCCCGGCTGCCTGGCCGAAAGGCCGCCATTGCGGGCCCGCCCGTGAGAAGGTAGGGGACGAACGCGGACGCAAGTCCATAGTCCAAGTCAGAAGAATCGCTGTCTTCGCCCGCAGCGCGCCTGTCTGCGCTTTTGCCCGCGGAGGAGGGGAGACCTTTGCCGATAGCACGATGACTCTATCGACCGATCCGGAGCAGGGCGCCGGTCTGTTTTCGAACAGACCGGCGTTTTTTTATGCCGCGGCCCCGCCGCACCTCAGGAGGGATCCATGATGAAGAAAATCCGTAAATTCGCCGCCATCGTCCTGACGCTCTGCGTCCTCGCCTCGCTGGCCGTCCCGGCCCTGGCCGCCTCCGGCGTCCAGAGCGAACTGCAGGGCAGCGCCGCCTACATGCTCTCCGCCGTCAAAGCGCCGGAGGTCGGCTCCATCGGCGGCGAGTGGGCCGTCATCGGCCTGGCCCGTTCCGGCTATCCGGTCCCCGCGAATTACTTTGACGATTACTACGCGCGCGTCGAGAAGTACGTCAAAGACTGCGCCGGCGTGCTGCACGAGCGGAAATACACCGAATATTCCCGCGTCATCCTCGCCCTGACCGCCATCGGCCGCGATCCGGCGAACGTCGCGGGCTATAACCTCCTGACCCCGCTGGGCGATTTCGAAAAAACGATCTGGCAGGGCCTCAACGGCCCCATCTGGGCGCTCATCGCCCTCGATTCCGGCAGCTACGACATCCCGAAAAACCCCGCCGCCAAAACCCAGGCCACGCGCCAGCTCTACGTCAACGAGATCCTGAATAACCAGCTTGCTGACGGCGGCTGGAACCTCACCGGCACCGGCAATTCCGACCCCGACATGACGGCAATGGCCCTGCAGGCCCTCGCCAAATATCAGAACCAGAAATCCGTCCAGTCCGCCACCGACAAGGCCCTTACCTGGCTCTCCAAAGTCCAGGACAGCAAGGGCGGCTACGCCTCCTGGGGCACGACGAACGTCG
>ERZ780149.4829-NODE-4829-length-10258-cov-7.917377_pt1 | contig 10258 bp, 11 predicted proteins | sample MGYA00511367_ERZ780149 | MGnify/ENA primary metagenome ERZ780149 (study PRJEB29588, sample SAMEA2153852) | human gut metagenome | biome: human gut; feature: human-associated habitat; material: faeces | place: Denmark | collected 2008/2010 ...
CTACTCCTTTTATTACACTTGTTGTTTTATTTAATAATTCTATTAATTTTTTAAAATCATTTTCTCCTAATTCTTTTTTTACAAGAGACATAAGCTTTAACATTTTTTCATGTTCCTTAAAGTACAAAGCAATATTACTGCCTTTTTTAATCATAAGCTTTCTTTTGTCATCTAAAGGAATATAAGTTTCAATTAAGCTCTTATTTTTCAAATCATTAATAATACGATTCAACTGAGATTTTAGTATATTTAATCTATTTTGAAGTTCTTTGAATGACATTTCTTCTTCAACTATAAGATTCATAACCATTATTTCATTAAATGATAAATCACTTAATAATCTATTTTCCTTAATATTGGCTGACATGTTAATATATGATCTTAGCATTTCCTCTTCAAGCATCATGTCTCCTCCTTTTTGTTCACTTTGTGAACGATTACATTATAACATAAAAATTTTCCATGTCAAGAAAAATATAATTAGCTATAAAAACAAAAAAATCACTATTTCTAGTGACTTAATTTTTAACCAGAAAACAATAAAATAAAAATATTCATAATATTAAGAAGAATAAAAATAAAGAAATATATGTTAAGAATAGGAATAGAAAATATTGTATAAAGTATAACAATAAATATTAAGTATAACATTGTATTAGGAATGCATGATATTTCTAGTTTAAATGCTGCTTTATATCAAGTGCATATTTATTTAATGAAAGATGGAAAGGCACTTGATATGCCAGAAGTTGAACTAGGCACTGCGATTAAGATTGAAAACAGACCAGACAAAATGTCTTCTTTTGATATTTTCAAATCATTAAAGGAAGCATATTAAAGTTTAGGAGGATTTAGTCCTCCTTTATCTTTTGTTATTGATTTTGACTATTTCATCAATTAAATTTTTAGTAATGATTTGGTTTATGAGGTGGTCTAAATGATTTATGGTTATACAAGAGTAAGTACAAGAAAACAAGTGGATGGATATGGCTTAGAGGTTCAAAAGAAAGAAATTTTAAGTAAATATTCTTCTGCCATTATTATTGAAGAACAATATACAGGAACCAAGGTTAATAGACCTTTATTTAATGAATTACTAAACAAATTAGAAGCTAATGATATTTTAGTTGTTTCTAAGTTAGATAGATTCGCAAGAAACACAGTTGAAGGTATAAAGGTTGTAGAACAATTATTTAAAAAGAAAGTAGCCATACATATATTAAATGTAGGCCTTCTTGAGGATACGCCTATGGGAAGATTCTTTTTAACAACAATGCTTGCTGTAGCTGAACTTGAAAGAAATATGATAGTTGAGCGTACACAAACCGGAAAAGAGCTTGCAAGGCTACGAGGAGATTATAAAGAAGGTAGACCTAAGAAATATACTGAGGATGATTTAAAAAGTGCAATTTCACTTCTTTCTTCTCATTCTTATAGAGAAGTGATTGAAATTACAGGCATCAGTAAATCTTCTCTTGTAAGGGCTAAAAAGCGCCTAAAATAGCCTAGTATCAAAAGTTACAAGTTTTGACACAGTCAATTTATTCATATTGGTTTAATCAATTTGAATTTCCTAATGAAGAGGGTAAGCCTTATAAATCTTCAGGCGGAAAAATGGTATGGAATGAGAAACTAAAAAGAGAAATACCTAAAGATTGGACTATTAATACAGTTAAAAATTATTGTAATATTACCTGGGGCCAGTGTCCTGATGGCATTAATATTTTGCCATTGTCTTATAATGATGAAAATACAATTTTATATTGTTCTGGTGCTGGAGACATGAGAAATGGGATTGTTGTTGATTGCCAAGCTAAAACAAATGCTAGTAAACGCTTAGCTCACAAAAATGATATATTAATGTCTATTGCGGGTTCTATAGGGGCTTTGTGCATTTGTGATAAAACAATATCTTTAGGACGAGCTGCAGTTGCATTTACACAAAAAGAAAATCAAAGTTTATTAACATATCAATTAATAAATGTTTTCGCTACAAGAATGAAATCTGTTTCTTCTGGCTCTATTCAGAAAGTAATTAATGACAATCATCTTAATGATATTAAATTTGCATTTTCAAAAGAGATTTTTGAACTTTATACATCAAAATTTAATTCAATTTTAGAAGTAATAATAAACTTTGAACATAAAAATAAAGAATTAGTACACCTAAAAGAAAAAATGCTTCCTTTACTTATAAATGGACAACTTATATAAAACAAATCCATCTTTAATTAGATGGACTTTTTAATATTTATGATAATTGCTGATTAATTAAAAGAGGCAACAATTTTTCTTTTAAATTATTAAGTTTAAATGTTTGCTCATTTAACATAGTGATTTGATAATGCAATTCTTTAACTTTATTGTGAAAATCAATCAATCTATCTTTTGAAGGTAATGGAATTTGAATGGATTTTAAATCCTCGTTATTTACACCCTCCATAGTGGCTCCATGTGATAAAATATCTTTTTTCATCTCAAAATAAGGTGTATTGATAAAATCGATTAAATATTCAAATGCGTTATCTTCACATTTTATCCCAACAAAGCCAGTTGAAAAAATATAATTAGAACAAAACATACTATCGACATCAGAAACGTAAATATGCTTTATACTGTTTTTCATTTTAGCAAACCAAACACTATTTTTTACTGGTTGCATATTTGCTCTATTTTCTCTTGTTTCATATTCTATTAATGGAGCATTATAATTTACTTTATCATTATCAACTTCGGCCGTCGCAATATAATATTTGTTCCCTTTGAACATATCAATTCCAGATTTTATAATTTGAATATATGGAAAATCTAATAAAGAAATATAATCTGTTTCGTTAATAAAAAACTTATTAAATATACCCTGGCTCAAAACTTGTAATTTTTTGACCATAAGGTTATTACGTTCAATTTGACGGTCTATTTCATATAATATATTTCCTATTTTTCTTTGATAATCAACGCTTGGAATAGGGGCAACGCAATCTTTAATTTTTTCTGGTGATGTATGTCTAATCTTTGTTTGTTGAGCTCCAGCTGATAATTGGTTCTTAATGATGTATGATGATAACAAATAATAGCAGTATTTTTTATCTAGTACATTTTCAAAAGGAATAACTAACCCAATATCGCCGTTTTGAATATATTTATCATCTTCAGGAATCCAAGCTGTTTCCCCCAACAAACCTTCAACTTGTTCTGTTAAAGGAGTAATTAAATCTCCTTTTTTTAATATGTATTCTTTTTTCACATTGCCGGAATAATATATATCTTGTTTTGAAGCATTATTTTTAAATCCTCCATTTGGATAATTAAAATTCCCTAATGTTAAACGTATTAAACTGCCTTCAGTAGCATAGTTTTCACTTGGAAGTCCAGGTCCTCTTTTAATATCTAAGTAATTTCCTAATTTAACAAGCATATCTAATTCCTCCATTTTTAGAGAAATTAGATGTTGGTTTAAAATATTGTAACTTTTGAACCATTTCATTATTTCTCTTTATTTGAGCCTCAATATTAACTATTAAATCTCCTATTTTTTCATAATTATCAATAAAATTTACAGGATAATTCATTATATGATTTTTATCTCCTCTTGGCATTTTAGAGCCTTTAGAACCAGCCATATCATAATCAAAAAAAGAATCTTGTGAAAGTAAACAATACAAATATTTTGATTGTTTTTCATTTTTAGGTCTAATACATAGAACATCTGTACTACAACCACCATCAAAAGATGCAAGCCATATTTTTTTAAAATAAGGCCTTATATTTCCAATTAAAATATCATTTTTTTTAAACTTTTACTTATAAATATAACTGTAGGTTGACCCTCTATTACACCATCTATTATTATTTTATCTCCATCATTTAGATTACTAATATCACTTCTTTTTATAATATCATATCTATATGGATAATAATATACTAAATCATTACCATCATATATTTTTATTTTATTTAGTAATTCTTTTGTTTTGGGGCCTATACCTTCTATATTTTCTAATTCTAACATCTTAAACAACTCCTACCATAATTATAGCAGTATATTTATAAAATGTCTACTAAGTTTACTTATAGTTAATTTAATATACAAGATAAGCCTAAGTATAGTCTTATCTTGTCATATATAGCCTATAAATAGTCTATATATGTACAATTATAAGATATTATATTTAAGGTGTAAACTTTCTAACTTAGATATATACGGATAAAAAGAAGATAGTTTTAATATCTTCTTAAGTATTCTATTATTAACCTAATATATTAGTAATATTTAAAATAATATTTCCATATCCTTCTATACTACAATTACTATTTATACCTATATTTACTCCAGATACTCCTACTCCTTCTTTAATAGTAAACCTATTATTACTAATTAAATCTTCTTCATTTATTAATTTTAAACTTCCTGATATATTATTACCTTTAGCATAATTAATAGTAAAACAATTAGTATTTATACCTAACTTAATCATAGTACTATTCCAAGTTAATATAGCAAATGTTAATCCAGATGCTACTAGTAATAATATTATTACACCTAGTATTATTAACTTGTTTTTCTTTTCCATAAATATCTATCCTCTCTTACCAAGTTAAATATAAATACTAGTCTTCTATTCTAGTCTTATAATAATAAACACCATATGCTAAAGCACCAATACCAATAGTCCAAGCAAAAAACATCATAACATCACCAGTTTTATTATTCTTATCTATTTCTTCATCGGTTTTATCACTCTTTTCCCATTTAGCATATAAAGTAATATCACTAGTAATCTTAGTATTAAAATCATATTTATTCTTATAATCCTTATCAGTATACCAACCAATAAAAGTATAACCTTCTCTTACAGGATTACTTAAAGCCGAAACCACATCATCTTTATTAACCTCTTTAACAGTATCACTAGTAGTACCATCATTATAATTAAAAGTAACCTTATAAGTCTCCTTAAGAGTAGCACTATAACATTTAACTCCCTTATCACTTACAGTACCATCTAAATCACAAATAGCCTTAGGATTATCTTTCTGACAAGATTCTAAAGTATTATAATTACACTTAACCTCAGGAGCTTTAATACATTTATCACTACTAGTAACAGAACTAATTAATGACCATTTACCACTACAAGTATCCGTAGGTAAACCTGAAGACCATTTAAAATCTCCACTAGTAGAACAAGAATAACAACCAGTTTTTAAAGTCCAATCAGCATATGCAATAACATCATCACTAGAAGGACATACATAATCATCACCACTATTATACTTCTTATTATCAATATTCCAACCATTAAAAGTATAGCCATCTCTCTCAGGTACAGTAGAAGTAATTTTGCCAGTCTTTTCAATCTTAGTATCAGAAATGCTACCATTTCCTCCATTTAAATTATATTTAATATTACAAGTAGTAACAGGTGCTTTACATTCACTACTAGAAGTAATATCATCAAGTGTAGTCCAACTTCCACCATTACAAACTTCTGTTGGTTGTGTAGTAACCCATTGGTAAAACTTACCACTACTAGCACTTCCAGTACAATGATAACATTTATAAGTAGGTGCCTTACAATTTGCTTCACTAGTTACATTACTATCAACATTCCAAGAGCCACCATTACAATTTCCCTCAGGACTAGTAGTCCATTGATAATACTTGCCATTGCTTGCCTGTCCAGTACAATAATAGCATTTTTCTCCATCAGTAAGTGCATAACTATCACCAATAGTACTAATACCAAAATATCCAACTGATATAGCAAGCACTAACGCAAAAATACCATACATAAATTTTTTCTTTTCATTATTTTCCATATTCATAACTCCTTCTATCTTACATATAAATGATACCAAAAAAATAAATAATTTACAAGTACTTTACGCAAATTTAAAAAAAACATAACCTAAGTTATATTTTTTAATATATTAATATTTCTTCTAAGTTTAATTTTATAAATATAATGTCCCTTTATATTACTAATAATATCAACTAAATTATCATATTCCATCCTACATTTATCTCTAAATAAATCACTATTCTTTTTCATTAATATAGGTCCTAAATAAAGTTCTTTATAAGAATATTTTCTTTTACCCTTAATAAATTTAATAATAGTATAAATCTTTCCTCTATCAAGAACAAGTTCTTCATCATCAATATAATAACCTAAACTAGTAACAGTCTTTCTAAGTAAATAAATATCAGTATTACTTTGAATAATAATTTTATTAACATTAACAAGTTTATCAACATCACTCTTAAGAAAACCAGTAATATTATTAGCCCCCATACCAGCAATCACAATAGAATCAATATTATCATTATTTTTAATAACCGATAAGCCATCACCAAGTCTAACATCAATTCTATCTTCTAAATTATATTTAGATATATTCCCCCTAGCAGACTCCAAAGCATTCTTATTAACATCACTAGCAATAATATTTAATTTCTTATATTTATTTGCCAAAAATATAGATAAAAGTCCGTGATCACAACCAATATCAATCACGGATTTATCATTTTCATCTACAAAACTAGCAACTACTTCTAATCTTTTAGACAACTTATTCATTTAAGAAATCCTTTAACTTTCTACTTCTAGATGGATGTCTAAGTTTTCTAAGAGCCTTAGCCTCAATCTGTCTAATTCTCTCTCTCGTAACACCAAACATTTGCCCAACTTCTTCTAGTGTTTTAGAAGATCCATCATCAAGACCAAATCTTAGTCTAAGTACCTGTTCTTCTCTTTCAGTCAAAGTAAGTAAAACATCACTAATCTCTTCTTTTAACATTTCATGAATAGTAAAATCTTCAGGAGACATATTACTTTCATCAGGAACAAAATCACCTAAATGTGAATCTTCTTCCTCTCCAATTGGAGTTTCTAAAGATACAGGGTCCTGAGCAATCTTAACAACTTCTCTAATCTTTTCAGGACTCATACCCATTTTTTCAGCAAGTTCTTCATCCGTAGGCTCTCTATTAAGTTCAAGCGTAAGTTGTCTTTGGAATCTAGATAACTTATTAATAGTTTCAACCATATGAACAGGTACCCTAATAGTTCTAGCCTGATCCGCTATTGCTCTAGTAATGGCTTGTCTAATCCACCAAGTAGCATAAGTCGAAAACTTATATCCCTTATTAGCATCAAACTTTTCAACAGCCTTCATAAGACCAATATTACCCTCTTGTATTAAATCAAGAAAAAGCATTCCTCTACCAACATATCTTTTAGCAATAGAAACAACAAGTCTTAAGTTAGATTCAGCAAGTCTATTTTTAGCCTCTTCATCACCATTAGCAATTCTTTCTGATAACTCAGTCTCCTCATCAAGAGAAAGAAGACTAATTTTACCAATTTCTTTTAAATACATTCTAACAGGGTCATTAATAGTAAGTTCTTTAGCAATATTATTATCCTTTAAAATATCCTCTAAATCACCACCTGAATCTTCCTCTCCATCATCGTCTAAATCAGATTCAGATACAACACTAATATCATTTTCCATAAGAGCATTATAAAGTTCATCAAGTAAATCACTACCAATTTCAAGTCCCTTTAACTCTTCTGCTAATTCCTCATAAGTAATAAAACCAAGTTCCTTACCCTTTTTTATCAAGTTCTCTTTTCTTTGTTCAAAATCTTTAATTTCTGATACCATTTCTAAATCCTCCCCTTATCTTCATAATTTCCATTGATATTTCTGCCTGTTTTAATGGATCTTTCTCTTCTTTTAACTTCTTATTTAGATTATTAATTTTTACTTCTCTATGATAACTATTCACAACAAAAATATAATCTTCAATCTCTAATTCCTGAAAGTCCTCTTTAATATCCATAGCAATAATATCTTGAAGCGTTTTAAGCATTTCTGCACGATCAGATATATAACTAATAAAATCAGCAACATTTATTATACCATATTTATGAAAATAGTAAATAATTTCATTAGATAAATCACGAATATTTTTATCTGGAAAATATCCAACACTATTCTCAACCATATTAAGTACCTTTTCATTCTTTAACATATAATAAATAAGACTATTTTCAGCCATCACATATTTATTATAACTCTTTTTAGGTTTAACAACCTTAATAACCTCTTTTTTATTCTTAACTAACTTTTTATATTTATCCCTAATAGTCTCATAATCAATATTAAAATTATCAGATATTTTCTTTAAATTAAGTTCAATAACTATATCATCTTTTTCATTAGTAAGTTCCTTTAAAGCACTATTAATATAAGAAGAAATATCTTTAATATTCCCAAAATTCTTATTTTTCTTTAGTAATTCCATTTTATAATCAATAAGATTAATACCAGAATTAATTTGTGCTAAAAAAGAATCCTTACCATTCTTCAAAATATATTCATCAGGGTCCATATTATCAGGAAGTCTAACTATTTTAATATTAACGCCAGAATCTTCAAGTAATTCTATTGCACTAACAGTAGCTTTCTCACCAGCAGCATCTCCATCAAAACACAAAACAACATTATTAGTCATATTTCTAATAATATTCTTATGGTCCTTAGTAAGAGCAGTTCCCATTGTAGCAATACAATTATTAACTCCTATCGTACTTGCCCTAATAACATCCATCTGTCCTTCCATAATAATAACAGTATCATTTTTTTTAAGTTGCTCTTTAGCAATATGATAATTATATAATATCTTTCCCTTTTTAAACTTATCAGTTTCCTTAGTATTAACGTATTTAGCAGTATCTCTAGTATTATATATTCTACCAGAAAAAGCAACTGGATTACCACTCAAATCATAAATAGGAAACATAATCCTATTAATAAAAATATCATGTCCATTGTCATTAGTAATACCATATTGAACAAGTTTATCAATACTATATTTCTTACTAACCAAATAATCAGTAATAGATACTTTCTGAATAGAAAGACCAATTCCAAACTTTTTTATAGTATCTTTATCTATATTTCTCTTCTCTAAGTATTCTATAGCATTCTTACCTAAATTAGTAAATAAACTATTTTGATAAAACTTATTTGCTAAAGAATATACATCAAAGTATTCATCCTTTTTCTCACTATAAGAAACATCACTTCCTACATTAATACCAGCCTTCTCACCAAGAAGTCTAACAGCCTGCAGAAAAGATATTTTTTCAAAATCTGCTACAAAAGTAAAGACATTCCCACTAGCACCACAAGAAAAACAAGTATATATTTGTTTATCTGGACTAACACTCATACTAGGAGAATGGTCATCATGAAATGGACAAACACCAAAATAATTTTTTCCTTTTTTTGTAAGATTAACATATTTAGATATAACATCAACAATATCAGTTTTATTTCTTATCTCATTCATAACCTCATTACTGATATAAGACATAGATATCACTTCCTTACAAAAAGCCAATATAATTATATAACAAAAGATTTTTTTTGTAAAGCAATTTTCTACATTTTATTACATGATTCAGGATATAAAAGAAAAAATAGTACTATTAAAGTACTATCATCTAGCAAACCCATATACTTTCCCATTCTCTAAAGTAATTCCCTTATAATAAAACAAATCACTAACAGTAACAAAAGTATACCCCATATCCTTTAAAGTAGGAATAACAATCTCAAGTGCGTTAGCGGTAGCACTATAAATATCATGCATTAAAACAATATCACCATCTTTCACTTTATTAATAACCCTATTACTAATCCTTTTAGAATTATGATATTTCCAATCTAAAGTATCAATATCCCATATAATAATCGGAGCCTCTCCTACCCTTTTTATAGTTTTATTAAAAGAGCCATAACTAGGTCTTAATAGTTTAGGATATTTACCAGTAACCTCAAAAATAAGATTTTTAGTATTATTAATCTCATCATTAATTTTATCTTCTTTATATTTAGTAAGAAGTAAATGATTAAAAGTATGATTACCAATCTCATTACCATTATTAACCATTTTCTTTAAAATATATTCATTCCCTTTAATCCTACTCCCAAGAACAAAAAAAGTAGCAACAACATCATTTTCCTTCAGAATATCAAGAACCCTATTAGTATTATAATTAGGACCATCATCAAAAGTAAGAGCAATAAGTTTATCACTACTAATATCACTTCTATTAGTAACAAAATCATACTCGTAAAAACTATCATAGCTTCTATTAATATAATTATTATTTATATCAATATAAAAACTATCCATATCACTACTAACAATACCATCAGATATAATATATCTATAAAA
>ERZ780149.4834-NODE-4834-length-10252-cov-3.484358_pt1 | contig 10252 bp, 12 predicted proteins | sample MGYA00511367_ERZ780149 | MGnify/ENA primary metagenome ERZ780149 (study PRJEB29588, sample SAMEA2153852) | human gut metagenome | biome: human gut; feature: human-associated habitat; material: faeces | place: Denmark | collected 2008/2010 ...
ATAAATTGCTTACAAATTGGCATGAAAAGAATTTAAAAACACCTGAAGAAATTCAAAAATTCATGGCTGATTTTACCGTCGCACATACCGAAATCTACCGAGGCTAAAATTTTAAGTCGGTCGGTTTCATCGGTTATTTCGGCGCGGTAGGTAACATTTTTGCTTCCGCCGATTGATATGTGCGCGATAGCACCGTAATTTTTTTCAATTAAATCGCAGTAAAGTTGTGCTACCGAATGATTTTCGCTTTGCATCGATATCTTTTTTGCCGAAAAAGCCCTGCCGAACAGCAACAATCCGTAGGTCAGCGCCTGAGAGCAACATTTTGACACCTTGATCTCGGTAAGCTCGGTTTTAATATCTGAACAAAAAGACATAATTTTTAATCCTTAATTTTTATATCTCTGTGAACGCAGTAGGCGTTATAACCCTTTTTCTTAAGTGCTTCGCACAGTGCAACGGCAAAGGTTACCGAACGGTGATGACCTCCCGTGCAGCCGAATGATACCGTCAGCTTATCGACACCGTTTTGCTCTTTAAGCTCTAACGCCGACAAAACAACGGCAGTGATTTTGTCAAAATAACTCCGCGACTGCTCAAAGCTTAAAACATAATCGCGCACAGGCTTGTCCAAACCCGTTTTATTTTTTAATTCTTCTATGTAAAAAGGATTAGGCAGACAGCGCACATCGAAAACAAAGTCCGCACACACATCTGCCCCGTTTTTATATCCAAAAGACCTGCACTCTATTTCCATTCCCGATTATTCTCTTCCTACAAATATAACCTCAGGTTCTAAATCAATACCGTCGGCCTGCTTTACCGTGTTTTGAATTTTTTTAATAAGCGTAAGCACATCACGGCATGAAGCGCCGCCTGTGTTAATTACAAAGCCGGCATGCTTTTCGCTGACCTGCGCGCCGCCCACGGACACGCCCTTAAGATTGTTTTTTTCAATAAGAGTGCCCGCAAAATTGCCTGTCGGCCGTTTAAAAGTGCTGCCCGCGCTCGGATATTCAAGCGGCTGTTTGTCACGGCGGCGGTTTAAAAAATCGTCCATAGCCGCTTTGATATCGGCATAGTTGCCCCGTTTTAATTCAAACTCAACGCTTGTAATAATTAAATCGGTGCTTTTAAACACGCTTGTTCTGTACCCAAGCTTCATTTGCTCGGCGTTTAAGTTTTTTTTGTTGCCGTCTCGGTCATACACTTGGGCCGATTTTACCGCTTGCGACATATCGCCGCCGTATGCGCCTGCGTTCATATAAAGCGCGCCGCCTACCGTGCCCGGTATGCCGTAGGCAAACTCAAGCCCCGAAAGCGAAGCGTCACGCGCCGCAAGGCAGACTTTTTTAAGACTTGCGCCCGCGCCGCAAACAAGTGTGCCGCCCTTTACCTCAATGCTGTCGAAGGCGTCAAGGCTAACAACCGCGCCCTCTATACCGCCGTCTGATACCAAAAGATTGGAGCCCCGCCCTAAAATAAAGCAGGGCGTTTCGCATTCTTTTGCCGCGTTAAGTACGATTTTAAGCTCTTGTTCACTACCGATACTTATAAACACATCGGCATTTCCGCCTATTTTAAAGGTGGTATGATTGCGCATGGGTTCATAAGACTTATATTTAATTTTATTTTTTGATAAATCGTCAAGCAATTTATCAAGCTGCATAAAATCACCCAACCGTTTATTTATGAAGATTGCAAAGATACGCCGCGCCTATTATGCCGGCGTCGTTGCCGAGCTCGGCGGTTCTTATAACCGTTTTGATTTTCATATGACGGGCATAATTTTCGCCCTCTACATATTCGTTAAGCGGGTCGGTAAGGTATTCGCCCTCTTTTGAAATTCCGCCGCCAATGCATATCATATCGGGTTGGAAGGTATCGAGCACATTGGCAATACCCACAGCTACATATTTAATGTATTCGTCAACCACCATACTGCCCACACGGTCGCCGAGTCGCTTTGCTTTAAAAGCCGTAATACCGTTTACATTTTCGATATTGCCGCCGCAAATTTCCCACATTCTTGTATTGTGATAACGAAGCATTGCCTGCTTGGTCTGTCTGACAAGCGCCGTAGCCGAAGCGTAGGTTTCCCAGCAGCCGAAACGGCCACAGGTGCAAGGCGGACCGCCCATTTGTATAACGGTATGACCGAGTTCTCCGCCTGCGCCGTTAGAACCCGAATAAATTTTGCCGTCTATTATTATTCCGCCGCCGACACCCGTGCCGAGTGTAATTGCAACAAAGTTTTTTGTGCCCTTGCCGGCTCCCGCAATATACTCGCCGTATGCCGCTGCGTTAGCGTCGTTTTCCAAATAAAAATTTTTTCCTGTTTTCTCGTAAAGCATTTGACCCAACGGAACATCGTAAAATTCAAGATTGTTTGAAAAAGGTACGCTGTTTGTGCTGTGGTCTATAGAGCCGGGGCAACCCACACCGTAGCCGTCGATATCGTCGGGGGTAAGACCCGCGTTTTGTATTGCTTCAAATGTAACAGCCGCCATATCGTCAACAATCTGCTCGGCCGGCCGCGGAAGATTAGTTTTTCGTTTGGCGGTTGCAACTATTCTGTAATGCTCGTCAACAACACCCGCCACTATGTTTGTACCGCCTAAATCTATACCCAATTTATACATAAAATCACTTTCCTATCTTTAAATACTTATTATTTTTTTAATGCTAAAACGGTTTTACCTTTACTTCTTCGGGCTTTTTGAAGTCATCGTTCATACCAAGTTTACTGAGCAGATCTTCCGCCGCGTTATAACCAAGCTTTTTCTGACGGCTGTTCATAGCCGCAACCTCGATTATTACGGCCAAATTTCTGCCCGGCTTTACGGGTATTGTGAGCGACGGAATATCAAGCCCCAATATATCGGTGGTTTGGTTTTCAAGCCCCATGCGGTCGTAGGTTTTGTTTACATCCCATGGTTCCATATTGATAACAAGGTCAATCTTCTCGGTTAGTTTTACCGCGCCCACACCGAAAATACGGCTTGCGTTAATAATTCCTATGCCGCGAAGCTCGATAAAATGACGGATATTGTCGGGCGCCGTGCCCACAAGCGATTTGTTTGACACACGGCGAATTTCAACAGCGTCGTCGGCGATAAGTCGGTGACCGCGTTTTACAAGCTCGATAGCCGTTTCGCTTTTACCTACGCCGCTCTCGCCGAGAAGCAGTATGCCCTCGCCGTAAACCTCTACCAAAACGCCGTGGCGTGTAATTCTGGGGGCTAAATGCAGATTTAAAAACGCAATCAAAGCCGCTTCAAAATCGGAGGTCGATTCTTTTGTGACAAGCAACGGCACGCCGTGAAGCTCTGCCATTTCTTTATAGACGCCGTCTTCAACCAAATTTCGGGCTATTATAACCGCAACGGGCTTTTTTTCAAAAAGCTCGCCTACTCGCTGATGCAGCTTTTCATCGGTGAAATGGCGTAAAAAGCCTATCTCGCTCATTCCGAGTATCTGTATTCTTTTTGGGTCAAAATACTCGTAATAGCCCGCAAGCTGTAAACCCGGTCGGTTAATCTCGGCAGAAGAAACCTTTATGTCATTCGGGTCTTGCGGCATATTAAGAATTTGTAAAGAAAACTCTTTTATTATTCGTGACAGCTCGATAGCAAAGTCGGTTTTCATAATTACACTCCCATTTTTTTACTGTGTGTTTATTATATCATAAGTTAAAATATTTTTAAACATATTTTTACTCTTTTTGGTCAAAAAATAAATACCGGATTAAAATTAACCTTCAATCCGGCATTTGCGATTTTATTTATCATTGTTAAGCGAATAAACATCCGCCACTTCGGTTATTGTTATGTACGCGTCGGGGTCTATTTTGTGAACAATATCCTTCATTGCGGCAACCTGAAAGCGATTGACAATAAAATATATCATTGCTTTGTCTTTGTTGGAATAACCGCCCTTTGCGTCAAGCTTTGTTATGCCGCTTTCAAAATGATATGACAGCGCGTCGCATATTTCGGTGGGATGTTCGGTGATTATAACGGCAGATTTTGCTCTGTCAAAGCCTTCGACAATAAAGTCTATGGTTTTAAGCGCCGCAAAATATGTCACTATGGAATAAAGCGGCAAAATCCAACTGCTCAGGCACAAACCGCAAATTATGTAAAGCAGCATATTGTAAATCATCACAAATGTTCCTACGCTTATTCCGAGCCGCTTTGCAAATATTACCGCCATAACCTCTATGCCGTCCATTGCACCGCCGTAACGAATAGCCAAGCCGCTGCCCACGCCCGAAATTATACCGCCGAACAGCGCGCACAGCAATAAATCCTGCTCGGCTATAGGCGACGCCACGCTTACATCAACGGGCAAAACATCGTTTATAAGCCACGCGGCAACCGAATATATGATAACGGTATATATAGCGTAGGCGGTAAACACCGCGCCCTGTCTTTTGGCGCCGTAAATAAAAAGCGGAATATTAAGCACCACCAAAAACACGGACAGCGACATCCATTCGGGCGTTAGCTGTGAAAGCAGTATTGATGTGCCCGAAATACCGCTGTCGTACAAATTAACGGGCGAAATAAAAAGCGTTACTCCTACGGCGTTTATAACACCCGCTGCCGTCAGCATTAAAATGTTTTTTAATTTTAGTTCTTTAAAAAAATTCATTGTGTTTTCCCTTTTAAATTTACTTTTATATTTATTATATCATGCTACTATTTATATTTCAAATGCACAGGTTCAATTACAGTGTAATTAACAAAAAACCGACGCACCGCTAAAAAACTGTACGTCGGTTTTTTATATAATCTTTATCTTTTAACAATTTTAACCTTGGCGCCGTTGCCTATGCCCGCGGCGTTGGCGTCGTCGGTGTCAATGTGCATTTCAAGGCGGAAGTCCTTGTGAACGCGAATTTGCACATCATAAAATTTTGTGCGGCGCTCACCGCCTGCCTCGACATCCACATAGTCGCCGTCTTTAAGACCGAACTTTGCGCCGTCTTCAACACTCATATGTATGTGGCGGTTGGCTATTATGCAACCCTCTTTAAGTGTTACAACGCCCTTTGGACCTATTATTGTTATGGGTGCCGAGCCGGCAATGTCACCCGATTCTCTCACGGGAGGTTTTACTTTAAGCGTAAAGGAGTCGGTGCGTGAAATTTCTACCTGCGAAGCCCTGCGCACGGGGCCTAAAACTCTGACATTTTCGATAGGGCGCAAGGAAGGACCCACTATTGTAAGTGTTTCTTTACAGGCAAACTGTCCCGGTTGTGACAAATCTTTTAAAGGCGTCAACTCATAGCCTTTTCCGAAAAGTGTTTCAACATCGGCGGCTGTCAGGTGTATATGACGGTTTGAAACGCCCACGGGAACGGTTCCGTCGTCTGCGGTGTTTTTTACACCGCCCATTTCTGCCATAACTCTGCCGACAATTTCGGCAACCAAATTACTGTCGTAAGCCAATTTTATGACCTCTTTCGTTATATTAAATTATACGGAAATTTTCTGCCATAACGCAACGGCGCTGACGGGTATAGCTGCGCGCCGATGTAATGCCCTCGCCTGTGGGGCCCGCAATGGTAAAGGTTGTGTGACCCTCGCCCCCAAAGCCGATGCCGGCGTAAGACGGAGCATTTTTAACAAATATTGTGGTTTCAACCTCGCGTGCAAAGCGTGAAAGGTTGTCAACATTTTTAGAGTGCATATGTGCTGTGTGACGGTTTCCGTGTTCGGCTTTAACCGCCAAATCAATAGCCTCGTCAATATTGTCAACGCGAACTATCGGAAGTATCGGCATCATAAGCTCCTGCTGAACAAACGGGTGATTAAAGTCGGTTTCGCATATAATGCAACGAATGTCGTCGCTTACATTTACGCCGATTTTAGCAAGTATAACCCTTGCGTCGCGGCCAACGCACTCGCGGTTTACAATTTTGCGGACATTGCCCTTTTTATCGGTTTTTTCAACAAGGACTATCTCGGCAAGGCGGTTTGCCTGTGCCGAATCAATCATATAAGCGCCGTTTTTAAGCATTACCGAAATAAGCTCGTCGGCAATATTTCTGAAAGCAAATACCTCTTTTTCGGCAATGCAGGGAAGGTTGTTGTCGAAGGTGCAACCATCAATTATATCCTTACCTGCTTTTTGAATATCTGCGGTATCGTCAACTATAACGGGCGGGTTGCCGGCTCCTGCACCGATTGCCTTTTTGCCCGAAGAAAGAACAGCCTTTACAACGCCCGGTCCGCCTGTGCAAACAAGTAGTCTTATAAGCGGATGCGACTGCATAACTGCTGCCGATTCAAGCGTCGGCTTTTTCATAGAGCAAACCAAAATTTCGGGGCCGCCCGCCGCCTTGCTTGCACGGTTTACAAGGTCAACAGCATAGTTTGAGGTTGCAATAGCATTAGGGTGCGGATTAAACACAACCGCATTACCTGCGGCAAGCATACCCATACTGTTGCAGATTACCGTTTCGCTCGGGTTGGTGCTTGGAGTGATAGCGCCGACTACGCCGAACGGTGCCATTTCTACAAGGGTCAAACCGTTATCGCCCGTTTTTGCCGCCGAAACTATATCCTCGGTGCCGGGGGTTTTGTCGGCAACAAGAATATGCTTTGCGGTTTTGTGCTCTACGCGGCCCATACCCGTTTCTTTAACGCCTATTTCAGCCATTATTGAAGCCTCGGCACGGGTGAGGCGGCGTATTTCGGTTATAATTTTTTCACGCTGTTCAACCGACATTGCTCTAATGATTTTATAAGAGCGTTGAGCCTGCTCGATGGCGTCGTTCATATCGTCAAATATGCCTGTGAATTTTCTGCCCGAATACTGCGTGCTGTCAAATCCGACAGACGGATTTGCATACAGCTTATTCAGCGTTTGGCTTACCACCTCGCGTATCTCGGCTTCGGTAAGATTTTGTGCCATATATATCACTCCTCGAGAAATTTTTAATATATCAAATCAATATTTTTGCTCTTTAAATATTCAACCCAGTTGGCTTCAGGCTGAGTGTCGGTAGCAATAATATCTACATTGCCGACATCGCAAACCTTAATCAAAGAAATTTTATTGAATTTGCTTGAGTCAACAACTAAAATTTTTGTTTCGGCAGAATCGAAAATTGCCTGCTTCATTTCGGAATCCTTTTCGTTTGAATCGGTAATTCCGCGTTCTATATCAATACCCTTTGAAGAACAAACGGCATAATCAACATGGAAGGTGCGTATGGTTTTTTCAGCCGACGGGCCTACAAGCGACAGCGAACCGCGTTTTAACTTACCGCCGGTTGAAAAGACATTCCAATCGTCCTTGTCGGAAAGCTCTATAAGCGCTTCAACCGAGTTGGTTATAAGGGTAATATTTTTAAGATTTTTAATGTAGTTGAGTAAAAGCAGTGCCGTAGAGCTTGCATCTAACATAATGCAGTCGCCGTCGTGAAACAGAGAACTTATTTTTTCGGCAATCTTTTGCTTTGCTTCAACATTTGCCCTTTTTCTTACGCTGTGAGGCAGGTCGGTGCTGAAATTTTGAACAAGCACGGCTCCGCCGTAGGTTTTTTGAGCCAAACCCTCTTTATCTAATTTTTCAAGGTCGCGGCGTATGGTTTCTTCTGTAACATCAAATTCTTCACTTAACTGTGAAACTATAACCTTGCCGTCCAAATAAAGCTTGGAAAGAATTGCATTGCGTCGTTCTATTGCGAGCATTTAAAGAGTTCTCTCTTTCTCAAAAATTTATAAAATGCTGTGCCACATTTTTTCGTCGGGGTGCGGTATTACGGCTGAATCCAAGAACATACCGCTCTCGCCTGCGCCCGCTTTTGCCTTGTCGATTGCCGCCTGAACCGCGGCAATTTCACCTGTAATCAGCAGATACGATTTTCCGCACATACCGCGTGAAAGGCGAAGCTCTATAAGCTCGACAAGCGATGTTTTCGCCGCTATATCTGCGGCGACGATTGCGGCACACGACGAAAATGTTTCGAGCACGCCCAAGGCGTCGGGCGAGCCTATATCGCTGGTGCCGTAAAGTGCGGCAAAAATGCTTTCGTGCGGATTACCCAAAACAAATTCGTCAATAAGCATATCGGGCATTTTTGCCACCGCCGCGTCAACCGACGCGCGAACAGCGCTTAATTCACCCGAAATAAGTACCATATATTTACCGGGACATACGGTTGTGGCTTCTATAATTTCAACCTCTGAGGTTTTTACCATTATATCGGCTGCCTGCATACCCGAAGATACTGTTTTGTATTCAACCATTGCAAGTGCTTTTTTCATGGTCTGCTCCTAACACTTTTCAATTATTATTGCGGTTTTGCCTACCGCTGTTACCCTGCCGTTTATCGGTGAATGTAACGCCACACTCAAGCCGTCGGCGGCTTTTGCTACCAACTGATTTTCGGTTACTCTGTCGCCTTTTTCAACGACGGCAACGCTCGGTGCGCCTATGTGCTGACTAAGTAAAAGCGTAACCTTTTTAAATTGGGGCTCGGCGTCGGTCAACGGGGCGGGCTTGTTATACCCGTTAAGACCTATGCGGCTTATCAGCCTTGACATAGGAACCCTGCGAAGCGGTCGGTTTTTGTCTGCGACGGGCGCTTCACTAACAGGCTGAGGTTTTACTCCCGCCTTTCTAAGTTCTGCCTTGCACGCCGCAAGCAGTGTGCGAGGTGACAAATTTTGCACACATGAATATTGCTCACAAAGTCCGCAGCCCGAACAGTACATTGAATCAAAGTAGGGCGCCGCATCATTTGTTATGCCGTTAGAGGCAACTCGCATAAATTCCGACGGGTCTATGGGGTGACCCAAAAGATTTCGCGAGCAAAGGCTTGTGCAATAACTGCACCGACAGCAAGCCGCCATCGCACGCTTCATATCTATAAAGGTTTTTGACATTCGCTTTTTTACGAGCGGGCTTTCACTCGGCAACACCAGCACGGCATTTGTGGTTTTGGTAACAATATTTGCTCTGCTGCCCAAAGTACCCATCATGGGTCCGCCTATTATAAAGGCGGGGTCTGCGACAGTTATGTTGCCCGCAAGCTTTAATACTTCATCCACCGTAACGCCGATAGGCGCGCAAAATGTAATAGGGCGTTCAACCTCGCCTGCAACGGTCACAAACTTGTGCGTTACCGGTTGTCCGCCAAGGGCGCGATAAACATTGTAAACCGTTTCGACATTTACAACCGTAACGCCTACCGACAGCGGTATTGCGCCCGGAGGCACTATTCTGCCCGTGATTTCATAGGTTAAGATAACCTCATCACCTGCGGGATAAATGTCATCAATACGGCATATTTCTATATTTGGAAAAAACTCTGTAAGGGGTGATATTGCCTCTAATGTTCGTACATACGATTTTTTAACGGCAACGCATACCCTTTCAGCGTTTACTGCTTTCGATATTAAATCAAGGGCTTCAAAAATTTCGCGAGGGTGAGTTTCAAGCACCTGACGGTGCAATTTAAGCAACGGTTCACACTCTGCGCAGTTCAAAATAACGGTGTCTGCCGCCGAATTAAGCTTTGCATAGGTTGGAAAACCCGCGCCGCCGGCACCCACAATTCCGTTATCTCGCAATATGCCCTGAAGGTCTTTAAGATTCATTTACTACAACTCCGGCAATCCTATTCCGTTATCAACTATGCCTACAATCGCGGCATCTACGGGAGCCGTCTGCATATCACAGCCTATTCTTGCGGCAGAGCCCGTAGTTATAAGAACTATCTCGCCTATTCCGGCGCCCACATTATCTATGGCTACAATCTTTGCCTTTGGGTCTCCCAGCTTTTCAAGCGGCTCAACAACCATAAATTTAGAGCCGACAAGCTTTTCGTTTTTTCGGGTGGAAACAATAGTTCCTACTACTTTTCCTACTATCATTCTAACAGTCCCTTTCTGAATGTTGGCCCGAAGGCCTTGGGGAAGAGAAATAGCTTTCTCTTCCCCGAAAAATTTCAATTACTTCAACGAGGGAAGAATTTTTTCTACATCGCTGTGAGGTCTGGGGATTACATGTGTTGCGATAACCTCGCCCAATCCTGCAGCAGATGAAGAACCTGCTTCAACAGCAGCATTTACGGCTCCTACATCGCCGCGTACCATTACGGATACGAGACCTGAACCTATTTTTTCTGTGCCGATGAGCTCAACATTTGCAGCCTTTACCATTGCGTCTGCTGCCTCGATTGCTGCAACAAGACCGCGGGTTTCTACCATGCCTAATGCTTCAAGTGCCATTT
>ERZ780149.4841-NODE-4841-length-10235-cov-2.936640_pt1 | contig 10235 bp, 11 predicted proteins | sample MGYA00511367_ERZ780149 | MGnify/ENA primary metagenome ERZ780149 (study PRJEB29588, sample SAMEA2153852) | human gut metagenome | biome: human gut; feature: human-associated habitat; material: faeces | place: Denmark | collected 2008/2010 ...
CCGGCTATGATCTTTTGGGATTGATCAGCTTCCTCACCGCCGGCAAACCGGAGGTGCGCGCGTGGACGATCACCAAAGGCACAAAGGCCCCGCAGGCAGCCGGTAAGATCCACAGCGACTTTGAGCGCGGGTTCATTCGGGCGGAGGTTGTTCCCTACGAAACTCTGATCGCGTGCGGCTCCCTGCAGGCGGCCAAGGAGAAAGGGCTCATCCGCAGTGAGGGCAAGGAATATGTGATGCAGGACGGCGATGTGGTGCTGTTCCGCTTTAATGTTTGAGGAAGCGCCGGCGCTCGCCCCCTATGGCAGGGAGGGCGCCGGTTTTTATGGAAAGGGAAGCATGCAAGGAAGGGGGCGGCGCCCGTGCCGCAGGATAAGCGATACCGCAGCGGGAGCGCAGCCGCCGGCGGCGGAATGCTGACGCTGTGGCTGACCATGCGGGCCAATGCGTGGCTGCGGCAGGAGTGGCTATCCCTGCTGACGGAAACTGCTGCGGAGGGAATAGGGCTGGTGCTGCAATTTCTCATGCTGGGAATCCCGCTGGTGGTAACCATAGAGCTGCTGCGGCGCTCTGCCGCCCAGCCATGCCCACTGCGAGAAGGACAAAACGGCAGCCTATGGCTGGTGCCTGCCGGGTTGGCGGTATTACTGGGGGCTAACTTTCTTACCCTGTTACTGCAAGATATGCTGACCGGGTCCGGGATGTCCACCCCCACGCCGCTACCGGAAGAACCCCTAGCGATCATTTTTTCGATGATTGGATCCGTTCTACTGCCGGCGGTGATGGAGGAGCTGCTGTTCCGCGGGGCAGTGCTGCACGCGCTGCGCCCGGCCGGGGAAAAGCTGGCGATATGGCCCTCCGCACTGTTATTTATGGGGGCACACGGCAGCCTTTCCCAATGGCTGCCCGCACTGGCAGCCGGATTGGCGCTGGGGATCGTGACCTTTTATACCGGAACGCTGCGCTGGGCTATCTTGATCCACCTGTGTAATAATATCATCGCATGGGTAACCACTTATTTTCCTTCACCGCTCACAGCCGTTCTGCTGCCGGTTGGACTGCTGATTTTAGGCGGCATTGCGCTGCTCCGTCTGCGCAGGATGCCCCGATGGGCTCCGGCACGCGGGAACCCCCGGCTGGGGGTATCGGTACCGCTGGTGTTGGCGCTGTTATTGCTGTTGGGGAACGCACTGTTCCCTGCTGTTTAGATTCGTACGGAGAGCTGGGTAGGACCACACAGAGACCCATGTGCTCTCTCCCCAATAATCCTGTTGAAGGGAGCCAAAGGATGGACCACGAAAAGTACATGCGCCTGGCCCTAATAGAGGCAAAAAAAGCCGCCGCTGCCGGAGAGATCCCAGTAGGTGCGGTGGTGGTGTGTGGCAATACAGTACTGGCCGCTGCCCGCAATGACCGGGAAGTGACCCATTCTCCACTGGGACACGCCGAGGTGCGTGCCATAGAGATGGCCTGCCAGGCCCGTGGGGACTGGCGGCTGGATAACTGCACCCTGTATGTCACACTGGAACCCTGCCCCATGTGCAGTGGAGTGATCCTGAACGCGCGGGTGGGGCAGGTGGTGTATGGTGCCGCCGACCCACAATACGGCTGCCTTGGCTCCCGGTTAAATCTTGCACACCTTGACCTGGGGGCCGCCCCTCGGCTGACCGCCGGTATACTAGCGGAGGAATGCTCCGCTCTGCTTTCGGATTTTTTCCGCGGGCAGCGACAGGGATAAGGAGGAACCATGCTGTATCACGCTTCGCCCATTGGCGGGCTGACCGAGCTGCGGCCACACATTTCCAACCATGGCATCCCACTGCTGTACTTTTCGCAAAAACGAGAAAACACCTTTGTTTACCTTTCCAACGCCGTGGAAAAGTACTGCCGGGAAACTGGCTTTGCATACAACGGTCCATGGAAAAAGTGGGGGCCCTACGGCTTTACCGATGATGGCAGGCAGCGGCTGGAGGAATACTACCCAAACGCATTGGAAGAAACCTATCGAGGCGTTTCCGGTTACATCTATACGGCAGAAAAGGTGATCCGGCGGGGGCATCCTGTTCCTATCCCCGATACCGTAACATCCCGCGGGGCGGTGGAAGCGACAGGCTGTGAATTTATCCCGGATGCGTGGGAAGCCATTTTGCAGGCGGAGCAAGAGGGATTGCTGGTACTGCGCCGCTACGAAGAAATGACTGAAAGAGAAGCAGACTGGCTCCGGCGGACGGTACGGGAGGAGTATCGCCAGGCGGAGGATCACCCGGAATATCGGCACTTTTTACGGGATAAATTCGGCATTGACCCGGAAAGTTTATAATGCAAAGCAAAAGCACACTTTACCACATGGTGGGGAGGGTATGCTTTTTCTTTTTGCGCTTTGTTCAGCGGGAGAGAACGGGGCCGCCCGCCGAAGGCGAGCCAGCGGTCGCAGACCGCTGAAACCATCCGAAGGATGGTTTGGCCTGCGGCCCGATATTTCGGCTTGCAGAAAACCGAAAAGTTCCACAATCAATCCGGGATGGTAGGCACGGCTTCCGGCGGGATGGGGCAGGTGTAGCCTTCCGCGGTACGCCCTGCAAATTCCGTTTTGGCTGCAGCAATCAGCTCCGGCTGTTCCAGCAGATCAATGGCTGCGGCGCACAGCACCTTACCGGCGGTGATTGCCGCCTTATGCCCGATGGATGTTTTTCCGCAGGAAACATTCTGCCAGCTGTGGCCAGGACAGCCATTGGGCCAAGATGCCACATGCAGCTGCGCCGTGGGGCACTGCCAACTGACATCCCCCACATCGGTAGAGCCAGGGCAAAAGGCTTCCCCGGTGAAAAGCGGAAGCAGCACATCATTCATCGCGCTGCCGGACAGGATCGTTTTTACCTGGGCGGCATAAGCGGCATTTTCGCTGCCGCTTCCCGGGATATGGCCGCCAGCATCATAGGTTGCGGCAAGCTCAGCGGCAAAAGTTATTTCCTGCGAGGTATGTTGGGGCACACCCACTTCAGCAAAGTTCTGGTGCAGCAACGCCTCCAGCACATGGTTGGGGATGGTCTCCGCCACGCCATCAATGAACTTCCGTTCACAGGTGGTGCCGGTCATCAGGGCAGCTCCGGCAGCGATATCATCCACCCGTTTTTGCAGCTCCACCGCCTTTTTTACCTGCGGGGAGCGCACCATATACAATACCGATGCTTTGGACTGCACCACATTGGGGCTGCAGCCGCCGCCATCGGTCACGGCATAGTGGATGCGGGCCTGCGGTTCCATGTGCTCCCGCAGGAACTGCACCCCCACATTCATCAATGTTACCGCATCCAAGGCACTGCGGCCCCGCTCCGGGTTCCCGGCCGCATGGGCGGCCACCCCGTGGAAAATATACTGCACCTGAATGCAGGCATTGCTGGAGCCGGTCGCGGCCTCGTTGCAGTCATCGGGGTGCCAGGTCAGAGCAGCATCTAAGCCGTACCACAGCTTTTCCCGCGCCATAAAGGCTTTGGCCGCGCCGCCTTCTTCGCCGGGGCAGCCATACAATACTACCGTACCAGGGGCACCACTTTGCTGCAAATAATGCTTGATACCCAGTGCCGCCGCCAAAGCGCCGGCCCCCAGCAGATTATGTCCGCAGCCATGGCCGGTCCCACCGGGGGGCAGTTCCTGCTTTTTGATACTGCCGCCCAGCTGGGAAAGCCCGGAAAGGGCATCATACTCCGCCAGAATGCCAATGATGGGACGCCCGCTGCCGTAGCTGGCCACAAAGGCGGTGGAGATGCTACAAACTCCCTCCTCCACGGCGAAGCCTAGTTCTTTCAGTATTTTGCAGTATAGAGCAGCGGACCGCACCTCCTGTAAGGAAAGCTCGGCATATTCCCAAATCTGATCGGCAACGGAAGCAATCAACTCTTTATTCTCTTCAATGGTATCCAATGCCGCTTTTTTTAGTTCTTCCATGTTATCACAGCACCTTTTTTAGGAAATTTTGCAGTCGAGGGCTCTGCGGATTGGTAAAGATGACTTCCGGGGTTCCCTGTTCGCCCAGCTTGCCCTCTTCCATAAACAGCACCCGGCTGGCTACTTCGCGGGCAAAGGCCATCTCGTGGGTGACAATGACCATTGTCATCCCCTCATGGGCCAGTTCCCGCATGACTTCCAGCACTTCGCCCACCATTTCGGGGTCCAGAGCGGAGGTAGGTTCATCAAACAGCATCACTTCCGGTTCCATGGCCAGTGCCCGTACAATAGCGACCCGCTGCTTCTGCCCGCCGGAGAGCTGCGCCGGATAGTCATTAGCACGGTCGGCTAGGCCAACCCGGCCCAGCAGAGTCATGGCTTTTTGTTCTGCTTCGGCCTTGGGCACCTTTTTGATGCGGATAGGAGCCATGGTGAGATTCTCCAACACCGTTTTGTGTGGGAACAGGTTGAAGTGCTGGAACACCATGCCCATCTTTTGCCGGTGACGGGGCAGATCGACCTTTTTGCCGGTGATCTCCACGCCATCCACCTTGATAGAGCCGGCGGTTGGTACCTCCAGCTGGTTGAGACTGCGCAGGAAGGTGCTTTTGCCGCCGCCGGAGGGACCAATAACCGCAATGACATCGCCCCGGCAGATATCCACCGTGACGCCATCCATGGCGTGAACGGCGCCGCCATTATAGTACTTTTTCAGATCCGCTACTTCGATGATCTTCTGCGCCATTTACGCCACCGCTCCTTCCCGCTTTGATTTGCGCTGCCGCGCCGTACCGCTTTGCCGGTCGCTGCGCTGCATCTTGTGCTCAAAGTGCCCAAACAGCTTACTGAGAGCAAAGGTCATGATAAAGTAGATGATACCGGTGATGACCAACGGCTCGATGGGCAGGTAGGTGGCGCCCCGGATTTGGAGATATTGGGTCATCAGGTCGCCAATGAAGAAGGTGGAGGCCAGCGAGGTATCCTTGATGATCATAATGAATTCATTGCCCAAGGCCGGAAGAATGTTCTTGACCGCCTGCGGCATGATAACGAACCACATAGCGCCCCGTTCGCCAAAGCCGAGGCTAAGCGCCGCTTCCCGCTGGCCGGGATCGACCGCCTGAATGCCGGAACGAATAACCTCCGAAACATAGGCGGCACTATTGCAGATGAGAGCAATGGCAATACACAGGAACTTCTGCTTATTGAGGGCGGGTATCAGCATGGGCAGCCCGAAGTAAAAGAAATACAGCTGCAGCAGCATGGGGGTACCGCGGATCACCTCGATATAGATGGTGGAAAGCCAGCGCAGCGGCGCTACCTTGGACATCTTCATGAGGGCCAGCAGCGAAGCAAACACCACGCCGCCCAGCACCGTAATGGCGGAAAGCAGCAATGTATAGCTGACGCCATCAATGAGGTACTTATCCCAATATTTGAGGAAGATGGCTGCCATCTTCTCAAAATCGCAAAATTTAGCTCCTGTCATATGGTCATTCTCCCTTTAGCACGGCCGCCGGAGCCCTAAACGGCTCCGGCAGTCAATCGATAATGTCTATCTTCTTATCAATCCAGCGTCAGCTCCTTGGCGTTCTCGCTCTTGCCCAGCTCGACGGCCGCATCATACCAGGTGCCGTACAGACCGGCTTCATACGCCTTGGCCAGTGCCGCATTAACAGCCTCCAGCAGTTCGGTCTCGCCCTTGGTCATCAGAATAACATTGGCCTCGTACTCAGCCTTGACCTCGAACTGGAACTCACAGATGACAAGATCGGGGTTGGCATCGATGATCATATCGGCATTACCCTTGGCCACCGCCAGCGCCTCAATGTTGCCGGCTTTCAGCTCCATGACGCCCACGGCCAAATCACCGATGGTGATGGGGTTGGCATCCGGGATCTGCTCGGTCAAAAGCTGCATCTGCAGGGAGGCATTCTGCGCGCCGACATCCTGCCCGGCAAAGTCCTCTACCTTGGTGTACTTGGCGGCATCCTCTGCCTTAATGAGCAGTACCTGCTCGGTCTCGTTATCGCCGGCATAGTAGTAATCGGAGATCTCGTAGTTTTCGGCTCTGGTCTCTGTCCAGCTGTAACCGGAGATGGACATGGGAACGGAGGCGGTGTAAACGGCGGTCTGACTGGCATCAAAGCTCATCGGCTCGACCACCAGGGAAACGCCCAGTTCCTCGGCAATAAACTTGGCGAGGGAAACATCAAAGCCAACATACTGTTCCTGGCCGGTCTTGCTGGAATCCACAAATTCCATCGGGGAGAAATCGGGGCTGAGCGCCACATGCAGCTCGCCCTCTCCCTTGATTTTTTCCAGCGCGTTGGCATAGGTGGGGGCAGCGTTGTCACCGTTATTGCCGCCATTGTTCGCGGCCGGGGTATCATTGCTGCCGCAGGCCGCCAGAGCCAGTACCATCATTAGGGCCATCAGCATCGTAATCAGTTTTTTCATGTTCATTTCCATCCTTTCTTGATTCTCTCCCGTGCGGGAGCCTTTTGGGTTGATTGGTTTTCACCGGGAGGAGCGTCTCTTGTTGATATTGCATACTTTATCACTAAATATTCATTATGTCAAGCTGTTTTATGAATATTTATTCGCAAATATTCAAGTTTAGTGAATAATCATACAACGCATAGCGCCAAAGCGCAGGTTCTGTGCGTTTTGCCGCAAAAAGATACGCTGCCCCGGCCTTTCGGCCAGGAGCAGCGTATCTTTTATATCTGGAGAGGGGGAAATGTCAGTGCTTCTTCAGTGCTTCATAAATACCGGCCGATTCCAGCTTGGGGCGCAGCAGCGCTGCCAGCAGGTTGGAAACCACAATGGCAAATACGGCATTGATGCCGCCGGTAAGCATCTTGGGAACAGTGGCAATGAATGCCGCAGAAAAGACACTGCCGCCCAGGCACAGCACGACAATGCTTTTGCCAATATAGAGGAGCCAGTAACCCACGGCACCACAGATAGCAGCGACCCAGTTGCGGGCTTTATTTTTGCCGGCTGCACCGCCTGCGTGGGCTATGCCGCCGCAGATGGCACCCATGGCAAAGAAAAAGATGAAGGTGAGCCACGCGCCGGCGGCCCATTCAGGATAGGTCAAATCGAACAGGGCGGAGCCAATACCTGCCGCCAGGCCGCCAGTCCAACCGCCGAACAGCAGCCCGGTCAGCAGGCAAATGGCATTGGCAGTCTTGAGCTGTGTGGTGCCGGTGGGGGTGGGAATACGAATGCCCAGGAACATGGTACAGACAAACACCATAGCAGCCATCAGGCCAATGATAACGATGCGGTACAGGGTAAAACGGGAATTTTTCATAGGGTAAGCTCTCTTCCTCTCTGGGGATTCCTCGGCTTACAGCGTGCGGTAGCCTCGCGGCAGCTCCTTTTGGGTCAGCCAGCCCAGTGTGCGCTCCAGCATTACTCCCTCGCGAGAATCGGCGCCGTAGCCAAAGGTCGTTTTTACGGTGATCTCCACATACCTCGTTGCCCGGTCCATCGCCATAGCAGGGCTGTCGCCCTGCATCAGGCCGGCTGTCAGCACTGCGGCAAACAGATCGCCCGTGCCGGGATAACGCACCGGCAGGTATTCGCTTACCGATTTCCAGTAGCCGCCGCGTTCCCGATCATAACACAGGTTGGAATATTCCCCGGTGGTAAGCGCTGTCCCGGTGATAACCACTACCCCCGGCCCCAGGGCCGAAAGCCGTGCCAGCAGGCTGCGGGCCTGCCCCAGTGAAAGGGGGGCCGTATTCGGCTCCTCACCCAGCAGCAGTGCTGCTTCGGTCAGGTTGGGGGTGATAACATCGGCATGGGTGGCCAGCTCCCGGATACCCTGTACCAGTTCCGGCGTAAAGCCGTGGTACAGCTTGCCGTGGTCGCCCATCACGGGGTCCACCACCTTCATGGCCGCGGGCCATTCCGCAAAGAGCCCCTGGCACAGCGCAACCTGTGCCACCGAGCCCAAATAGCCGGTGTAGACGCACTCCATGGGCAGACCCAGTGTACGGTAATGCGCCAGCGCTTCGGTCAAGTAGTCGGTCAGGTCGCGACGGGCCGGGGTGCCAAAGCCCCCGGTGTGGGTGGATAATACCGCAGTCGGCAGCGGGCACACCTGCACCCCCATTACCGACATGGCCGGCAGAATAACGGAAAGGGAGCAGCGGCCCAGGCCGGAAAGATCGTGCACAGCGGCACAGCGGGCAGGACGGTCAGTTCGGTTCATGGATGATCTCCTTTTGTGATTCAATCATATTCCGCCGTCAGGCAAAACGCAAAGCGGCAGCGCCCGGCTGGAAATTTTCCGTTTTTGGTTAAAATATAATATGATAATAACTATTTTCCGTGCAAAATACAACATCTTAGCCATAGAATTTTGGCCGGTTTGAACGACGGTTTTTGTGTTTGATATCAATTGTCATAATTTATTTTATTATAAAATCACTTTTGTTGTGTAAATAGTAGAACCTGTATTTCCAAACATTACAGCGGGTAGCAGCCCTGGCCCGGTGCAAACTAACCACGCAGACAATGAAAAGAGAGAAAAAGTTCTGCCGGAAGGGGTTATGAATTATGCACTTCACAAGCAAAATCCCTGCCGCCATGACCGGCATCGCTGTGGCGGCCGCCACAGCCGGCACCGTAGCCTATGTAATGAACCACACCACCCCGGCACAGCGCCGGCGGGCCATCCACCGCACCGCCAGCCGCATGAGCGCGGCACTGGACCACATGGCTGATACCGTGTGCCGCACCATGATGGGATAACCTCCCATCCAAGCCAAAGGAGCCGACCCTTTTACTGGGCAGCTCCTTTGGTAATACATATTAAAAGGCGTAATTTAATCTTTTTCCAGCCGCAGGGCCGCCACCGTAATATCGTCCGGTTTTAACTCTCGGCAGCGCAGGCGGGCGCCTTCCGCGATACGGCGACACAGCTCGGTGGGATCTTCTCCATCCCAGGCGACCAGCTGTTCCTCCGCCCAGGGTTCCTCGGTGGGAACACCATCACTTACCATCAGGATGAGATCCCCCTCGCGCAGGTCAAAGCGCCGTTCCACCGGCTCCACACAATCCAATATTCCAGCCGGCAGGCTGGTGGCTTCCAGCCGCATGGCACGCCCCTGCCGCCGTAAAAAAGTGGGGGCCGCTCCGGCCTTATAAAATAATGCCGTACCGGTGTAGCAATCCACTACCGTAGTATCCAGCGTTGCCAGTGATTCCCGGCCACCCTTCACCATCAGGGCGCTGTTTACCAACCGCAGGGCACTGCCGCAGGGGATTCCTACCTCCAGCAGCCGCCCCACCAGGTTGCACAGCATTGCGCTATCCAGCGCAGCAGGCGCGCCGGTGCCCATCCCATCGGAAAGAATGAGCGCCTGTATACCCTCTTCTCCCTTTACCAGCCGCAGCGTATCGCCGCAGGTACCGTTTTCCTCTGCGGGGAGCTGAACCTGCCATTGACCCAGTGTGTAGCAGGGCTTTTCTCGGTAGGTCAGCAGCAGGGCACCATTCTGCTGGCTGCGGGCAGGCCCGGCCATTTCCAGCCCTGCTTCCGTCGTGATAATCTTCCGCAGTCTTTCGGCATCCACCCGCTGCAGCAGCGCTGCCGGGAATGCTAACCGCACCGTCAAGTGACCGGCGGTTGTTGTCCAACACAACACCTCCCGCAACTCTCGCTCCACCGCCAGCAGGGCTTCCGTAATGCGCTGCGTCAGGCCCTCCCCGCATGGGGTGATCCCGCAAGAGTACTCCGAAAGGCCGGTCAATGTCCCGGCCAGTCCATCAAACTGATCGGTGACGATGCTGCGCACCCGCGCCGTTCGCACCCGCTGCTCCTCCCGGGAAAGATAGCCTGCATACTCCTTTTCCAGCGCTGCGGCCAGGCGTTCCCGGCTGGGGCAGCGGTCATTCAGCCCCGCCAGGGTCTCCGCCGGGATGTGATTCTCCCTCCGGTAAGCCGAGATGCCACGACCCAGTGCTTCCACCGTATCGCCATAGTGTTGCTGCCAGCAGGTCATCTGGTACAGGCAGCCCTTGCAGTACCGGTTGGCCAGCCGGTCAAAAAGCATTTCCGGGTTTTCGGCCGTGCTTTTTTGCAGGTGGTCTGCCACCTCCCTGGTGGTGGAGGAAACCTCCCGCAGCGCGGTGGCTGCGGCCTCCAACCGATCGCTCAGGATCAGTGGCGCGATCTTCTGTTCCCGCCCGGGGGCAATGAGCTGGCCCGCCCGGCGCGGCACCGCCGCCGGCAGCAGCCAAAAGATTCCCGCCGCCAGCAGGACCTCCAA
>ERZ780149.4842-NODE-4842-length-10234-cov-3.709009_pt1 | contig 10234 bp, 8 predicted proteins | sample MGYA00511367_ERZ780149 | MGnify/ENA primary metagenome ERZ780149 (study PRJEB29588, sample SAMEA2153852) | human gut metagenome | biome: human gut; feature: human-associated habitat; material: faeces | place: Denmark | collected 2008/2010 ...
CCCGGGGGTGCCACACAGGAAATATACAAACCACTGTTTATCGATGTCGACCAACCGCTCGACACTATAATACAGGGCGGGCTGCGGATGCTGATGCTCAACGACACCATCTGGGACACCATTCCCGCGCCACCGCTCGTACCGGTCGACTCGTTCGGACTGCTCAAATATCAGCTCGACATGAAGTGGACGCCCGGCACCAAATACAAATATGTCGCCGACTCCGCCTCCATCATAGGAGCCTATAACCAGTGGAACAGCACGTTCACCCACGAATTTTCCACCCGTAAACTCGAAGATTACTCCGCCCTGTATTTCAATGTGACCGGAGTGACCGACTCAGCGGTAGTGGAAGTGCTCGACAAGAGCGACAAACCGGTCGACGAGGCGCCACTCAAAGGCGGTGTCGCGGAATTTCCCTACATGCAGCCCGGCACATACTACGCGCGCCTGTATATCGACCGCAACGGCAACGGCAAGTGGGACACCGGCTCGCTCCTCGACTCCGTGCAGCCCGAAGAGGTGTATTACTACCCCAAGAAGATAGTGCTGAAAAAGAACTGGGACGTTGAGCAGTCATGGAACATCTACGACACCCCTATCGACCTGCAGAAGCCGAAAGAGATAGTCAAGAACAAGCCCAAGACCGCCAAGAAACGCCGCCGCAACAAGGACGGCACGTACATCGACGATGAAAACGGCGAACGTAATCCTGACGAAGAGGAAGAGGACCCCTACAACGAGGGCAATTTCTTCGGACCGGGCAACTCCAACGGCACCCGCAACTTCGGCAACGGCATGAACGGATTTAATAACCGCGGAGGATTCCGCTAAAATCTCACACCTATGGGAAATGCCTTAATTGACAAAGAGCTAATCGGAGAGCCGCGCCTCTATGACCTCGCCATGAGGCTGGAAGCGGAAACGCTTCATGTGCTGCTCTACCGGAGCGGGGAGCCGGAATCCATTGTGTACCGCGCCGTGCCGCTCGACGCGCCGGGACTGCCGCCGGAGCGAAGGCTTGAGGAGACGGTCTATAACAACCCCCTCCTTCTCTCCGACTTCCATAAGGTGACAATACTTGTCGACACCACGCGCTACGCGATAATCCCCGACAACGCCACCGGTGGCGACACGCTTTTCGCCGAGGTGCTCGCCGACCGCATGCTTCCCGACACAGCCGACGACTCGCGCGCAGAGACACTTTTCACCCCCATGTCGCCCGCTAGCGTGACAGTGGCGGTAAAGATGCCGTCGCAGTTGCTCGCGTTTCTTCGGCGCACGTTCAACAACCCCGCCATCTATCCGCCGATAGCCCCGCTGTCGCGCTACTTCTACGACAGCAGCCGCATAGGACACTCAGGTAAAATCTATGTCAACATACGCCGTGACTCGCTCGACCTGCTCGCATTCACCGGCTCACGCCTTGAACTCGCCAACACTTTCGCATTTCGCGAGAGTGCCGATGCAATATATTATATAATGTCGGTAAGAAAGATGCTCATGGACCGCGACGGCGACGACCGCGAACTCCTGATAGCCGGCGATGACGCGTTACGCGATGAAATCACGGCAGTACTGCGCGAGTACGCCGGCTACGTGATGCCTGTAGTGTATCCGGCAACGCTTGTACGCGCGCCCAAAGATGTGCTGAAAGCACCGTTTGACTTAATAATCACACCCCAATGCGAATAATAAGAGGAAAATACGGGCGACGCCGCTTCGACGTGCCCACCAATATCTCGGCGCGACCCACCACTGATTTCGCGCGCGAAAACATATTCAACGTGCTTGAAAACATCGTGGACTTCGATGGCAAGGATGCCCTCGACCTCTTCGCCGGCACGGGCGCCATCACCTTTGAATTTCTGTCGCGCGGATGCCGCGAGGTGACGGCGGTAGAGAAGGCGCAGACGCAGTACCGCTTCATCAAGCAGGTGGCGCAGCAGCTCAATGTGCAGAATCTGCATCTGATAAAAGGCGACGTGTTCCGCTTCATCGCCACGTGTAAAGACACGTTTGACATCGTGTTTGCCGACCCTCCCTACGACCTGCCCGACTTCGGCAAGATACCCGTACTGGTGCTTGAATCGCAGATGCTGAAACCCGGCTCTATATTCATCATCGAGCACTCTAAAGCCTACGACTTCTCCACGCTGCCCCATTTCAAGGAGCACCGCGTCTACGGCTCAGTCAACTTCTCGATATTCGAGATGGGAATTTAAGTCAAGGGGCTATGCAACCCACTCAGGGGTTGAGTCAATGAGGGAGACGCTTGAGCCACGGGTATGCCTCCGGCATTACCAGCGGTTAACAGGAGGAATCCCCTTCGGGGATTTAATTAGGGGGGATATCGAGCGGCAATTTAACCTCTTAACCTGCTTGCTTGGCAAGCTTTTAACCTCTTAACCTTCAACTTTCCAAGAGAAAGTTGAATAAGATTATTTTATGTCGCGGCGGAATGCCACGCGGCGGCGGTGTTGACGGCGGTCAAAGAATTTCCACTGCTGCTGCACGTTCTCGTTTTCGGCAAGCTCCGGATTGCTCTCAGCCCAACGGTATTTGTTTTTGATATACACCGGCAGAAGGTCGGTGAACAGAAGCGCGTTGACTCCTTTGCCCATATACTCCGGCTTAACAGCCACGAGCAGAAGGTCGACGATGTCGTTGTGACCGTACATGGCTTTCAGCAGATGATACCATCCGAACGGGAACAGCTTGCCTCCCGATTTCTGGAGAGCCCTCGACATCGAGGGGATGGAGATGCCGATGCCCACGAGCTTGTCGTCGCTGTCGACAATCACACACACATTTTCCAGGCGCAATATAGGGAGATATATGTCAATATAATACTCTATCTGGCGCTTTGACAGCGGCGAGTAGCCGTAAAGCTTGTCGTAAGCCTCGTTGATAAGCTCGAATAGCGCCACGCCGTAGTCAGCCTTGATTTTCTTGGCACTGGTGTATTTGATGGTGCGCAACCCGTATTTGCGGCGCACGATGTCGCCCACTCTCTGCAGCTGCGCGGGCACCTCATCGGGCACTGTCATACGATATTCGACCCATTCGGCTTCCTGCCTGAATCCCATGCGCTCCATGTGACGCGGATAATAGGGATAGTTATATATGGTTGCCATCGTGCCAAGTTCATCGTAGCCGTAGGTAAGCATTCCTTCATGGTCCATGTCAGTGAAACCCATCGGTCCCACGACCGAAGTCATGCCCTCGCTTTTCGCCCACTTCTCCAGCGCGCCGAAAAGCGCCTCGACAACCTCGTTGTCGTCGATAAAGTCAAGAAAGCTGAAACGCACGTCATTGGAGCCGGTGCGCTCATTGACCACAGTGTTTATGATGCCGGTGATACGTCCCACAGGCTTCCCGTCGCGGTAAGCCATCCACGATTTTGCCTTGCAATAGTCAAATGCGGGATTTTTCTCGGGGGTGAGGGTCTCTATCTCATCGAGTATCAACGGTGGCACGAAGTAAGAATTGCCCTTATAGTGATCAATTCCAAACTTCACATATTTTTCAAGTTCAGCCTTAACCAGGGCTATTTCTCTTATTTCTACTGACATATTTCTTTCGGTAATACTTTTTTACAACATGTTACGATTTACTGATTCCGTAGGTCGAGGTGACCCACACGGCAAGCACAAACATCAACAGCACAAAAATCCCGACAAGCAGGTAAAGCTGGCTGCTCGACCGGCTTTCAAGGGCGAGGTGGAGGTCCTGAAGGTCGCGGAAGCGTTTTTTCGGATCGGGGTCGGCACAACGGCGCGCCACCCTGTGAAGCTTCGCGTCTTTCTGTCCGAGACTCTCAAGTGCCTCCGAAAGCACCAGCCCGTAATTGTAGATATCTTCCGACATGTCGGCAGGCTCCATGTGCTGACGCTGGTCAAAACCCACGTCAATGAGCTTGAGGTTGCCTATGTTTTCGGTAAAGATGATGGTCTCCGGGCGTATAGGATGATGCACGATATGGTTGGTCTGAATGTAGTCGATGGCGTCGACAAGGTCGTGACGCAGCTTCTCGATGATTTCAGGCGTCACTTTGCCTTCGTCGATAAGCTTGCGCAACGAGTCGCCATACACGTCGTCGGTAATGATACACCTGCCGAGTCCGGGTACATCCTCGAAATCGTTGATCATGACGATGTGGGGATGGGCAAGATTGTAGCGCACATCAAATTCCTTTTCAATCATGGCGCGCATGTCGGGATTGTCGGCATATTCGGGCTTCAGTGTCTTCAGCATCACCCATTTGCCATGTTTCTTCGCCGTGTAGACGAGATAGTATTCCTCTTCCCATTCAGGGAGCAGGGTGATTTCAGTCCATTTTTCCAAATGTGACGCGCCGGGATCGTCAGTCTTAACCATCTAATCAGTAATTAATCAGGCAACAAAAATACAAAAACATTTCCTATATGGCAAAATAGTTGCCACATATATAATATAAAACGGGCGTGTCAAAACATTATTATTCCGACACGCTCCGTCAATAACAGTTTATAATATCTATCAGATTACGTCATAGTCCATGCCCATGTAGTGCTGATAGGGATGGTCACATGCCGGACATACCTTCGGGGGTTCGGTGCCTTCAAACACATAACCACACACGAGGCACTGCCACTTGATAGGTGTGTCACGCTTCCACACAGTGCCGTCCTGTACCTGCTTCAGGTAATGCTCGAAGCGTTCGCGGTGACGGTTTTCCACTTCGGCAATCGCGCGGAAATGTTCGGCGATTTCGGTAAATCCTTCAGCGTCGGCATCCTTAGCGGCATTCTGATACTGCTCCACTCCTTCAGTCAGCTCCTCGCGGGCTGCTGTGGCAAGATTGGAGGCGGTATCGCCTATCACACCGGCGTCGACATTAAGATTGCAGGGGACCACACCGCCTTCAAGAAGTTTGAAAAACACCTTGGCATGGTGTAGTTCATTGGCAGCAGTCTCGTCAAATATCTGCGCGATGGGGAAATAGCTTTCCTTGGTAGCCTGCTGGCTGTAAAATGTGTAGCGGGTGTAAGCCGACGACTCGCTCATGTAGGCGGCAACAAGATTTTTTTCTGTCTTGGTGCCCTTGATGCTCTTTTTTGTAGCCATTGCTTTATATTTTTATTGTTAACCGTTTTTTAATATGTTCTTATACAACACCGTCGCGCCGGGAAAGTTTATGCCCCGTGCGATAATAGTCATGCGACCCGCTACGGGGTCGAGATGGCGGGGAGGCATCTGCCTGCCACGGGCGCACCTTCGGCGCTGCCCGCGGTTAACAGCATCTTGCCCTTTCAGGGCAAAATCCTTAAGCTAGTGACATTGCCCTTCCGGGCGCCCCTACAGCTACGCGCTCCTTTCGCGGAGAGAAAGCAGCTGCACCATTGGACACTCTAAAAATAATCTTGTTGCTTTTGACCTTCTGTCCCTCTGTATCTCTGAAAACTGAAATCTGACAACTGACAACTCCCAACTGACAACTCCTCTTTTTAACAATAGTTAATTAACACAATAACCCCTCATTTCATTTTGCATCAAATAAAAATTTCATTTATTTTTTGCATTTGCTAACTAAACCTGAAAACACAATTCAAAGTTGGTGTCGGGGACAAGTGAATTGTGCCGTACCTAACATTCCCCGGCGTATATGGAAAAGTGATTTTAGTAATGTTAAAGTACCTAAAACCGATGAAAAGCAGGCTTTCGATAGCGATGACCTTTCTCTTTATCATCATATCGTTACAGCCACAGGCACAGAATGTCGCGATAAAGACCAATCTGCTTTATGACGCCACGGCTACAATCAACGCCGGCGTCGAGGTGGCTCTCGCGCCGAAATGGTCGCTCGACATTTCCGGCAACTTCAACGCATGGAGCTTCTCCGACGGCAAACGGTGGAAACACTGGCTCGTGCAGCCCGAGTTGCGCTACTGGCTCTGTCGCGAGATGGGCGGTCACTTCTTCGCCTTTCATCTGCTCGGAGGTCAATATAATGTAGGTCACGTCGACCTCGATTTCCTCAGCTTTCTCGGCTCCAATTTCAAGGATTTCCGCACACTGCGCCATCAGGGATGGTATGAAGGCGCGGGCATAGGCTACGGGTACTCATGGCTCTTGTCGCGTCACTGGAACATCGAGGCGGAGATAGCCGTAGGCTACATCCACTCACGCTATGATGTCTACGAGTGTGCCGGTTGCGGCAAAAAAATCGAGACAGGGCGTCACAACAACTATGTGGGGCCCACCAAAGCCGCCGTCAATCTTATATATGTGTTTTAATCAGCTGCAACCATGAATCATAACCTGTCAACCCTCATAGCGCTACTTCTCCTCCCGGCATCGGCATTGCTTGCCGCCGACAATGCAGCCGCAACCGTAACCGCCTCAGATAGGGGGGGTTACAACACCACTATCACACGCACTGAGTCGACTGTCACCGTCGACATGACGCTGCGCCTCGCCGACATAAAGGTAAAGAGCGAGCAGCAGCTCATAGTGACCCCCGCCCTTGTCAACGGCGACAACCGCCTCGACCTCCCCGGCATAACGGTCACGGGACGTAACCGCGCCCTGCGCGACCCCCGCAAGCACATCGCCACCCCCGCAGGCTACACCGCCTATCGCGCCGGGAAAGTACCCGCCGAACTACCCTACCATGCCGAAGTGCCCGTGGCCGACTGGATGCTCGACGCCGACCTCATAATCACCGACTCCCTCTCGGGCTGCAACTGCGCGCCCCTCACCGGCGGCTCCGAGCTTCTTGCCACGCTCGACCTGCGCCCCCGCATCTTTGCCCCGCAGTATGAGTATATCGCCCCGGTTGCCGAAGCCGCCAAGATACGCGAGGCGGCAGGTCACGCCTATATCGACTTCCCCGTCAACAAGACAGCGATTTACCCCGACTACCGCCGCAACCCGCAGGAGCTTGCCGCCATACGCGACACCATCGAACTTATCAAAAACGACCCCGACTATACCATCACCGAGCTGACACTCAAAGGCTACGCATCGCCTGAAGGCTCCTACGCCAACAACGAGCGGCTCGCCAAAGGCCGCACCGAGGCGTTGCGCGAATATATACGCGGTCTCTACGACTTTCCCGCGTCGATACTCCGCTCGGAGTGGGAAGCCGAGGACTGGCAGGGACTCATAGCATGGCTACGCGCCAGCGACCTGCCCGACCGCGAGGCGATGATCGCCGTGTGCACCGACCCGGTATTTGACGGCAACGACGATGGTCGCGAATGGCGACTCAAGAGCCGATTCCCGAAGCAATACCGGATGCTGCTCGCCGATGTCTACCCCGGTCTGCGTCACACCGACTACACCGTGCGCTACACTGTGCGCACCTATACCTCCACCGACGAGATAGCCCGCGTGATGAAAACCGCGCCGTCTAAGCTCTCGCTCCGCGAGATGTATCTGCTCGCGCAGACACTACAGCCCGGCTCGCCGGAATACAACGAAGTGTTTGAAACCGCAGTCAGGCTCTACCCCGCCGAGCCGGAAGCCAACCTCAACGCCGCCCTCGCCGCCCTCCAATCGGGCGACCTTGACCGCGCATCGCGCTACCTCGACCGCGCCGGCGACTCCCCCGAAGCAGCATACGCCCGCGGAATACTCGCCGCCAAGCGCGCCGACTACGACACCGCCCTCCCGCTCCTTGAAGCCGCCGAAAAAGGTGGCATCGCCAAGGCTGCCGACGCCCGCGCCCAGCTCCAAGAAATCATAAAACGTCAACCCTCAAAACCATAAAAGTTTAGGGTTTAAGGTTTAAAGTTTAGATTACACACTGAAACCTGACTAACTGACAACCCTATTAACATTCGTCTAATAATCAACTAACTACAACCAATACCCAATTACACATGAAAAGTAACAAGCTATTTTTCGGAGCACTAACCCTCCTGGCGTTCACCGCCTGCTCCGATGACAAAATCGCAGAAGAACCGACAAGTGGCAACGATACTTTTGCCTACATTAATGTCAACCTTCTATCTCCCGGTGCCGGAAGTCGAGCTACAACTGACAATGATTTCGACTTAGGCACCGATACAGAGAATAAAATTGAAAACATCGTAATGATTTTCTACGGCTCACAAGGGAATTATCTCAGTTCGGCAAGTATGTCTAAAGGAGAAATCACTCTTGAAGATGCGACAAATGATGAGAAAAAAAATGTTGAGCTGATTAAAACAGCGAAAGTAAAAGTATCATTAAGCGGCGGGACAATCCCATCATATGTGATGGTCTTTGCCAATCCAGTTAACGCCGGCGATATCAACTGGGGACTAAGCGCCATAAAGAACAAGACACGCAATACTTACATAGGAAGCAACAATAATTTTGCAATGAATAACTCAGTATACTTTAAAAACGGTGTACTTCAACGACCTGTAAGTGTATCAAAAGCCAATTTTTACCAAACGGAAGCCGAAGAGACCTCTGCATCAACAGTTGACGTGTATATCGAGCGTCTTGCAGCAAAAGTAAAACTCTATGGTAAATCTGAGTCAAAAGTTCTTGGTACACAATCTGGAACCCTAGATAATAAAACATTAAATTTCGTCGTCGATGGCTGGGGATTAAATGCTACCGCTAAAAAGTGCTACCTCTCAAAATATTTTGATTTGGAAAGCTTTACGGATGGCTATACAACTCTTAACGACGAATTAAATAAAAAATTTGCCGATTGGAACGAATCTGATAAATCGAGATCTTATTGGGCGATATCTCCGGACTATTTCAAGCCGGTAAACAATATCGTAAACAACAAATATAATTATCCCTATGTATCTGACCAGGCACCAGTAAGCGAGGGAGAAACAAAAGACAATATCTTAAATTACTATAGTTTCAAGGATTTTGCAGCGGGCGGTTCGCAAAACGTAGCCGTTGGAAGTTCGACATATACCCTTGAAAATACGAGACACAGTGATTTCTATAATGGCAATGACTATAAGAACTCAGCTTTGATATCAGCTGTAGTTGTTGGTCACTATACAGTCAATAATGAGGCAAAAGATTTCTACGTTCAAGGATCAAAGATTTATCTCGAAGCAGATTATCTAACAGCAATGGCAGAGGCAGCGAATGTTATTGTAAAATCAGACGGAAGCAAGCTAACTAAAGACGATAATTTATCAACTATATTTGAAATTTTCCATCCGACTACACCCAATATGGGTGATGCAACCAAAGGCGTAGAGGAGAATCGTGTCACAGTTAGAATTAAAAACAGCAAGACAAGTAATGAGTATCTGCCTGACTATAGTTCATTATCAAACTATAAATTTAAGGATGGAGCTGCCGATGCAGAAGAAATCTCAGCAACTAATATAGATAAAATAAATCAGTTGCTTTATAACCATTGTGGTCTTTCTTCAATGTACAAGGAAGGAAAAGCATACTTCAATATACCTATCCGCCATCTTGCAGATGAACCTACAGAAAAAGAAGCATGGGGAGCAGGATCATACGGAGTAGTAAGAAATCATCTTTATAATATAGAAGTCAAAGGTTTTGCTGAACTTAAATTTGCCACTTTGGGTGAAGGAGTCCGCGACCCGGAAGACCCGATTGTACCGCCTACTGATCCGGATGACAAGTATGGTATCAAGGCGAATATCAAGGTTCACTCTTGGCGTTTAGTCAAGCAGTCAGTGACTCTCGGTGAAAAGTAATCGCGGATATGATAAACCGATTTTGGCAACCACGGGTTGCATTTTATGTGCACCCGTGGCGCCAACACCAGAATCGAGGGTGGAATGTTGCCCGCATGGCATCATCCGGATTTAGCCGTAGGTTGAGCAACGCGATACACTGATGATTCCTGACGGAAACAGAAAAAGGAGACACCGCCCGGGGGTTTCGCTACGCTCAACGCCCCGGCTAAACACGGATTATCCCTCCGGGAAACCGCTGCAACCCGCCCCAGCAACTCCGGTAAACCGCTCCACAGCCCCGCGATAAAGCCGGCTCCATAAGGTCACTAAGGTCCCTAAAGACCTCAACTCCACGCGGATGCACCCTGGGGCATCCCTACAACTGACAACTGAAATCTGAAATCTGACAACTAAAATAAACCTATGCTCCGACATACGCTGACACGGATATTGATTGCGCTCCTCGCCGTCGGCATCACAGCCTGCGACAGCGTCTTCTACGATGAAGAAGGCGATTGCTCCGTCACATACCGCGTGAAGCTCACCTACACCAAAAACATGAAGAATGC
>ERZ780149.4843-NODE-4843-length-10233-cov-2.968560_pt1 | contig 10233 bp, 9 predicted proteins | sample MGYA00511367_ERZ780149 | MGnify/ENA primary metagenome ERZ780149 (study PRJEB29588, sample SAMEA2153852) | human gut metagenome | biome: human gut; feature: human-associated habitat; material: faeces | place: Denmark | collected 2008/2010 ...
GCTTTTTTTGATTTCAGTTTTTCCGCCGGGCTAAGAAGAGTCCCAATAAAAACAAAAACGGGAAAATGCCCGCGGCAAAAATGCCCATGCGCAGATTGCCGCCGGTGGCGCTGGCCACCATCCCGGCAAGTCCAGGCCCGCTGGTACAGCCCAGATCCCCCGCCAGCGCAAGCAGGGCAAAGAGCGCCGTACCGCCCCCGGAAAGCGAGGAAGCGGCCGCCACACTGTAAAGACCCGGCCACAGAATACCGACCGAAAAGCCGCATAACGCGCAACCGATCAATCCCAGCACCGGATGCGGCGCAAAAGCAATAAGCAGATAAGAAAGCACGCACAGCGCCGCGCTGTAGCCCATTCCCCGGCCCATTTTCAACCGCGCGCCGCATTTTCCGTAAAGCAGGCGCGACAGCCCCATCATAAAGGCAAAAGACATTGGCCCCGCCAGATCGCCCACTGTCTTTCCGATGCCCAGTCCCTTTTCCGCAAAGGTAGACGCCCATTGACTGACCGCCTGCTCGGCGGCACCAGCACACATCATCATCAGGAAAAAGAGCCAGAAAAGCCCGGTTTTCAGGAAAGCGCGATTGCTCTTGCCGGCGTTTTCTCCCTCTCCCAGTGTATAGACCGGCGCACGAAGCAACAAGAAAAAGTTGAAAATCGGCACCGTGGCCCAAATAAGCGTCAATATCTGCCAACGCCCGATGCCGAAAAGCAGAAAATAGAGGCTGGAAAGCAACACCACCCCGACATGACCCCAACAATAAAAAGAATGCAGAAAACTCATGGTTTTTTCTTTGTTTTCCGTGGGACAAGCCTCCACCATCGGGCTGATGATCACTTCGATCAGTCCGCCGCCAACGGCATAGATCAGCACCGATATGAGAAGCCCGACAAAAGGATCAGGCATCAGATCCGGTAAAAAGGCCAGCAAAATCATTCCTGTCGCGGCAAGGCCGTGCGCCAACAGGACCGAGGCACGATAACCGATGCAATCTACAAAAAAAGTGGAAAGCAGGTCAATGCACAACTGGATCAGGAAATTCAGCGCGATAAGAAGCGTGATTTTGGAAAGCGGAATACCATAATCCTGTTGGAACATCACAAACAACAAAGGGGCAAAATTGTTGACAATGGCCTGCACAATATAACCAAGAAAGCAGGCCGTCATGGTTCTGCGATACGCGGGTTTCATTTTTCTCTCTTTCTGTCAGATGATTTTCATCACATAAAACACCCGGGCGCTATACGGCGTCCGGCGTTTATGAAAAAGTATGCTTCATGAGCGTCAGCGGTTGAGTCCCAGCTCTGAAAGCATTTGGGCCGTGCGGGACTGCGCTTCCTTTGTGGCGGTGGCATTCAGGTGCATTTCGTTGATGCCGCGTCTGGCCCCGCCGCGAAAAATCAGTTTGCACCAACGGCGGATCTCATAAAACGGTAAGAGAAATCGTTTTCCCTCCAGCGAGGGATAATGAAATTTGAGGCTGTCATAAGGCAACCAGATGCGGGAAAGCGCATAGCGGATCTTGCCGCCACGCTTGACCTGCTGAACGGAAACCCGGTTGGAAGTCGTTCCGTATGCGCCGGACGTAATAAGCATTTTCCGTACCTTGATTGGGGTCATACCGAAATCCTCAGCAAGCAATTTAAGCTGTGAGTGTCCGTCCTCGTCTGCCGTATCTTTTGTCGGGTTCAGATAGGCGTATGTAACGGCGGACATCAAATCGGTGGCTATATCTTTGGACGGTTCAGCTATTTTATCTTCTTCGCACATTTTTGTGTCTATTCCTTCGTTTCAATTCAATTTGACTTGCCGACAAAAAGGCAGAACGATGTCTGCCTTTATATTATACCACAGATTTCTGCACAATGCACTGATTTGATGTTAGTTTTTTATTTTCTTCTCAACACTCAACTTGAAGGTGTTGATTTTGTTCGGGAGAATATACAGATAATCTATGATAGCCCCGACAAACTCTGTTGTGCGCTCAACCTCATATTTATAAAAGTCAATATCGTCCGCGTGAGCTGCACAATTGCCAAGTTGTCGAATTACCCAACACGCATCATCAAGCATTTCAGGTAGTATCTTTTTGTCCACCAAGTCCTTAATCATTTTAGACAGGTCATTTCCGTCAGCGCCTTTTTCCTTGCATATTGCTTCCAAAACTCTGCGGAGCGCAATCAAGCATAAAGGCGCGTCAATATTTTTCACTTTCAAAGCCGCTTCAAATGCTCTTTGAATGTATTCGGGAACAGCGGCATCGCCGTATTCCTTTATCTGAGGATAACAATGCTCGGTCAAATCAATGCAGCCGCATTCTTCGTTGATTCCCTCTTTATACAGAGTCACATCACCGCATACCGGACAGGAAAGCAAACGCCATTCTATTGTTTCAACAGGATCATAGTCAACAATATTGCCGTCCGCATCACGGACTTCTCCGCCGCACTTTGTTTTATACATGCCCTCAATATTCATAAGTCCGGTATTGCCGCAATGATAACAAGTCAATAATTTTTGTTCTTTTTCTTCTATGCTGACACTTCCATTCTATAATCCTACATTTTTCAATAAAGTCTTTGCTTCTGCCGCAGCATCATCTGAAATTGTGTTGTTATATTTGAGTTCGTTCACTGTGCGTTTTAAGTGCCCGCAGAAAATGAGCTTTCCCCAGCGGCGAACCTCCATGATCGGCGTGAGCCACCTATGCTTTTGGAGGATCGGATAATGAAATTTTATCACATCATACGGAATGAAAATTTTGGAAAGCGCATATTTCACTTTGCCGCCCTGTTTTTGCTGCTGTACCGCCACTCGATTGGTTGTCGTTCCGTATACACCGCCGCGAAGAATATATCCTTCCATTTGCCTTGTGATTTCCGTATGCTCTGCATTTCCAAACCATACCTCGGACAAAAGCTCCGCCTGCTTTGCGAAAACGTCGAGTCCGCCGTCTGAGAGTAATTTTTCGCGTTTTTCTCTGTTAAAGTCAATCCTGTGGTTCAGAACCCATATGTCTAAAAAAGGTCGTATTCCGCAACCGCCTGTACCTACGAAATGTTTTGCCATGTGCGCGATGTGATAGAAATAGAACATTTCATCAGGCATTTCGTATTGATAATTACACCCGTCGTGCTTTACGGCAACATTCCAAATTTGCTTTAATACTGCCGCAGCGGAATTAGCCCTGTTATCCTCTACAAGATCATAATGCACTTCAATATGTACGCCGCTTTCGGCAAACAGCCCTATATCGTGCGAGCCTTTTGTGATTTTCTTATACGACAATTTGTCAATAAGCGTCGCCGCAGTAGATTCAACATCCTGTTCCCTCACCAACACATCAATATCGCAGCTGGTTCTGAGCCAAGGGGAGGGGTAGAAATTACGGATGACCGAACCTTTGAGGGGGATAAAGGGGATGGCGGCGTCATTCAGGGCGTCTTTTAAGCGCGTCAGTTCATACTGTAACTTTTCATAGCGGTAAACGGCAAGCATGACCTGTTTCTGAAATTTTGCCTTGATTTCATCGTTATTGATAAGATTGTTTTTCATCAGTGCACTGCCCACAAGATGAGCAAGGTCATGTGATTTTGAAAGCTTGTACAGTCGAATAAATTCTTCGTTAGTGAGTACATATTTCGATGTACTGATTTCTTTGTCACAAACTTCATTTGCGACCATATCAATTATCGTAGGGAAAGTTTTTGTCATGACCTTGCCTCCATCTTCTAAATCGCAATTGTTTGCTTATAGCCTCCAATATGTCATGCCACTTTTTTGAAGCTCTGCTACGGGATACAAGCCTTTAACATCAATCAGTACATTTTCTTCGTCCCTGCTATTTCTGAAAAGCTTTTTGATATCCAAAAGGCTTAAAGCCTTAAATTCTTGGTGCGCAACAGCCACAATTAAGCAATCGGCATCTTTTACATCTTCCAATCTTGTCAAAGTAACGCCGTATTCGCGCAACGCATCTCTTTCACTTGCCCAAGGATCAACTACTACGGGTGTAATTCCATACTCTTCCAATCGCTTGATAATATCATTTACCTTTGAGTTTCTTGTATCAGGGCAGTTTTCTTTGAAAGTAAGACCTAAAATTACCACTTTAGATTTTTTGGGGGCTTGTCCAACCGAAATCATCTTTTTTATAGCAGCATCGGCAACAAATTGTCCCATACTGTCATTCACTATTCTTCCGTTGAGAATAATTTGGCTATGATAACCTAACTTTTCAGCTTCATAAGTAAAATAATATGGATCAACGCCAATACAGTGTCCTCCCACGAGACCGGGACGAAATCCCAAGGCATTCCACTTAGTATTCATTCCGTCAACCACTTCGTTCGTATCAATACTCATTCTGTCGAAAACCATAGCAAGTTCGTTCATAAACGCAATATTAATATCACGCTGGCTGTTTTCTACGACTTTCACTGCTTCAGCAGTTCTGAGATTGCTGACCGGATATGTGCCAACTTCAATCACAATATCATACACTGCTTTGATAATTTGCAGTGCTTCGTCATCGCATCCAGACACAATTTTTCGAATATTCTCAAGCCTATGTACCTTGTCTCCGGGGTTTATTCTTTCCGGAGAGTACCCTACTTTAAAATCAATGCCGCACTTTAATCCCGATTCGCGTTCCAAAATCGGAATGCAAACATCTTCGGTGCATCCCGGATATACCGTTGACTCAAAGACAACATACGAGTCTTTAGTTAAATTTCTACCAACAATTTCAGATGCCCCGATTACAGGTGTCAAATCTGGCGTATGATCCGTATTCACAGGAGTAGGGACTGCAACGATGTGAAATTTGGCTTTCTGTAAATCAGTTTCATCAGATGTGAAATAAACAGAAGTATTTTTTATCACATCATCTCCGACTTCTTTTGTAGGATCAACCCCACTTTTATAAAGTTCAATTTTTTCCTTATTCAAATCAAACCCAATCACATTTATGCCTTTTCTTGCAAATGCAACAGCAATAGGCATACCAACATAGCCAAGTCCTACAAGAGAGAGGCTTTCCTTGTTTTGCAGAATGTTCTCATACAGTGTCATTTTAACAAATTCCTTTCAAAAATGTTTTTATAAATACGCACATATAATGTGCTTATTTTCAATTATGAGCGTTTCTATTTCTAAAAGCCAATATTGTCCCCTTAAACAAATCCGGGTAAAAAATAATATTTAATAATGTTGTAATAACTATTACAATCGGCGCAACCTTCAATGCAAGCAAAATCCATGACGCATATGAAGTACTTTTCATATGAATGTTGTATGTTGCAAGTAATGAAAGTGTAATGACCGCTATATCAATGGCAATATGTTTGAAAAATAAACGAACAGGTCTCATCATAATTCTTTTTTGCAAATAGAATACAAGGTAAATAGTTCGATAAATCATAGCAACAAGAGTACCAACTGCGACTCCCACAAGTCCGAATGAACGAACCAACGCAACAGAAATAACAACATTGATTACGGTTTCAATCCAAGCACTACTCTGTGTTTCTTTGTAATGCCCAGCTACAAAAATCATTGCATTATAGGGAAGCCTCAGGCAAAACAACATTTGCGCTATTGATATCAATATTCCAAACAACGGGAAGATATAATTTGTATCCTTAATATCTATGGTATATACTTTGACAAAAGGGACAATCAAAATGGCTGTACATGTATATAGAATGACAACCACTATGTGCATAACCCATTCGTAATAAGAAAAAGTTTGATTTAAGGCAGCCTTTTCGTTTTTTGCATACATATTGCCGAGAAGGGATTGCATGCCCGAAACAGCGGACGTTATAACTCCTTTAATCCCATTGACGACTAAATAGTATACATTATATACAGAAACGCTTGCCATGGTTAGACAAAATGTCAGTACAACAGTAGGCGTATTCTCCATAGCAACGTATGCTACATGCTGCGCAACTCCATTCCATTTCTGTTTAATCGGCTCCCCATCAACTGAGACTTTTCGATTAATACTATAATGCTTCCTTACATAAAGAGTTAAAAAAAGCGGTTGCAATAACATAACCCCGGAAGTACATAATTTTAAGATCTGTATTGAACTTCTGCAACTCGCAATAACAACGCATAAAATTGTATTGACGATTTGGGTTAAGATATTAAGAGATAATTGTACATATCCCCTTTGATCTGCTGTGAGAAGTAAGCGGTACGACATACATATAAAGTACTGTACAAAAGTGCTGATGGAAATCGCACCAATTAGAGCTGCTGTATACCAATGATCAAATGAGGTATCGATTAAATACGGATATGCAACAAGCAAAAAAGCGGTATACCCCACTAAAATAATTCCTATTTTCCCAAAAAATCGTTCTGCAGAAATGATTACTTGACTGATTCTATTGCTGTCATGTTCTGCAAGAGGCTTATATAAAGATGATTGTACTACGACTCCCATACCGCATTCTGCCAATGAAATAAATGACAAAAAATGCGTAATGGACGAGACTAAGCCATTTATCTCTGAACCATAATAGTTAAGAATCAGTTTTGGAACAATAAAGCCACAAATTAATGTTACACATTGACTTAGTAGTCCAACTACTGTATTCATTTTTAACTGCTTTCCTCTATTATTCAATTGCATCATGCCCTTTTAATTGTCACTGATGACTTTTGAATTTCCCATAAATCTCCTAAAACTTTATCATACTTTGCGGGAATGATTCGGTCGAATCCGCCGCCATTGGTAAAGGTCATTTCTCCAAAATAAATTTTTCCATCCACATTATATAAATCAACTCTGACATGTGCAAAACCTTCTGCCAAAGTCTCTGCAATTTTTACCATCTTTTCGAAGTTTTTTGGCTTTTCTATCGGCTTTTCATAGTGTGCATATGTTTCCTGATTCCATGGTTGAAGTTTCCAATTCAGATCGTAAACGTTTCTTGTGTGATTAGAATATCTGCCCATATCAACCCAACAATAATATGGTTTTCCAGAAAAGCACAAAAACTTGTAATCTTGCAATTCGCCTTTGTCGGTTTCAATATACTTTTCAGCAATGATTTTACGAGGAGATATGTCAGCATAGTGTAGCTCCAACGATTTGTAGCCGAAATCAGTATCCAACCAATCCTTAAACTTGCGCTTTGTTTCTTTTAGATTCAAGCTGGCTTTATCTTTTACGATAACATTTGTGCCACTCCCGTGATTAGTTTTCAATACAAAAGAATTTGGCAGCTTTGAGAAGTCTATATCTTCAAAGCAGTCCCAAACACCCAACAGTTCAATCAGATACTCTTCACCAATTCGGTCTGCAACCCAGCGACGAACCTTATACTTATCGGTAAGCTCACTTTTTCTTGGGTCTTTATCGTACAATTTCTCCCACTGCATTTTTTCGGTATAAGTATCAAGTCTGTTCCAATCCAGCTCATGTCCTATTCTCTGCTGATATTGTTTTGATATTTCTTGCTCGTACTGATCCGTGGATAGTTTTTTGCGTTTTTTTATTTTTGAAATGCACTTTTTCCTTTGAATATGAAGATACCATTCATACAATTGAGGAAATCCTTTTTTTAGTTTTTGTTTCAACATGATCTAACATCCTTTCAATTCGCATTATGATTAAGAAAACATTCCTTATTATATTTCGCATCTAAATTGTTTTGTGATTGGGAGCAGCCCAATAGCAATCCAATTACAATCCATAATTCAACCTTGGCAAAAAATGACTCTCCGAGACTCAGTAACAAAAATTCAAAAAGCAGAAAAGATATCACCAGATAATTACTATTATTCATTTTAATATTTGACCACGCTTTTTTGAAAGCTTGAACCAAAATAAGAATAAATGGAACCAAACCAAAAACACCCAACTCCCCCCATGCCTCAAATATTGTATTATGGGTATGCTTGTAATCCAATTTCATAAACTTAATAATCATTTGCTCTGAACAAAAATGACTAGGACCATATCCAAACCACCTATGTTCTTTCCAAATTATCGGCGATAAGGTTTCCCATATAATTGCTCTGTTTGAACCACCGCTGTTAAATAATTTTACGTAATTATATCGTGTAAGATCAACGCCAAGCTCCGGCAACACTAGTCCTCCCAAAAAAAGGAATGAGCATGCAATAACCAACATTTTCAGCCATCCGGAAATGATTTTGCCTTGTTTCTTTTGAACAATTATGTAAATTACTATCACGGTCAGTATAATTGCAAGCAAGGCGTTACGAGATCCAGACACAAAAGTTAATATCAGTGAAATTATCCAAAATAGTTTATATATATTTGACTTTGGGTGATAAAACATTATCGCTATAAATAAAATACCACTTAAAATAGCAATTGAAGCGCCAAAAGTATTGTGATTTACGTCTTTTGAAATGCTATAACCATAGCCATCATAACTGCCATTTATCAAAAGCAAAACCATATAAAACATTAATTGAATAACTGTGAGTTTAGGCAAATACGAAGAAACCGTGTCTTGGTTAAATCTAATTACAATCACAACCAACATAGCAATTGCTATATTGTATATCATCGAGTACATGCCCTTTATGTAGCCAAACTCGGAATGCGTATAAGAGAGTACAACCGCCACAATCATAAAAATCAAATATAAGCATGATCTCAACGGCAATCCCAAGTTACGCTCACAAAAAAGACGGAGAACCATCATGTAGGCAAATATAGTATATATACTCCATACACCTTCGCTACATCCCAAAAAATAGTATGACATGGTTGACAGCAAAAAGCATATACATGCAAATCTATCCAAATGATTTATGAATGGTATGGCACAAATCAAATAAATTGCAAAAACAAATATGTTAGACTCATCCAATATAATGGTAAGTGAATATACAACAAGCAAGTAGAATATAGACCACATATCAATCAAAAAAATTCTCTTACTTGGCTTTGTTATTAGGCAACGATTTGTCACGCCCACTCCTCCTGTTAATTTTCCCTTTACGCGCGTCTGTAAGCGCTTCTTTTTATTGATTTAGTTGTAAATACAGCTTTGCCATTTTTTGATCTGTCATCTCTGCAGCCTTACAGTATGCAGAAAAAATAATCGCATTTTTCTGCTCTTTTGACATAATAAAAATATCATTAAAGCAATCTTTCAACTTATCTATATTTCTGGGTTCTACCAAAAATCCGTTTTCCCCGTCTTGAAGAATGCCGTCAATTCCTTCATTTTTACTTCCGACAGTTATACACCCTTGCGCCATTGCCTCTATATATACCAATCCAAAGGTCTCCGGACTACTTACCATAACAAAAATGTCTGCTTCTCTCATTTTTTTGATAGTAGCCTCGCGGCTCATTTTTCCTCTGAAAACAATATTAGAGCATCCACGCGCCATATCTTCTAAATGCTTTTTCTCTGGTCCATCACCGATAATTTCGCATTGATATTCAAAGGAAACACACTGTAACGCCTTAATTATTACATCAACATTTTTTAACGAAATAAGCTTTCCCGCATAAACGATTCTAACGCGGTCTTTGCGTTGAGCCATCTTTCTTTCAATCCAATCTAAATTCGGAATCAAAGCCTCGTCTATTCCAGAAAAAACAGGAACACATTTTCTTGACAGGCATGCAGATACCGTGTTGCAAATATGCTCGTTTCTTCCGCCAATGTTGCAATATCGATTTAATTCCACTGCTAATTTTGGTTTTTTTTGCAGCAGATGCACGTCTATATTGTGTAATACAGCCATGGTAGGGCAAGTAAAATTCGTCAGGCATGTTATCCCACGAAATGTACAAGGAAAATGTACAAACACCTTATCTGGCACGGAAGATTCACTTAAAAAATGTTCTATACGCCATTTTGCATTCTTCGCTTGCCATGCTGTCAGAGTATTCGATCTCGGAACCAGCAATTGATACTCTAGCAAATGTACACAAATTTCGTCCCATTCATAATTAGTTTCAAACCCATTTATTTTCTTTGCATTTTGTAGATTCAGTATTTTTTTCACAGGAATCATATGTAGATGCACCACTTGAACTGTGTGTCCTGCATTTTTCCATTGCTTAGCGTAATAGTGAACCACCTTGGTGTCATTTGGAATTCCGTATTTATCGGGTGCTGGGTAAATAGTAGAAAAAATTAAAATATTCAATTGTGTCCCTCAACTCATTTCTTAAACTTTTCACCAATCTTCTTAAACACTTTTTTACTTGCTTTAGCAAC
>ERZ780149.4845-NODE-4845-length-10224-cov-3.627692_pt1 | contig 10224 bp, 8 predicted proteins | sample MGYA00511367_ERZ780149 | MGnify/ENA primary metagenome ERZ780149 (study PRJEB29588, sample SAMEA2153852) | human gut metagenome | biome: human gut; feature: human-associated habitat; material: faeces | place: Denmark | collected 2008/2010 ...
GGGTGGCCGCCGACAAGTGCGCCACCGAAGAAGGCGCCGCGGCGGCCCTCGACCAGGTCGACGGCATCGTGATTCCGGGCGGCTTCGGCATCCGTGGCATCGACGGCAAGATCGGCGCCCTGCGTTACGCCCGCGAGCACAAGCTGCCGGCCCTCGGCCTGTGCCTCGGTCTGCAGTCCATGGTCATCGAATACGCACGCGATGTCCTCGGCATCACCGACGCGAACTCCTCCGAATTCGATCCGGATTGCGCCAACCCGGTCATCGCCACCATGGAAGAGCAGAAGGATATCGTCGCCGGCAAGGGCGACATGGGTCACACCATGCGTCTGGGCTCCTACCCGGCGGAACTGGAGGAAGGCTCCATTGTCGCCGAACTGTACGGCACCACGCATGTCACCGAACGCCACCGCCACCGTTACGAGGTGAACGTGGCATACAAGGATCGTCTGCGCGAAGGCGGTCTGGTCATCTCCGGCCAGAGCCCTGACGGCGAACTCACCGAATTCGTCGAACTGCCGCGCGAGGTGCATCCGTTCTACGTGGCCACCCAGGCCCATCCGGAATTCAAGTCCCGTCCGACCAAGCCGCATCCGCTGTTCGCGGGTCTGGTCAAGGCCGCTCTGGACCACCAGCAGGCGCGCTGAGACGATTTGAGCGCATAAGCTCGATTCATCGCAAAGCGGAAGACCGAATCTGCATGGTCTTCCGCTTTTTTGTAAGGCAAATCACGGGCGAATACTGTCGAATTTCGAATAAGGTCTAGTGTTTCGCTGTGTGTTCTGTTAGGTTGTCATAGGTATCAATGAGTGAATGGAGGCAGCGTACGGTGGCAGAGAACCAAGCGTCCAACGCCGCGGCCGACGTGGAGATGAGCCAGTATGTGGCTGATCGCACGCGCGTGAACGAAGACAAGATCAAGCAGGATGACGAGATCATCGAGCAATTCGGTGACTACAACTACGGTTGGCACGATACGGACTTCGCCGGCGAGGCGGCGAAGAAAGGCATCGACGAGAACGTCGTGCGTGCCATCTCCGCCGACAAACACGAGCCGGAATGGATGCTGGAAAAGCGATTGGAAGGGTATCGCGATTTCATCAACCGTCCAATGCCGCAGTGGGGCGTCGATTTGAAGGACTTCGACGCCGACGATTTCAAGTACTACGTCAAGCCGATCGACAAGCAGGCCACCACTTGGGAGGAACTGCCCGACGAAATCCGCTCCACGTACGACAAGCTCGGCATTCCGGAAGCGGAGAAAAGCAGACTCGTCTCCGGCGTCGCCGCGCAGTACGAGTCCGAGGTCATCTACAATTCAATCCAGAAGGATCTCGAAGAGCAGGGCGTCATCTTCGTCGACACCGACACCGCCGTGCAAAAGTACCCGGAACTCGTCAAGAAGTATTTCGGCAAATGCATTCCGAGCAACGACAACAAATTCTCGGCATTGAACACCGCCGCATGGTCGGGCGGCTCGTTCGTATACGTGCCGAAGGGCGTGCACGTGGACATCCCGCTGCAGGCATACTTCCGCATCAACACGCCGAACATGGGACAGTTCGAACGCACGCTGATCATCGCTGATGAAGGTTCCTACGTGCATTACGTGGAAGGCTGCACCGCGCCGATCTACTCCACCGACTCGCTGCATTCCGGCGTGGTGGAGATCTTCGTCGAGCCGCACGCCCGTGTGCGTTACACCACCGTGCAGAACTGGTCGAACAACGTGTACAACCTGGTGACGCAGCGCGCCTACGTGCGTGAGGGCGGCACCATGGAATGGGTGGACGGCAACATCGGCTCGAAAGCCACCATGAAGTATCCGGCATGCATCCTCGCCGAGCCGTATGCGAAGGCCAGCACCATGTCGTTGGGCTTCGCTGGTAAGGGACAGTACCAGGACACGGGCGCGAAGATGATTCACCTCGCCCCGCATACCAGCTCCACCATCGTGGCGAAGTCGATTTCCCGTGGCGGCGGACGTTCCGCATACCGTGGCCTCGTCAAAATCGTCAAGGGCGCGGAAGGGTCCTCCAATTCGACGGTCTGCGACGCTTTGCTCGTCGACGAATTCAGCCGTTCCGACACGTACCCGCATGTGGATGTGCGTGAGGACAACGTCTCCATGGCGCATGAGGCCACCGTTTCCAAGGTCTCCGAAGACCAGCTGTTCTATCTGATGAGCCGCGGCCTGTCCGAAGACGAGGCCATGGGCATGATCGTGCGCGGCTTCGTCGAACCGATCAGTCGCGAGCTGCCGATGGAATACGCGCTCGAATTGAACCGTTTGGTGGAATTGCAGATGGAAGGATCGGTGGGCTGATCACCATGGCACAAACTCAGGAAATCAACATCCCCGTCGCGGATCCGTCCGATCCGTACGCGAATCCGGCGGCCATGCCGTCATCCGCGGACCGCGCTCCACGCTCATTCGACATCGAAGCGTTCGCCAAGCCGGACCGCAAACAGGAGGACTGGCGCTACACGCCGATAGAGCGCATCGAGGAGTTCTTCGATGTGTTCGAACCATCCAATGAAACGCAGGTCACCGTTTCCATGATCGACGGGTCGCCGCTTGCCGAAGGCGTCACGTATGCCGAAGGCACGGTGGGGGACACCGGCACAGGCATCGTCTCCAAGCCGAACGACCGCGTGTCCGCAGTCGAATGGAATTCCGGCAAACGCGCTGGAATACTGACCATCGACGGTGAGATCGACCAGCCGGTGCTCGTCAAAATGCATGGCACCGGCAAGGACCTCGACGCGTTCCACCTGTCGATCATCGCAGCCGACCGCGCCCATGCCGACGTGGTCGTCGAACATGACGGCGACGCACGTCTCGCCGAAGGCGTGGAAATCACCACAGGCAAGGACTCCCACATTTCCACCACCTTCATCCAGGAATGGAACAAGGACTCCAAACACGTCGGCAACCAGCGCATCCACGTGGGCGAGGAGGCGTCCCTGCGCCATTCCGTGGTCACCCTCGGTGGTGATGTCGTGCGCATTCGCATGGACCAGGACTTCGGCGGCGAGCAGGGCGACCTCAACATGCTCGGCATCTACTTCGTGGACCCGGACGAGCATATCGAACACCGCACGATGGTGGTGCACAACCATCCCGAATGCAAGAGCCGCGTGGTCTACAAGGGCGCGCTCGACGGCAAGGGCGCGCACTCCACATGGGTCGGCAACGCGCTGATCGAGCCTACCGCGCCAGGCACCGACTCCTACGAGCTCAACCGCAATCTGGTGCTCACCCCAGGTGCCATCGCCGATTCCGAGCCGAATCTGGAAATCGAAAACGGCAACATCATCGGTGCCGGCCACGCCTCATCCGTCGGACGATTCGACGACGAAGAGCTGTTCTACCTCGAATCGCGCGGCATCTCGGAAAACGAGGCCCGCAAGCTCGTGGTGCGTGGCTTCTTCGGCGAGCTCGTCGAGGAAATCGGCATTCCGGCGATTTCCGAGCATCTTATGAACGTCATCGACAAGCGCCTGGCCCGCGGCGAAAGCGACGCGATCGCACAGGTATTGGAAGAGAAATAATCGTCAGGAGAAACCATGTCAACCCTTGAAATCAAAGATCTGTACGCGCACGTCGAAACCAAGGACGGCATCAAGCCGATCCTCAAAGGCGTGAACCTGACCGTCAACTCCGGTGAAACCCATGCCATCATGGGCCCCAACGGTTCCGGCAAATCCACCCTGGCATACACGCTGGCCGGCCACCCGAAGTACATCGTCGACTCCGGCCAGGTGCTGCTCGACGGCGAGGACATCCTCAAGATGACCCCGGACGAGCGAGCCAAGGCGGGCATCTTCCTGGCCATGCAGTACCCGGTCGAAGTGCCGGGCGTGTCCATGACCAACTTCCTGCGCACCGCCAAAACCGAAGTGGACGGCAAGGCGCCGGCCATCCGTACATGGACGAAGGAACTGTCCGAAGCCATGAAGCGGCTCAAGATGGACCCGAAGTTCGCCACCCGTTCCGTGAACGAAGGCTTCTCCGGCGGTGAGAAGAAGCGCGCGGAAGTGCTGCAGCTCGAACTGCTCAAGCCGAAGTTCGCCATCCTCGACGAAACCGACTCCGGCCTCGACGTCGACGCGCTGCGCATCGTTTCCGAAGGTGTGAACCGTGCCAAGGAAGCCAACCAGTTCGGCATCCTCATGGTCACCCACTACACCCGCATCCTGCGTTACATCAAGCCGGACATCGTGCACGTGTTCGCCGACGGCCACTTCATCAAGACCGGCGGTCCGGAACTCGCCGACGAGCTTGAGGAGACCGGCTACGACGCATACCTGCCGGAAGGCTCCGATTCGGAAAGCGCATTGGCATGACCGATTTCGCAGCGATCCGCAGCCAATTTCCGATTCTCGACCAGAAAATCCACGGCCATCCGCTGGTATACCTCGATTCCGCCGCGACATCGCAGAAGCCGCAGTGCGTGATCGACGCGGAATCGGACTTCTACCGCACCATCAACGCCGGAGTGCACCGAGGCGCGCATGAGCTTGCCGCGCGTAGCACCATGGCGTTCGAGGATGCGCGCGCCAAAGTGGCCAAGCTGGTTGGCGCCGATTCGGCGGAAGGCGAAGAGGAGATCGTCGTCACCGCCGGCGCCACCGCAGGACTGAACCTGTTGGCCACCGCATTCGGCAACGCGTCGCTTGGACGCGGGGGAGAGGCCGCCAAGCGTTTCGCGTTGAAACCGGGCGATGAGATCGTCGTCACCAAGGCGGAACACCATTCCGTGCTGCTGCCGTTCCAGGAACTTGCGCTGCGCACCGGCGCCACGCTCAAATGGTTCGACTTGGACGAGGAAGGCCGTGTGCGTTCCGACGCCGCGGACGAAGTAATCACCGACCGCACGAAGATCGTTGCCGTCACGCATGTGGGCAATACCACAGGAGCGATTACCGACATCGCGCCGATTATCCGCCGCGCCCACGAGGTGGGTGCCGTGTTCGTGCTCGACGCATGCCAGTCCGTGCCGCACCTCAAAGTGGATTTCCACGCTTTGGACGTCGACTTCGCCGCATGGAGCGCCCACAAAATGTATGGCCCGACCGGCGTCGGATTCCTCTATGGCAAGCGTGAAATGCTTGAGGCATTGCCTCCGGCCAATTTCGGCGGATCCATGGTGGAGCTTGCCTGGATGGACCAGGAAGCCCAGTACATGGAGCCTCCCGCACGATTCGAAGCGGGCACGCAGCCGGTGGCACAGGTCGTCGCCGCCGGTGTCGCCGCCGAATGGCTGATGAACATCGGCATGGAAAACCTCGAGGCGCACGAACGCACCATCACCGACGAACTGCTCAAAATGGGCGATATCGACGGCATCCGAATCCTCGGACCCCGCTCCAACAAGGAGCGCATCGGTACCGTCGCGTTCGAAGTCGAAGGCGTGCATCCGCACGACGTCGGCCAGTTCATCGACGCGCAGGGCATCGCCATCCGCGTCGGACACCACTGCGCGCAGCCGGTGCACCCCGCCACTTCGGCGTGTATGCCTCCAACCGCGCGTCCAGCGGCATCTACAATTCGGTCGAAGACGCGCAGGCCCTCATCGAGGCGCTCGGCAAAGTTCGTCCGTTCTTTGGAGTTGAGTAACGAAATATGAGTGATTTTGAGATGTCCGGAAGCGACCTTGAGCAGATGTACCAGGAAGTCATCCTCGAAGCCGCGAAGAACCCGCACGGCAAGGAGCATTTCGCACCTGACCTCGCTTCGGAAAACGCCTCGCATGCCGCCGAAACCACGGTGCAGACCAGCCACGAATACTGCACGCCGGGAGAATCGCACCAATTCAACCCGACCTGTGGTGACGAGGCCACCATCCATGCCGAAGTCTCCGATGCCGAGCCATACACCATCGAACGGCTCGTATGGGATGGCCACGGATGCTCCATCTCCCAAGCCAGCCTGTCCGTCATGGTCGATCTCGTCGAAGGCAAAACCGTGGACGAGGCCATGAAACTCGCCGAAACCTTCCATAAGCTTATGGAGTCACGCGGCAAAGGACTGAATGACGAACAGGCCGAGGAATCCTTGGAGGACGGCATCGTCTTCCAAGGGGTCTCCCAGTATCCGATGCGCATCAAATGCGCGCTGCTCGGCTGGGAGGGCATGAAGGACGCCGTGGCCAAGGCTCTGGCCGCGAAAGCCTGAGCCTTCAACTCGGCGTTTGGAAAAACACTAGTGACAAACCCCAAGCGACGCGCTATTCTTGCTCAACAGATACAAGCAACGTCCATCAACAGTTTGGAGAGACAATGAGCGACACCCTGGTACCCGAACCGCAGGCGTCGATCTTCGATTCCGTGACCAAGGCCTTGGGCAACGATGAGGACGCGGCCCGTCGCGTCATGCTCAATCCGAACCTGGCCAAAGGGTTCAAGGACGGCAAGCCGGTGAACAAGGAATCCAAAAAAGACGGGCAGGACACTTGCGGCTGCGGCAATCATGCCGACGCGTGCGGATGCTCCCAACCGCAGGATGACGACATTCCGCTGAAAGCCGTCGACGATATCGGACGTGCCACGGCAGCTGACGTGAAAGAAGCCCTGCACCAGGTCATCGACCCGGAACTCGGCATCGACGTCATCGACCTTGGTCTGGTTTACGGCATCGAAATCGACGAACTGGGCCGAGCCATCATCACGATGACGCTCACCACGCCGGCCTGCCCGCTGACCGATCTGATCGAGGACGAATGTGCCAGCACCCTCGCCGGTCTCGTCGAGGAATTCCGTATTGATTGGACATGGCAACCGCGTTGGACCATGGACAAGATCACTCCGGAAGGCCGTGACCAGCTTGCCGCGCTCGGATTCAATTTCGACAATCTGCCGAAATACTGACGGTTGCTGCGGTTGCCGTGCAGTGAACCGCAGCCGCCAAACGTAAGAAAAACGGAACAACATACGAAAGGCGCGTCTCCCGAACGGGGAAGCGCGCCTTTCGTATTACGACGTATGTCAGTCGTCGACCACGGTACCCTTCGGCACCACGGTGATGCCTTCCGGCGTGACGGTGAAGCCACGCGCCAAATCATGCTCGGTATCGATGCCAACGGTCGAATTCTCCGTCAACACGACGTTCTTGTCGAGAATCGCCTTGTAGACCCGCGCGCGACGGTTGACGACCACACCGTCGAACAGAATCGAATCGACGACCTGAGACCACGAATGGATGCGCACGTTCGGCGACAGGACGGAATGGTGCACCTCGCCGCCGGAAACGATGACGCCGGGGGAGACGATCGAATCGGTGGCATGGCCCAGGCGGTCGCGGCCGGCATGCACGAACTTCGCCGGCGGCAGGTTGCCGGACAGCGTGTAGATAGGCCATTCGGTGTTGTACAGGTTGAACTCCGGCACATAGGAGATCAGATCCATATGCGCATCGTAGAACTGCTTCAGCGTGCCCACGTCACGCCAGTAGGCGTGGTCGGTCGGTGTGGCTCCCGGAATCTCGTTGGAATTGAAATCGTAGACGCCGGCCTCGTTGCGTGCCGCGAAATACGGCGCGATGTCGCCGCCCATATCATGCTTCGTATCCTCGGCCTTCTCATCCAACGAAAGCGCCGCGAACAAGGCATCGGTGTTGGCCACATAGTTGCCCATGGAGGCCAGGATGGAATTCGGGTCGTCCGGCAGTCCCGTGGTGGTCTGCGGCTTCTCCTGGAAGCTCTTGATCATATTCGGATGATCGGGATCGACCTCGATCACACCGAACTGGTTGGACTGGCTGATGGGCTGACGGATGCCGGCAACGGTGAATTCCGCGCCGGATTCGATGTGCTGCTGCACCATCTGCTGGAAATCCATGCGATAGACATGGTCGGCGCCGACAATCACCACGATGTCGGGCTGCACGTCCTCAATGATGTTGATGGTCTGGTAGATGGCGTCGGCCGAGCCGAGATACCAATGCTTGCCGAGACGCTGCTGCGCCGGCACAGGGGAGACGTAGTTGCCCAACAGCGGCGAGAAACGCCATACAGTGGAGATATGGCGGTCAAGCGAATGGGACTTGTACTGGGTAAGCACGACCGTCTGCATGTAGCCGGAATTCACCAGATTGCTCAGCGGAAAATCAATCAGACGGAACACGCCGCCGAATGGGACGGCAGGCTTGGCCCTGTCCCTGGTCAATGGCATCAGACGGGTGCCCTCACCGCCTGCCAGCACGATGGAAAGAATCTTTGGGTTCTTCGCCATGGGAACTCCTCTCTGAGAGCGTCTTGCGACACCGTACGCACGGTCGGTCCGCTTCATCACGAAACCGCTTACGCACACTATGATTGCATAAATTCAGCAAATCGCAAGGAGTTTGCAGCGCGAGTCTTGAAAATTTCCAGTTCGTTTCAGCAACGTTTCACCATGCGTTCATGCGCGTCTCACGCATGATGGTCCACTCGACGCGTCGCATAGAAGGCGACCGCGCTTGATGCGGCGACATTGAGACTGTCCACGCCGTGGCTCATGGGAATCTTCACCGTAAGGTCGGCGCGGGAGATGGTGTGGTGCGACAGTCCATCTCCTTCGGTACCGAAAATCAACGCGAGCTTGTCAATATGGTCGCTTTCAGTCTCGGCGTTGTTGAGACGGCGGACCAATTCGGCCAAAGAAATGGAATCATCCTCAAGCGCCATCGCTACGGTGGTGAACCCCAGATCATGCAGTTCCCGCATGCCGGTGAACGGCCAATAATGCTTGTCGTCCCCTCCGATGCGCGTCCACGGCACTTGGAACACCGTGCCCATGGACACGCGTGCCGCGCGCCGGTACAACGGGTCGCCACAGGACGGAGTGACGAGCACCGCATCCACGTCGAGCGCCGCAGCCGAACGCATGAGAGCGCCCACATTCGTGTGGTCGACGATATTCTCCATGACCGCGACCCGGCGAGCGCCACGGCAGACCTCTTCGACGCTGGGCAGGGACCAGCGTTTCATCGCGGCAAGGGCTCCGCGATGCAGCCGGTAGCCGGTTAGACGTTTGAGCTGCTCAGGCGAAGCGACATACACGGGAATGCCATCGCCCCAACGTTTCTCGATGACATCGAACATGCCGCTCATGCCGTCGATCCACGACTCCTCGACCAGCAGGGAAATCGGCTCGCGTCCAGCGGCCAGGGCACGGTCTATCACTTTGGGCGATTCGGCGATGAACAATCCCTTGCTGGGCTCCAGCCTGTTGCGCAGCTGGATTTCCGTGAGATTCACATAAGCCGCCACACGCTCGTCGTCGATGGAGTCAAGATGAATGAACCGCATTGCCCGTATTCCGCCAATCTTTCGTCAGATACAAGAAAACCCCTTGTCTCCAAGGGGTTTATTCCGGTGTCCGGAGCGGGACTTGAACCCGCACGCCTGTATAAAATAGGCACTAGCACCTCAAGCTAGCGCGTCTACCATTCCGCCACCCGGACAGGTGCGTTGCTCAGCGGCAACGAATGAAAACTATAGCAGTTGAAATCCATGATGCAAATCCTGGCGTGTCGTGATAGGTCCGATATGGGTTATGTGGGGTTCCTGATAGGCTCGGAAGCTATGACTGATGCCCTTTTTCTGCTTGATACGGACCATGACGACGTACCGGTGAACAGCGACGAGCTCAACGCCGGATGGAGGCTGACGCTTCCCTCATCCGTACGCAGGCACGCCATCCAGGCCATGCGATTGAAGGACGGCGACGAACTGCAGCTTTCCGACGGCAGGGGATTGCGCATCCACGCCGTACTGCGCGACGCGCAGCAGGGAATCGCGGAAGTGCTGCGATTCGGCAAGGAGCCGCAGCCCGTCAAGCAGGAAACCAAAAAGCCCGAAGCAAAGCCCCAGGCGAAAAAAGAAGCGCCGAAGCCGGAGGCCGCTAAGCCCCAGCCCAAGCAGCCGGAAGCCCCCAAGGCAGAGCCGAAAGCGGAGCAGGCCAAGCCCGCCCAGAATGCGCAGCCCAAAGCAGCACAGCCCAAGGCAGCACAGCCCAAACCGGTCCAGCAGGAAAAGCGCAATGATAAGCGCAATGATAACAAGCAGGCCGAAAAGCGCAGCGAAAAGCGCGTGACCATGCAGGAGCTGGCCAGCGAGACCGGCATCAAGGAGCCCGTCGCCACCGAGCAGGTCAAGGTTGACCGCGCCCAGGTGTCTGTGGATACCCGCACCGTGGATGTGAACGTGGATAAGTTCAGCGCCCGCTATGATGACCTGG
>ERZ780149.4861-NODE-4861-length-10201-cov-9.291346_pt1 | contig 10201 bp, 5 predicted proteins | sample MGYA00511367_ERZ780149 | MGnify/ENA primary metagenome ERZ780149 (study PRJEB29588, sample SAMEA2153852) | human gut metagenome | biome: human gut; feature: human-associated habitat; material: faeces | place: Denmark | collected 2008/2010 ...
TGACGAAGCGGGTGGCGGGGTTGGTCATGCTGGAGAAGAAGATGGCCTTCAGGCTCACGCTCTGCAGTCGGCCATTCACCTCGTCAAAAGCCTCGAGGCTCTGGGCCTCGTGGCCGAAGGCCTGCACGACCTTCTGACCCTCTATCATCTCGTTGACAAGGGCAGTCTGCTCGCCGCGCACGGTGCTCTGGCTCTGGAAATACTTGTAGCTGCGCTTTGCGAGAAAGCTGGCCACCACAAGGCTCAGCGGGGTGATGCAGACCACCACCAGCGTGATAGGAACATTCTGCTGCAACATGAAGAGCAGGGTGCCGAGGATGGTCAGCACACCCGAGAACAGCTGGGTGAAGCCCATCAGCAGGCCGTCCGCGAAGGTATCCACATCGGCCACCATCCGGCTCACGATGTCGCCGGAAGGATGGCTGTCGAGGTAAGAGAGGGGAAGGGTCTGGATCTTCCGCATGGCGGCGTTGCGCAGGTCACGGCTGACTGCGAAGGTGATGCGGTTGTTGCAGACGCTCAGCAGCCACTGCGCAAAGGCGGCGACAACAGCCACCACGATGATCTCGTAGATGATGCGCAGCACGCCCGCGAAGTCCACGGCACCTTTGCCCAGCATCATGTCGATGGCACTGCCGCAGAGGATAGGGATATACAGCTGAGCCGCCACGCTCACAGCGGCCACGATGAGGCTGCACACCACGAAGAAGCCATAGGGCTTGATTTTCCGCAGCACCCGGGTCATGGTGGCCTTCTGCTGTTCAGGGGTCAGCTTGCTTTTTGCTTTTGCACTCATTTCTGCGCATCCCCTTTCTTGAACTGGCTCTCGTAAATCTCCTTGTAGACCGGGCAGCTTTCCAGCAGCTCGGCGTGACGGCCAAGGCCCACCATGCGGCCATCGTCCAGCACGATGATCTGGTCGGCGTGCTGCAGGCTGGCGGCGCGCTGGCTGACGATGAAGACGGTCAGATCGCCCGGCAGAGCGGCCAGAGCCTTGCGCAGGGCCGCGTCGGTGGCGTAGTCCAGTGCGCTGGCGCTGTCGTCGAGGATGAGGATGTCCGGCTTGCCTACGAGGGCGCGGGCGATGGTCAGACGCTGTTTCTGACCGCCGGAGAGGTTGCGTCCGCCCTGCTCCACCGGCTCGTCGAGGCCGAGGGGCTTGGCTTTCACGAACTCCGCAGCCTGTGCCGTTTCCAGCGCAGCCCAGAGGTCGGCGTCGGAGGCATTCTGGCTGCCCCAGAGCAGGTTGGAGCGGATGGTGCCGCCGAAGAGCTGGGCCTTCTGCATGACCACAGCCACCTTGCCGCGCAGGTCGGCGCGGGGGTACTGCCGGACCGGTCGGCCCATGATCTCCACACTGCCCTCAGTGGCGTCGTAGAAGCGGGGGATGAGGCTGATGAGGCTGGATTTGCCGCTGCCGGTGCCGCCGATGACGCCGATGGTCTGGCCGCGCTTGGCGGTGAAATTGATGTCAGAGAGGCTGGGTGCGCCTGCGCCCTTGTAGGTCAGGCTCACATGGTCGAAGCAGACGGCGTCGCCGGCCTTTTCCGCCGGAACATTGCCGGTGAGCTCAGCCGGGAACTCCATGCCGGGCTTGGTGTCCAGAACCGCCTGCACACGGCCTGCACAGGCCAGAGCCTTGCTCACCTGAACAATGAGGTTGGCCAGCTTGACCAGCTCGACCAGGATCTGGTTCATGTAGTTGACCAGCGCGATGACGTCGCCGGAGGCCATGCCGCCGATGCTTATCTCGATGCTGCCTACATACAGCAGCGCCACGATGGCAAGGTTGATGATAACGTAGGTCAGCGGGTTCATCAGGGCGGAGATGTGGCCCACGTGGAGCTGCATTTTGGTCAGCAGCTCATTGGCGTCCTCGAAGCGGTCCACCTCGCTCTTTTCCTTGTCGAAGGCGCGGACGACGCGCACGCCGGTCAGGTTTTCGCGGGTGAGGCCCAGAACCCGGTCGAGGCGGGTCTGCACCGACTTATAAAGCGGACGGGTGATGACCATGACGCCGAAGACCACGACGCTCAGCAGCGGGATAGCCACCACGAAGATGAGGGCGGCGCGGAAGTTGACCGTAAAGGCCATGATCATGGCGCCGAGCACCACGAAGGGGCTGCGCAGGAACAGACGGAGGAAGAGGTTCAATCCGCTCTGCACCTGGTTGACGTCGCTGGTCATCCGGGTGATGAGGGTGCTGGTGCCCATGGTGTCCATCTCGGAAAAGCTCAGCGTCTGGATGTGCTCAAACAGCGCATGACGCAGACCGGTGGAATAACCCACGGCGGCTTTGGCCGAGAAGTATTGGGCCGTCAGGCTGCACGTGAGGCCGACGATGGCCAGAAGCAGCAGGATGCCGCACCGCACGAGGATGTAGTGGAAATCGTGGGCCGCGATACCCACGTTGACGATGTCGGCCATCACAAGCGGCACGAACAGGTCAAACGTAGCTTCCAGCATCTTGAAAAGCGGTGCAAGCACGCTCTCGCGCTTGTAGTCGCTGAGATAGCGAAGCATTTTGTTCAAGGCTCGATACTCCCTTTCTTTCATACATTTAGTCGAGACGCTCCTTATTATAACGCACTCCCAACAGGAATGCTATGTTTTTGCCGAAGAAAACCGGCTCTGGATGCAGATTTCGGCTCCGGAGATTGAGAAAACCGGAAAATCCTGCTATACTGGAAAGTAATCTCAACGGAAAGAATGGTGGATGCAATGGCAAAAGATGGTGCGGCACGGCTGCGGCTGCGCCCGGTGGGCGCGGCAGACCGCAAAAAGCTGCCGGAATACGGGCCGCTGGGTACGGGCTGTCCGGCGATAGAGCGGGCTGTGGCAGCGCTCTATAAGGGCCAGAACGAGGAGAGCTTCTGGGCGCTGATGAACGCCATCAACTATGCCCTCGAGCTGGACACCAGGGTCCTGGTGCCGCTGGAAGCTGCGTCCGACCAGCCGGACGGGGCCGCCCCGTGGGCGGAGCATCCTGTCCCGGCGGAGAAAGCGAAAGACCTGCAGCCCTGGACCCTGCGTACCCAGAAGGGTCGGTGCTACCTGCCGGTGTTCACCTCAGTGAAGATGGCGGAGGCCGATAAAGGCACGGCCAGCCGCCCCATGGCGGAACGGCTTCTGGCTTCCGCCATGCAGATGGCGCTGGACTCGGACAGCATCGACGGCGTGGTCATCGACCCGTGGACCAGCTCTGCCACGCTGGACTGCTCGCTTTTGAACGGTCTGCTCCACGCCAGCCACGACACCGATGAGCCGGGCGAAGCGGAGCTGCGGGCCGGCAACCATGCCATGGCCGAGGAACGCTGGGACGACGCGATGCATTATTATCAGCTCTCTGCCGAAGAGGGCTGCGCCGAGGGCCTTGCCATGATGGGCGAGATGCTCTACGAGGGCCGGGGCTGCCGCAAGAGCCCTGCACAGGCCCGCAAGTTCTGGAAAAAAGCTGCCGACGCCGGCGATGTGGCCGCATGGGTGGCGCTGGGCGACGATGCCATGGTGCAGGGAAAAGGGGCTGGTGCGGCTCTGCGGGCCTACCGCAAGGCCCAGAAGCTCTGCGCCGCCACCCCCGACATCGCCTATATGCCGCAGGTCTGCCTGCGGGTGGCCCAGTATGAGACCCAGTATATCTCCCGCAAAAAGGCGCTGGCTCAGCTGGCTGAGGCGAAGCAGGGCTTCCTCGTCCGCAAAGAAGAAGGGGACGAGACGGCCCAGAGCTGGCTGGACGAGACGGAGGCCGCCATCCGCCAGCTGCTCGAGAGAGAATGAGCGGAAACACAAAATCTTTACAAATGCTCTAAGAAATCGTCATACGGAACCGATATGATATTGAAGGAAAAATATGCGCGTCGCAAAAACAGAGAGGACGACCAGAATGAGCAAAGTGATCGGTATTGACCTTGGCACCACGAACAGCTGCGTGGCAGTGGTGGAGGGCGGCAAGCCCGTCGTCATCACCAACGCAGAGGGAGAGCGCACCACCCCCAGCGTGGTGGCGTTCACCAAAGACGGCGAGCGTCTGGTGGGCGGCGCGGCAAAGCGCCAGCTTGCCACCAACTCCGGCCGGACGGTGTCCAGCATCAAGCGGCATATGGGCAGCGACTACCGCGTCCACATCGACGGCAAAGACCTGACTCCGCAGGAGATCAGCGCCATGATACTGACCAAGATACGCCGCGACGCCGAGAGCTACTTGGGTGAGCCGGTGACGGAGGCCGTCATCACCGTCCCCGCTTACTTTGACGACAGCCAGCGCAAGGCCACCCAGGATGCGGGCCGCATCGCAGGCCTGAACGTCCTGCGCATCATCAATGAGCCTACCGCCGCCGCTGTGGCCTACGGCCTTGACAACGAAGCGCCCCAGAAGATCCTGGTCTACGACCTCGGCGGCGGCACCTTCGACGTCTCCATCATCGAGATCGAAGACGGCACCTTTACGGTGCTGGCCACCGGCGGCGATACCCGCCTCGGCGGCGACGACTTCGACCAGCGCATCGTGGAATACGCCGTGGCAGAGTTCAAGAAATCGGACCGCATCGACCTCTCCCGCGACCCCGCCGCCATGGGACGCCTGAAAGAAGAGGCCGAAAAGGCCAAGAAAGAGCTGTCCAGCGCCCTCTCGGCCCAGCTCAATCTGCCCTTCATCGCTGTGGGCAAGGACGGCCCCCACCACCTTGATTTGACCATCTCCCGCCCCCAGTTCGAGATGATGACCGGCGACCTGCTGGCACGGACGGTGGCCCCGGTGCAGAATGCGCTGCGGGATGCCGGCATCTCGGCTTCGCAGCTGGGCAAAGTCCTTCTCGTCGGCGGCAGCACCCGGATGCCTGCCGTCGAGCGTCAGGTGAAGGAACTGCTGGGCTGTGAACCGAGCCACAGCCTCAACCCCGACGAATGCGTGGCGATGGGTGCCGCTGTGCAGGGCGGTCTGTTACAGGGCGGCGGCAAGCTGGCTGGCGCTTCTGGTGCAGCGGCGCAGGGCCTTGTGCTGATGGACGTCACCCCGCTGACCCTCTCGATCGAGACACTGGGCGGCGTGGCGACCCCCCTCATCACCCGCAACAGCATGATACCCACCCGCAAGAGCCAGATATTCACTACGGCCCGCCCCATGCAGACCAGTGTGGAGATCAACGTCCTGCAGGGTGAGCGGCATTTCGCCCGCGACAATAAGAGCCTCGGCAAGTTCAAGCTGAACGGCATCCGGGCCAGCTTCTCGTCCAAGCCCCAAATCGAAGTCACCTTTGATATTGACGTCAATGGCGTCGTGAAAGTCTCGGCCAAAGACCTCGGCACCGGCCGGGAGCAGAACATCACCATCACCGGCAGCACGAACCTCTCGGAGAATGAGATCCAGCGCGCCATGGCCGACGCCGCCGCCTACGAGGCCGAGGACAGCCGCCGCAAAGAGCGGCTTGACCTCCACAATCAGGCCGAGGTGCTGGCTTATAAGGTGGACGAGGCCCTCTCCAAGTGCAAGAAGGAGCTGGATAAAGAGGAGAAGAACCGCATCAAGGCCGATGTGGCGAACCTCCGCCGCTGTCTGCGGAGGGATAAGCCCGAGAAGATGAACGAGACGGAAGAAGCGAACCTCCGTCAGGCCAAGAGCCAGCTCGAAGTATCCGCAAACCACCTGATGGTGCTCTATGCATCGGAGCAGAGCGAGAACGGCTCGAACGAGACCATTTAATAAACAGTAAGACCCCCGCTGTGTTTGCAGCGGGGGTCTTTTTCGTCTGAGGGAAAAGTATCTATGGAAAACAAAGAGGAGAGAGGGGAAAGCTTATCGGCCAACGATGAGGTCGCGGCGGCTGCGGAAGCCCACGGTGAGGTGAGCGCTGCTGCCGAGGTGGCGCAGAGTGACCCGGGTGCCGGGCTTCTGATCCTGGCACAGCAGAGTCAGGTTCAGGGTGGTGGAAGTCTTGTCGGTCTTGAGCACCAGAGTGCTTACGCCCTGATTCATCAGGGTCTGCATGTCGAGGATGGTGGTGCGGAAGGTGGCGTTGTCATCGGGGGCGTCCAGCGTCAGCACGCGGCCTTCCTGACGGGCGGTGTAGAGCACCTGCTTGCCCAGCAGGCCCTTGACGGTGTAGCGGGCTTCGCTCTTCTCCACCGGCGTGTCAGAGGGCAGGGGAGTCTCGCCGGAGATCATCATCACGTTGCCCTGAATGGGGTTCTCCACCGGGGAAGCGTAGCCGCCGTAGTTGGGGTCTACCTCCCCCACCGGAACGTCAGAGTGGAGAGCAATGTCACCCTGAACCATGACCTCGGACGACTGAGGGGGCAGATAACCGGCAACAGTCGCGTCCTCGGCGTCGGCAGCAAAGGCACCCACGCTCATGGCGGCGGTCATGGTCAGCAGCGCGGCAGCAGCGGCAGCGCGGCGGGCAGTGTTCTTGTTCAGCAGTCTCATAGTAGTATCCTCCTGTAGATGTAGGGGGTCAACCTCTCCGTCAGCGCTGGTGCGCTGACGGAGAGGTTTATCCCAAATGCTTTTATCAGCGGTACGGCGTATCAGAAAACCGCCGTATCTGTAATGAATACGGATACGGCGGCTGGATTATTGCAGAGATCCTATTTTAATTTTCGCTGGAATCTTTTTCCTCAAGGATAGCCATGAACTCGTCGCCGGTGATGGTCTCCTTTTCATAAAGGTACTTCGCCAGCTCGTCAAGCTTTGTACGGTTGTCGGTGAGGATCTTGATGGCCTTTTCGTGCTGGGCCTTTACCAGCTCCACGACCCGCTGGTCGATCTCCCGCTGGGTCTGCGCCGAGCAGGCCAGCGAGGTGTCGCCGCCCAGATACTGGTTGTTCACCGTCTCCAGGGCCACCATGTCGAACTCTTTGCTCATGCCGTAACGGGTGAGCATGGCGCGGGCAAGCTTGGTGGCCTGCTCGATGTCGTTGGACGCGCCGGTGGTGATGGAGCCGAACACCACTTCCTCGGCAGCACGTCCGCCGGTGAGGGTGGCGATCTTATTTTCCAGCTCTTCCTTGGTCATCAGGTAGTGGTTGCCTTCTTCGACCTGCATGGTGTAGCCCAGTGCGCCCGAGGTGCGGGGGATGATGGTGATCTTCTGCACGGGTGCGGAGTGATTCTGAAGCGCCGCCACCAGTGCGTGGCCGATCTCATGGTAGGCTACGATGCACTTTTCCTTGTCGGTGAGGATGGAGTTCTTCTTCTGGTAGCCGGCAATGACCACCTCGATGCTCTCCTCGAGGTCGGCCTCGGTCACGCTCTTGCGGCCAGCGCGCACGGCCCGCAGGGCGGCTTCGTTGACGATGTTGGCCAGCTCTGCGCCGGAGGCACCGGAGGCCATCCGGGCCACGGTGTTGAAGTCGATGCCGGGGGCAAGAGCGACTTTTTTGGCGTGGACCTTCAAAATCTCTTCGCGGCCCTTGAGGTCGGGCAGTTCCACAGGAACACGGCGGTCAAAGCGGCCGGGACGGGTCAGAGCCGGGTCAAGGGAATCCGGACGGTTGGTGGCCGCGAGGATGATGACGCCGCTGTTGCCCTCGAAGCCGTCCATCTCGGTGAGCAGCTGGTTCAGGGTCTGCTCACGCTCGTCGTTGCCGCCCAGCTGGCCGCTGTTGCGCTTCTGGCCAATGGCGTCTATCTCGTCGATGAACACGATGCAGGGGGCTTTTTCCTTGGCCTGCTTGAACAAATCACGGACTTTGGACGCGCCCATGCCCACGAACATCTCCACAAACTCCGAGCCGGAGATGGAGAAGAACGGCACGTTGGATTCGCCAGCCACAGCCTTTGCCAGCATGGTCTTGCCGGTACCCGGAGGGCCGACGAGCAGGATGCCCTTGGGCATCGAGGCACCGATCTCTTCGTATTTCTTGGGGTCGTGCAGATAATCGACGATCTCCTGTAAGTTCTCTTTGGCCTCATCTTCGCCGGCCACATCCGCAAAGCGGATGCCGTGGGTGGACTGGACGTAGACCTTGGCGTTGGACTTACCCACGCCGCCGAACATCATCGAGTTCGCGCCGCCGGCCTTTTCCATGAGCTTTTTGTTCATGAAATTGCCCAGCCAGACGAAGAGGACGATGGGCAGCACAAAGCTCAGCAGAAAGCTCATCAGCGGCGAAGCCTGCTCGACGATCTCGCTGGAAAACTGTGCGCCTGCGTCGTAGAGGCGCTGGGTCAGGTCAGGGTCGTTCATCAGGCCGGTCTTGTAAATTTGCTTTTCGTCTTTATCAGTAAAGATGATCTGGTTCGATTCCACATCCACCCGGCCGATGTCTTTGTCCTCGGTCATGGACATGAAGGTGCCGTAGTCCACTTCTTTTACCTGCCGTTCGCTCATCCACGGCACGAGCACGAAGTTGAGCAGCATCAGCACCAGTAATACAATGGCGTAGTAAATAGCCAATGGCTTTTTGGGGGTCTTGACTTCTTTCATGGGGGTCCCTCCTTACGTTGCAAACAGCATACCACGACGCCATTTCAGAAACCAGCGTTTCGAGGCGAACTTTGCAAAAACTTCGCAGATTCTTAACAAAGCAAAGAATCCACCCGCAAATTTTGAAAATTTATGCTGCTATTTATGTGAAATCGTTTCATTTTCATTGTGAGCAAAACTTCTTGACAGGGGCGGCGGCTTTTGCTAAAATGAAACCACTTTGAACAAAGCGCAAATGCGTTGACGGGGAAAAAACGATTTTCTTCTGCGTGCAGAGAGCCGCCGGATGGTGCAAGGCGGTGCAGAGGGTCTCGGTTACTGGCCCCTGAGCGGCAGGACTGAAGCAGACAGTAGGTCCTGACGGAAGCCCACCGTTATAAGGGCAGCGATTCGCCCCAAAAAGCCGATCGTGCAGAGCGGCTGTGCTTATGGCACAGCAAAGAGAGTGGTACCACGGGTGCCCTGTAACAGAAATTACAGGCTCTCGTCTCTCAGGGGATTTCGTCCTTTGAGAGACGAGAGCCTTTTCGTTTGATAAAAGGAGTCAACCTCTCTGTCAGCGCTGACGCGCTGCCGCAGCCCGGCCCTGTCGAGCGAATGCGAGACGGAGAGGTTGACACAGCAAAAATGGAGGACAAGAATTATGATGGACGCTACCAAGTACGCACCGGGATATTACCCGGTCCCCGCCGGCTATGACAGCTGGGTCAAGAAAGACCACATCGAGAAAGCTCCCACCTGGTGCAGCGTGGATCTGCGCGACGGCAATCAGGCCCTTATCGTCCCCATGAGCCTCGAGGAAAAGCTGGAATTCTTCCAGATGCTGGTCAAAATTGGCTTCAAGGAGATCGAAGTCGGCTTCCCGGCCGCCAGCGAGACGGAGTACGAGTTCCTCCGTACCCTCATCGAGAAGAACATGATCCCCGACGATGTCACTGTGCAGGTGCTGACCCAGTGCCGCGACCACATCATCCGCCGCACCTTCGAGGCTGTCAAGGGCGCACCTCGTGCGGTCATCCACTTCTATAATTCCACCTCCGTCGCCCAGCGCGAGCAGGTGTTCCACAAGTCTAAGGAGGAGATCAAGCAGATCGCCATGGACGGCGCAAAGCTGGTCAAGCAGCTGAGCGAGGAGTATGAGGGCAACTTCCTCTTCGAGTACAGCCCCGAGAGCTTCACCGGCACCGAGGTGGACTACGCCGTTGAGGTCTGCAACGCGGTCCTGGACATCATGCAGCCCACCCCCGACCGCCCCATGATCATCAACCTGCCGGTCACGGTCGAGATGAGTATGCCCCATGTCTATGCAAATCAAATTGAGTATTGCGACAAGCACCTCAAGTACCGCGACAGCGTCATCATCTCCACCCACCCGCATAATGACCGCGGCACCGGCGTCGCCTGTGCAGAGCTGGCCGTTCTGGCAGGCGCTCAGCGGGTGGAGTGCTGCCTCTTCGGCAACGGCGAGCGCACCGGCAACGTGGACGCTGTGACCCTCGCCATGAATATGTACAGCCACGGCGTAGACCCGAAGCTGGACTTCTCCGATATGCCCGCCATCTGCGCCACCTACGAGCGGGTCACCCGGATGCACATCTACGAGCGCACCCCCTACGCCGGCCAGCTGGTGTTCGCCGCCTTCTCGGGCAGCCATCAGGACGCCATTGCAAAGGGAATGACCTACCGCAAGGAGAAGGGCGACCACCGCTGGACCTGCCCCTATATCCCGGTGGACCCCCACGACATCGGCCGCACCTACGACGCCGACGTCATCCGCA
>ERZ780149.4869-NODE-4869-length-10193-cov-3.658710_pt1 | contig 10193 bp, 8 predicted proteins | sample MGYA00511367_ERZ780149 | MGnify/ENA primary metagenome ERZ780149 (study PRJEB29588, sample SAMEA2153852) | human gut metagenome | biome: human gut; feature: human-associated habitat; material: faeces | place: Denmark | collected 2008/2010 ...
ACATACTCCTCTACATTAAATCCAAGACCAAACTCTTCTGGTCCATATGTCTTTGCCTGCACTTTCGAACCGGAAAATGCCAAGCTGGACACAATTAACGCCAAACACAATACACTCACTACAATCTTTCTCATAATAGATTCCTCCTTAATTAATTGATTTTTTTCCATTATATCTTATGAATGTTCAAATTTTTTTCCGTTTTTTTCACTTTTAAAAGACCGCCAAACAGATTCTTCATCCATTTGGCGGCCTTTCCTTTTTACCACACACTTTTATGTAAGCTCATTATTATTTAATTCCGTTCTCTTTCCATTTTCTTCCTCGAGATACTTGCTGGTTTTGCCATGACCACGCAGCGTTAAAAACTTGATCACATGCCAGAAATCCGACTTGTACTTTTCTATCTCGTTTTCATCCAAGTTGCTCAAGGATATTAGATGAATCTTATGATTTATAAGTATACCACACTCCCACCCACTCACACCTTTCCGAGCACCTCAAGAACATCCGGATATCCGTACATTTCCTCCGGCTGAAAGCAGGTCAGAAGTGCCGTGTCCAGTTCATAAGTTCGGTCGATCGGAGCCATATTGCAGGCTGTCAGGGCAGCATTGGCAAATTGTTCAAAATACGTTTTTGCCTCTTTGGCATCGTATCGTTTATCCGTAGTTTCCATGCGGTAACAAAACTGCGCAGCGTGCAGGATCAAAGGAAGGAGGTCACTTCGCTGGATTACGATACAGCGTCGTTTTTGCTCCTTCTTTTCGTGGTACAGCCGTTCAAGTGCTTCTCCTACGGTAGAAAAAGGACGCATAAGGTGGAAATATTGTTCTGCCTTTTCGTTAATTTCCTGAGGGCATGCCATCTCTGCCGGAATCCGTTCCAAATTTCGGACGGCACTCAATACCCAGCCGGCACGCTCCCGCTGAAATGGAATAGAAAATAAATCTGACAGATATTTGTTGCTGACACGGCGGATCTGACCCGTTTTTCCATAGTGTCTCGGCTGACCGCCCTGCTTATTTTTTGCCACTTCATAAATTTCTCGAATAATTGAAATATTCGTATCTTTTTCCTGATAAACTACCTGCACCAGTTCCAGCACATTCTCTTTCATGTGTTCCGAGATATGATAGCCTTTTGTATTTTTGCGACGCAGATAATAACGGATTGACTCCCTGCTCTCTGACTGCGCCGGGTGCTTCGCGAGCCATTGATAAAATCCAATTTCTTCCAGCATACAGTAGAGACGTTCTTCCTGTTCTTTGCGCGCTGCTGTCAAAATAATCTTGCGGTATTGGATCAGATAATCCAATGTCGTGCGGCTGTAGCCCTTAAACCAGTCCGCGTGATCTGCCATCCAAAGAAGAAATTCATCGCGGGGATATAGTTTCACTTGCTCAAATTTCTGATTGATCTGTTGCGTAGCGGCATGATTGGAATACGTAAATTCTCTATCAAAATTTTGCTCAAACTGCCGCATCATGGAAAGACATTCTTCATAGGTATAATGATTGACAATGCCGTATAAAAAAATCAGCTCCTGATAGTTATTCACCTGAAATCCCGGCTCCGACAATCCCTTTTTCAAATACTCCTGAGCCTGCTCTTCCGATAAATCCAGAGCAAAACACATATGAATCACATGCTCGCGGGTTGGTTTGTGAAATGTTCCGATGCCAAACCAGCGGCGCATCGTAGGAAGCGAAGCAATATCAGCCCGATGTGTCCGCCGGCGGAATTCCAAAAATGCCTCTCTGGCACAATCCGTTTTCTCAGCGGTTCCCATTTGAATCTGTATAAATTTGTCAAAACGCTGAAATTCTTTTGACAACCGTTCTTTCAGTCTTTTTTCAAATGTGTTTCTCATCGCAGCCTGTCTCCTTTTCCTATTTTCGTCTGTCTAACGCAGCCTCTAATTGCGGTATATTAGCATAGCGGTCTCGCGGATTTACCGCAAGTCCTTTTTCTATCACTTTTTTGTATTTTCCTAAAATGCCGGACATTCGGTCATTTTCAAAATTCCCCTTCGCTTTTCGCAGCACAGCATCTTCCGGCGGCTGCCCCGTAAGCATAAAATAAATTACCGCACATACCGCATACACATCCGTCCAGGAACCTTCCGAGTCATCCGCAGCATATTGCTCAGGTGGTGAATAGCCCTTCGAAAATTGAATGGTCTTTTTCTGGGTCGTCCCCCTCATTTGCATGGACCCAAAATCAATGAGCACCAGCCGCTTTCCCTTTTCACAGATCAGATTCGAGGGATTGATGTCGCGGTGCAGCAAGCCTGTTTTATGGATTTCATCCAAAGATTTTAATAAAGGCCGGAGGAAATCAAGCATCTTATTTCCCCTCATCTTTCCAATTTTCTCCACATAGGCCTGCAGCGAAATTCCCGATATATATTCCATCACAATGTATGCCGTCTCATTGGCATAAAAGAAATCCAACGCTGAAGGAACATTCGTCAAATAAGTAAATCTCGAAAGATATTTTGCCTCTTTTTCAAAATATTTCATCCCTTCCGCAAATTCTTCCGGATTTTCTATCCGTATTTTCGGATTTATTCCGCGAATCACTTCTTTTTTTACAAATTCCCAAGGTGCATATTCTTTTCCCGCCCCCCGCCTGTCCAGCACAATATCCCAAGCAAGATAGGTAATCCCATAATTTCCTTTTCCCAAAGTGCCACCGATAACATACCGGTTTACAAGCAATGTTCCCGGATTCAGACAATAAGGTGCCGGACAATACTCTTCTTGTTTCAAGCCGCAGTGAATACATATTTTCCTCATAATATTCATTTTACTCATGCAATTTATGCAACGATGCTTCCCTGCCACTATCATATTCTTTGACCTCTTTCTTCCAGAATGTTCCTTTTTTTTATTATACAAGAAAGAAGTCAAAATTTTTTTCCGTTCTTTTCACTTTTCTCTTCTATAGAATCAACGACAAACACCCACCACTCTTTCTATTCTTGTGGCATTCAAATTTATCCATCAAAAAAGACCATACCACAGAAAATAATATTTTCCACGATATGGTCTTATATTTTTTATATAACAGTTTGGGACTTTTTTATTATTCTCCCGAAAGCACTTTGTACACTTCTTTAAAGGCTTCCTTCGGCTGATACAGTTCGGTAAATAATCCGCAGTATGGACCATTCATCTTGTAACTGTAATCGGTCTCTGCCAGATACGGTGCATCAAACAAACCCCAGATGGACAAACTCGTGATCGGACCTGTCTCTCCTTTCGCCTTCGCCTCTTTATTGATGTCGACATATGTCTGCATCAATTTCTTATAAAATGCTCCGTGCTCTGCCTCGCGTTCATCGGATCTCTCGTAATTTCGAACCGCAAGTTCTGTTACGTGAACCTCCACTCCGATGGAAGCGAATTTTTCGATGGCATTTTTAACCGCTGTAATATCATTGTCATTCATGCAGCCGCTCTGCTGTCCATAGCCTCCGATATAACTCTGCATTCCGATACCATCGCAAAGTTTGAGGCGACCGCCCTGACCATCCGAAACCGATGAGTTTACACTTTTAACCAGTTCTACGATGGCATCACGCTTGTTGGTACCATATGTCATAAACGTATTATAATCATTATAAAATAATTTGATACGATCCTCTGCGCCAAGTGTTTTGCGCGTTTCATAAGCATACTTAAATGCGAGTTCTACATAATCTTTTCCGATATGATTATAGAAAAGATTCGTTTTTCCACTACGAACTGTACGTACATGACGCACATCATCCGCAGCAAATTCGCCGTTATTATCCGCAACCGCTTCATTTACAACATCCCAGCAATAAATCACGCCCGGATATTTTTTCTCAAAATGTGTCATTACTTCTTCGATGTATTTCTGCAGACGATATTTCATCACATCTGCACTCACATAGGCACCATCTGTCGTATATCCTTCGCGGAAGAACCAGTCGCACATATCCGCATCCCACGTAAGCACGTGTCCACGGATCTGCAGGCCATTTGCCCGTGCATATTCTACCATTTTGTCCGCTGTCGTAAAATCAATACTCGCAGTAGACTGTTCATTTTTATAATTCGACTGCGAAGTGGACTGTCTCAAAAGAGAATAAGCCTTCATCTCATTACTGAATGTCGTGCTGTTAAAATGGTATTTGATCAGTTTTGTCAATTCTTTGTTACTCAATGCCTGAGAAGAAATATTGGTTCCAAATTTGAATCCATACTGCTCTGCCAGGCTGGCTAATGACTGATAATTTGTCGTAACTTCTGTTGCGTCTTTCTTTCCATTATTTTCCACGACAACAGAAGTGACACGAATATATTTTACCTCTGCCGTTGAATTCTGTACGACCAGATACAGATCTGACGATCCGCTCGGGTAGGTATCCAGCTGCAACCCAAACTCTTTGTTGCTCTGTACACCATTCGCATCGACAAAACCTGCCCAGTCAGACGAATTCGCTGCCAATTTCACCGAAGCTCCACCTGTATTTTCGATTACGTTTTTGTCCGCATCCAAAAGCTCGACAGTAATCTTAACATCCGTAAAGTCGGATACTTTGTACCCTTTTTTTGTAAGCATTTCACCCATATTATATACGGTTCCGGACCACGCCTTTGTGTATGCGTCGCTGTTTGTAAACTTCGCAGAATCAATCCCCAGATCCAGCTTCGCTGCCGGTGTATTGGACGGTTTTACTGTTGCTTCCGGTGTATTGGACGGTTTTACCGTTGCTGCCGGTGTGCCGGTCGGCGTCGCAGTTGCGGATGCCTCTGAATCTGTCACAAAAGTAACAGACGTAACACGAATATACTTTACCTCTGTATTCGCATTTTGCACAACAAGGTACAATGCATCTGCCTCTTCCGGATATGCCTCCATCTTCAAAACAGATTTCTGTCCACTCTTTACTGCATTGATATCAACAAAGCCTGCCCAATCTGTCGTTTTCGTTGACAATTTCAAAGAAGCTCCGGATTGATCTTCCATTACATTCTTATTTGCATCCAGTAATTCCACAACCACAGTTACAGACTTCAAATTATGAAGCAAAGCCCCCTGGCGCACAATCAATGTCCCGATATCATATACATTTCCGGACCACGCTTTTGTATAAGCCTCTTTATTGGTATATTGTGAGGAATCCTCAATCAAATTTCCCTTTGACGGTTTAGCCGAAGGTGATATCGTCTCAGGTGCCTTGGTCGGTGCTGCCGTCACGGGTGCTTTGGTCGGTGCTGCCGTCACGGGTGCTTTCGATGGTTCTGTCGTTGGAGTAATATCCGGTTCACTGCTTGGTGTAAGAGCCGGTGTCTCACTTGGTTTTACTGTTTCCTGCGGTTTCTCTGTCGCCGGCTGAGAAGTGCTCTGCACCGCAGCAGATGGTGTCACGGACGGTGCCACGGTTTCCGTAGACGGAACTGCCGGCGTATTTACCTCGTCTGCCTCAGACGGATTTGCCGCTTTTTTTACCGTAACCTTACAATTAAATTTATACGTCTTTTTTCCTGATTTGATCTGACAGGTAACCGTCGTTTTTCCCGGTTTCTTTGCCACGATCGTAACCGATTTTTTCGTCTTCTTTGTCAAAAATGCCACAGAAGTTTTCTTACTCTTCCATGTTACCTTTTTAACTTTTCCGGCATTCTTAATTTTTATTTTTTTCTTCTCACCGGTATTCAAGATCATCTTTTTGATACTTAACTTTGGTTTTTTTACTTTGGCATCCACCGGTACGGCCACTGTGGTGATGCAAAGGACTGCCGCCATAGCCAATGCCAGCGTTTTTTCTGTCGTTTTCTTCATTCGAAACCGCTCCTTTCAAAAATAAATAGAAAAAAATCCTCTCATTCCGCTACCTTATAATACTATACTTATTGTAACAGAATGAGAGGTATAATTTAACTAATATTCTATTAATTAACTATAAATATTTACTGACTCAGACTTGCCGCATAATCATTAAACAAATAGTCCATAATCGATGCCGTTCCGACAATCTCGCAGCCGTAGATATTCTCGTCGCCATCTTGCTGCTGGCGAATGATACGAACCACGCAATTCAGCGTTCCTTGGTCTCCGAGCACCAATCCGGCATTAAAATAGTAGCCGATCGGCAGCACACTTTTGGTACGGAATCCAATTCCTGCTTTTGATACATCAAACACTTCAATCGGCGCATTGATATTCTCCACTTTCACATTATCCTGCTTGAACAGACTGCTGATCTCTAACTGCAACTCGATCGGCCAGCGCTTTTCTCTTCTCATTTCAATCATAAAACTCCTCCTTCCTTACTGTTGTAAAATAGATACCAGACTTGGGATCAATTGTTTCTTTCTTGAAACCAGGCCTTTTAAAATAATACGTTTCATGTCGCCGGAAAGCTGAAACGCCTCCTTGACAACATCTTTGGATTTCTCACCAAAGCACAAAAGCTCCGTACTTTCTTTTACAATATTTGTAAGCATCACAAATGCCATCGACACACCCAGTCCTTCAAACACTTCTTCCAGATACGGCACAATTTTTTCCTTGATTTCCTGAAGCTCAATGCTGTTCATCGAATTGATCTGGCTGACGACAAATTCAATATCGCCCACTTCAAACCGTTTGAGATCCTGATTGAAAATTTCCTTCGGTTCTTTGGAACTCAGATCACTTCCTGCCCCAAACATATCTACCGCAAACTCCTCAATCTCAACACCGCAGATTTCCGACAGGTCTTCCGCCGCCTTCTGATCTACCGGAGTACAAGTCGGCGAACGGAACATCAACGTATCGGAAATGATCGCTGCCATCAAAAGTCCTGCGATATTTTTCGGGATTTCAACCCCATGTTCCTGATACATCTGATAAATGATCGTCGCAGTACACCCCAGAGGCTGGTTGCGAAAAAGAACCGGCTCCAGCGTCTCCAATGTACCGATGCGGTGGTGGTCAATGATTTCCAATATATGTGCAAATTCGATGCCATCCACGGTCTGCGAAACTTCGTTATGATCGACCAGAATCAATTGTTTTTTGCGAAGATTCAACAAATTTCGGCGGGAGATCATACCCACGTAACGGTCATTTTCATCCAAAATCGGAAAATCGCGGTGGCGTTTTTTACCCATGACGCCTTTGATATCTTCCGTCTTATCCGCAAGATGGAATGTCGTCAGATCATTTCTCTTCATGAAATATTCAATCGGCATACTCTGATTGATCATACGCGCCGCCGTAAAGGTATCATATGGGGTTACAATAATATTGCAGTTGTGCTCCTGTGCCATTTTCTGAATTGTCCGCGATACTTTCGCATCCATACACACAATAATACAGTCTGCTCCCATCTCAATCGCACATAATTGAGACTCGTAACGGTTTCCTAAAATTACCATATCCCCTTCATGAATATAATCTTCCATGACATCCGGATTCGCTGCCGCAATGATTACCTCGCCCTTTTTATAGGTTGCGTCTTCATCCCCGACGACCATTGCCGCCTCCAGTGTCTCCAATATATTTTTGTAGGAAGTTGCTGCCGTGGACAGGATACAATTGTCATACACGTCCATGTACGCGGTCGCAATATCTCCAATCGTGATCAAACCAAGCAGTTCATCCTTCTCCGACGTAATCGGAAGTGTCACTACATCCAGCTCGCGCATCATATTCCATGCCTTTTTCAATGAAATTTTTCCTGACACACCCTTCGTCTTCCGGATCTCGATGTCACTCACTTCTGTCATAACATCTTCAATGTACTGCGGTGCCGGCGTCTGGAAAAACTTGAGCACATACTGGGTCTCCTGATTGATCTGCCCCGCACGCGCTGCATAATAACCGCCGCCATGCACTTTATTTTTCAGATCCGCATACGCGATCGCCGAACAGATTGAGTCGGTATCCGGATTTTTATGTCCAATAATATATACAGGTATTCTGTCTTCCATATTCTGCAAAATCCTCCACTGCAAATATTTTCATTTTGTCGCTATATTTTACAGTTTACCATAGTTTTTCCAAAAAAGCCATGGTATTTTTGTCAGCACACAGAAAATACGTCTTCTACCATTTCTTTCCCACGATTTTCGCATGAAAATCCAATCCGTTTGTACTCCGCAGTATTTTTTCGTATTCTGCTTTTTTGCTTTGCGGAACATAAATCACAAGGTCATCTCTCGTTGCCCCAAATACCATCGTTCCCCATTTTTTGATATTTTGGGAACGGATGACTACTTTTTTCAAGGATGACTTTTCCGTAGATTCCCGTCGGAAAGCATTTTTGCCTAGTTTCGTCACTGTACTCGGAATGGTGATTTCTTCCAGTGCCGTGTTGCTAAATGCATCTTTACTGATCTTTTTTACTCCTTCATGAAGGGTCGCCTTTTTGAGATTCTGGCAGTAGGAAAAGGCATCTTCCCCGATTTTCGTTACACTTCCAGGAATGGTGATATTCTTTAACGAAGTTGCACGAAACATACCATCACTTATATTTTTTACACCTTTTTCGATAGTTGCTTTTTTTAATTTTTTACACCCCTCAAAAACATAGGCACCTATTTTTTTATTTTTTCTTAAAATATGTACCTTTTTTAATTGCGAACCACTAAAACATGACTCCCCTAAAAATTCAATATTTTTCAATGAAATTTCTTCTATAGCTGTCGCATTAAATGCATCATTTTCTATGCTTTTTAGGGTTTCTGGAAAATAAATCTTGTGCAATTTATAACAGTCTTCAAATGCTGATTTTCCAATTTGGGTCACTCCGTTTGGTATTTGAATTTTCTTTATATGGGAAAAGCCTTCAAACGCACCACTTCCTATATAAGTTATTCCTTTTACTAATACTATTTTTTGTGCTGACGTATAAAAACGAGGCCACCCCGAATGTTCCCCGCAGTCTTCGATATCATCAATCATTTTACCACAACATTTTATCATCAAAGTATTTTCTCTTGTATCATAATTCCACGTTGTGTTATTTTTCCATTTTCCCTGATATACTTTCGCCTCACTTTCCGGTGCTGCTAACAGCACCGGAATCAGCAAGGCAAGAAAGATCACTGCAAAAATTGTTTTCATCTTAGTCATTGCTTTCCCTCCTGCTCTTACCATTTCTTTCCCACGATTTTCGCATGAAAATCCAATCCATTTGTACTCCGCAGTATTTTTTCGTATTCTGCTTTTTTGCTTTTTGGAACATAGATTACAAGGTCATCTCTCGTCGCCCCAAATACCATCGTCCCCCATTTTTTGATGTTCTTGGAACGGATAACTACTTTTTTCAAGGATGACTTTTCCGTAGATTCCCAGCGGAAAGCATTTTTACCAAGTTTCGTCACTGTACTAGGAATGGTGATTTCTTCCAGTGCTGTGTTGCTAAACGCATCTTTACTGATCTTTTTTACTCCTTCATGAAGGGTCGCTTTTTTTAGATTCTGGCAATAGGAAAAGGCATCCTCCCCGATTTTCGTTACACTTCCAGGAATGGTGATTTTTTTTAAAGCAGTTGCACAAAACATACCATCACTTATATTTTTTACACCCCTTTCAATAGTTGCCTTCTTTAGTTTTTTACAATCCCAAAACGCAAAAGATCCTATTTTGCAATTCGCAGGAATTGAAATTTTCACTAAATCAGAACGCATAAAACTATTGCTTCCGACTTTTTTTATATTCTTTAATGAAAACTTAGTTAATCCACTACTATCAAAAGCAATTTTTTCTATTTTCCTTAAAGACAATGGAATATTAATTTTATTTAAAGAATTACAATCCCAAAAGGCAGCATATTTTATAGTTCTTAACCCTTCGGGTAACGCTATTTCTTCCAATTTTCAGAAATTATCAAAAGCACCTGATCCAATAGAACTAATTCCTTTTTTGAATATCACTTTTTTAGTCTTCAAATAATATTCCTTCCATCCCATATCTAAATCATAAAACTGTTCATCATCTGGCATATCTCCTTTACAATCAATAACCATAGTTTTGGTTTTACTGTCATAACTCCATGTTAAATTACTTTTACATTTTCCCCGGTACACTTTCGCCTCACTTTCCGGTGCTGCTAACAGCACCGGAATAAGTAAGGCAAGAAAGATTACCGCAAAAATTCTTCCTCGCTTAGCCATTGTTATAATCCGCCTTTCTGCTTCGCGAAAGTCACCAATAGAATCATGAAA
>ERZ780149.4870-NODE-4870-length-10192-cov-6.568610_pt1 | contig 10192 bp, 7 predicted proteins | sample MGYA00511367_ERZ780149 | MGnify/ENA primary metagenome ERZ780149 (study PRJEB29588, sample SAMEA2153852) | human gut metagenome | biome: human gut; feature: human-associated habitat; material: faeces | place: Denmark | collected 2008/2010 ...
CCTCGCCGCAGGTGCCGCTGGCGACCAGCGCCGCGTCGATACGGTCGCGCTTGAGCGCCTCGACGATGTCCGAAGTGATCATCTCGGATATTTCCAGCTCGACCTTCGGGTAGTCGCGCACGAAGGCCGGAATGAATTTGTGCAGCAGGTAGGGCGCGATGGTCGGGATGACGCCCAGCCGCAGTTTGCCCGCGGTTTCGCCCTTGAGCTCCGAAACGGCCTCCTTGATGTAATTGTACGCCTTGATCGTCTCGCGCGCCTGTTCCAGCACCACCTCGCCCGCCTCGGTGGGAATGACGGGCTTTTTCGAACGGTCCAGAAGCACCACGCCAAGCTCCTCTTCAAGCGCCTTAACCTGCATGCTCAAAGAAGGTTGCGTCACAAAACAGTGTTCGGCCGCAAGCGAGAAACTCCCGCAGTTGGCCACGGCCAGCAGATATTCGAGTTGGATGATTGTCATAACAGGCGTCTATTTGAGAAAGCGAAGATATAAAAAAAATCTATATCGGACAACTTTTTCGCATTGCCGCATAGTTTTTCGTATCTTCGCCTGCAAAATGTACTTTCTCTAAAAATATGGCAAAAATCATCCTTACCGGCGACCGTCCCACGGGCCGGCTCCACCTGGGCCACTTCGTGGGTTCGCTCCGCCGCCGCGTCGAGCTGCAGAACTCGGGCGAGTTCGACGAAATATTCATTATGATCGCCGATGCGCAGGCGCTCACCGACAATGCCGACAACCCGGAAAAGGTGCGTCAGAATATCATCGAAGTGGCGCTGGACTATCTCTCGGTGGGTCTCGACCCCGCGAAATCGACGCTCTTCATCCAGTCGCAGGTGGCGGAACTGTGCGAACTGGCGTTCTACTACATGAACCTGGTCACCGTGCAGCGTTTGCAGCGCAACCCGACCGTGAAGGCCGAGATCGCCCTGCGCGGATTCGCCGAGGGCGCCGCCGAAGGCGACACGACCCAGCGTCAGGGCATTCCCGTCGGATTCTTCACCTACCCCATCAGCCAGGCGTCGGACATCACGGCCTTCAGGGCCACGACCGTGCCCGTGGGCGAGGACCAGGAGCCGATGATCGAGCAGACGCGCGAAATCGTCCACAAATTCAACGCGGTGTACGGCGAAACGCTCGTCGAGCCGGAAATCCTGCTGCCCGAGAACGCGGCCTGCATGCGCCTGCCGGGAACCGACGGCAAGGCCAAGATGTCCAAGTCGCTGAATAACTGCATCTATCTGTCGGACACGGCCGAGGAGGTCAAGAAGAAGGTGATGGGCATGTACACCGACCCCGACCACCTGCGCGTGGAGGACCCGGGCAAGGTCGAAGGCAACACGGTGTTCACCTACCTCGACGCTTTCAGCCGCCCCGAGCATTTTTCGAAATATTTGCCCGAATACGCTTCGCTCGACGAGCTGAAGGCCCACTACCGCCGGGGCGGGCTGGGCGACGTGAAGGTGAAACGCCTGCTGATCGCCATTCTCAACGAGATGCTCGACCCGATCCGCGAACGCCGCCGCCACTACGAGACGCGCATCGGCGAGGTGTACGACATCCTCCGCGAAGGCTCGGCCAAGGCCCGCGCAGCGGCCGCCGAAACCCTGGCGGATGTCCGTGCGGCCATGAAAATCAACTATTTCGACGACCGCGAGCTGATCGACGGCCAGACCGAGCATTTCAAGTTGAAAACGGAAAATTAAAAATTGAAAATCAAAGGCATTTGACTTGCACACCGGGCATCGTACAGGATGAAATCAAACCGCCCGGTCTCGGTCAATCGCAATGTTTCACTTTTAACTTTTAACTTTTCACTTTTTATGTCCTTCCGCGCCGACCGCATCTACCTCGAGTTCCTCCGGCTGACCCGGAGACTCTCCAACCAGCAGATCATGATGCTGCTGGCCGTGGTGGTCGGTGTGCTCGCAGGGCTGGGAACCTATCTGTTCGAAATGCTGCTACACGGCATCAAGAGCGGGCTGATACGCTGGTTCCCGGTGGACAGCGCACATATCCTCTTCCTGATCTACCCCGCCGTGGGCATCATCCTGGCGACGCTGTTCGTCAAATACATCGTCCGCGACAACATCTCCGAAGGCGTGACGCGCGTCCTCTACGCCATGTCGCGCCGCAATTCGCGCATCGCCCGGCACAACTGCTGGACCTCGATCGTGGGCGGTGCGACGACCATCGGATTCGGCGGTTCGGTGGGACCCGAGGCCCCGATCGTGCTCACGGGAGCGGCCATCGGCTCGAACATCGGACGGCTGGCGCGCCTCAACTACAAACACACGACGCTGCTGCTGTGCTGCGGCGCGGGCGCCGCCCTCGCGGCGATCTTCAAAGCCCCGATCACGGGCGTGGTCTTCGTGCTGGAAATCCTGATGCTCGACATCACCGCCGGGTCGGTCATCCCGCTGCTGATCGCCTCGATCACCGCGACGACGATGGCCTTCATGCTGCGCGGCTTCGACCCGATTCTGGCCGTGACGCTGGCCCCCGCGGACGCCTTCGAGCTGTGGCAGATACCGCTGTTCATCCTGCTCGGCGTGCTGTGCGGGCTGATGGCGTGGTATTTCACGTCGATGAACTCGCGGGTCGGAGGTTTCTTCAAGAGCATCGACAAACAGTACAAGAAATGGCTGTGGGGCGGTGCGATTCTGGGTATCCTGATCTTCGTCTTCCCGCCGCTGTACGGCGAGGGTTACGAGGGATTCACCTCCCTGATGCACGGCAACGCGCAGGAGCTGTTCAACAACTCGCTCTTCTACCGCTTCCGCGACATCGACTGGGTGATCATCCTCTTCGTCATCGCCACGATGTTCTTCAAGGTCATCGCCATGTCGACGACCAACGCCGCGGGAGGCGTGGGCGGTACGTTCGCGCCGTCGCTGTTCGTCGGAGCCTTCACGGGCGCCTCGCTGGCGCTGGTGTGCAACACGCTGTTCGGATGGGAGGTGTCGATCGTCTCGTTTACGCTGGTCGGCATGGCGGGCGTCATGTCGGGGGTGATGAACGCCCCGCTGACCTCGATCTTCCTGATCGCAGAACTCTCGAACGGCTACGGACTGTTCATCCCGCTGATGATCACCGCCTGCATCTCGTTCGCCGTGGACTACTACCTTGACCCCGACTCGATCTACACCAAGCAGTTGCGCCAGAAGGGCGAACTGCTGACCCACGACAAGGACCAGTCGGTGTTCGTCTTCCTGAAACTCGAAGAGCTGATGGAAACCGATTTCCTGCGCATCAAGGAGAACATGACCCTGGGCGACATCGTGCACATCATTTCGACGGCCCGCCGCAACATCTTCCCCGTGATCGACAACTTCGGCCGGCTGATCGGCGTGGTGCAGCTGGACGACCTGCGCGAGGACATGTTCAAACACGAGAAGTACGGGCACCCGATCTCGGACTACATGATTCCGCCGCCGGACAAGATCATCGAACACGAGGCGATTTTGAGCGTCATGGAGAAATTCGAGGACAAGCACGCCTGGATGCTGCCCGTCGTGGACAAGCAAGGCCGCTACCTGGGATTCATCTCCAAGTCGCGCATTCTGAACGCATACCGCGAACAACTCGTAAAAATACAGCAATGACAACGGAAAATGCCCTTCCCTGGGCCGAAGAGGCCGACTGCGCCGTCACGGTGTGCGACACCGAAGGCGTGATCCTCTACATGAACGAAAAGGCGCGTGCGACCTTCGCCCAACACGGCGACCTGATCGGCCGGAACCTGTTCGACTGCCACAACGAACGGTCGCGCGAAACGATCCGCCGCATGCTCGCATCGGGAGGCACGAACGCCTACACCATCGAAAAGCAGGGCGTGCGCAAGATGATCTACCAGACGGCGTGGAGGGAGCGCGGCGAAATCCGCGGGCTGGTGGAAATCTCGATGGAGCTGCCGGACGAAATGCCGCACTACATAAGGAAATAAATAGACGAGGGGAGGTTTTTTGAAAACCTTCCCTCGTTTTACGGAAACGGTCCGAAACCGGTGGCATTGCTACAACTTGATGTCGTAAATCTGAATCACTCCGGTCAGCTTGCCGGCGGCGTCCGTCACGAGCAGCGAGGTGACCTTGTTGCGGGTCATCATCTTCTCGGCCTCGATCAGTTTCTCGTCCGGCGAGATGGTCTTGGGATTGCGCGTGGCGATGTCGGAAGCCCTGATATTGAAGAACTCCCCGCGCAGGCGCTCCATCGCGCGGCGCACGTCGCCGTCGGTGACGATGCCCTCGATCCGCTCGCCCTCGCAGATCACGATCAGCCCCAATCCGCCCTTCGAAATGGCGTGGATCATCTCCGCAGCCGGGCAGTCAGGCGCCACGACGGGCAGATCGTGGTCGCGCATGACGTTCCCTACGGTCATCAGCAGACGCCGCCCGAGGCTTCCGCCCGGGTGCAGGCGCGCGAAATCGACGCTCGTGAAACCCCGCATCTGCATCAGCGACACGGCCAGCGCGTCGCCCATGGCGATCTGCGCCGTGGTCGACGAAGTGGGTGCGAGATGCAGGATGCAAGCCTCCTCCTTCACCCCCACGTCGAGATGCACGTCGGAGTTCTTGGCCAGCGCCGAGTCGGGGTTTCCGGTCATCGAAACCAGCTTGTTGCCGTTGGAGTGGATGAAGGGGACGATCTTGAGGATTTCGTCCGTCTCGCCCGAATAGGAGAGCGCGACCACGATGTCCTCCTTCGAAATCATGCCCAGGTCGCCGTGGAAGGCTTCGCCGGGGTGGAGAAAGAAGCTCGGGGTTCCGGTCGAAGCGAGCGTCGCGGCGATCTTGCGCCCCACGAGGCCCGACTTGCCCATGCCCGTAACGATACACTTGCCGCGGCTTCCGAGGATCATCTCCACGGCCGTGGCAAACTCGTCGCCGAGAGTGTCTTCCATGCGTTTGAGCGACAGCATTTCGGTATGGATCGCCTTGCGGGCAACCTCCAGAATCTGCGCCTTGGTCGTATCTGTCATGCTTAACGAGAGTTAGATGGGTATTTTACAGCAGGCTTTTCACAAGGGTCTCCAGATCGTCGAGCCGCAGCATGTTGGCCGCATCGCTCAACCCCTTGTCGGGATCGGGATGCACTTCGAAAAAGAAACCGTTGGCCCCGAACGCCTTGGCCGCATGCGCCATGGCGGGCACGAATTCGCGGTTGCCGCCCGTCTTGCCGCCCGCCGCGCCAGGGCGCTGCACCGAGTGGGTGCAGTCCATCACGACCGTAGGGGCGATTTTGAGCATGTCGGGGATATTGCGGAAATCGACGACGAGGTTGTTGTAGCCGAACGAGTTGCCGCGCTCGGTCAGCCAGATTTCACCGGCCCCCACCTCGCGGGCCTTTTCGTAGGGATAGCGCATGTCCGCGCCCGAAAGGAACTGGGCCTTCTTGACATTCACCGTTTTGCCGGTCCGGGCTGCGGCGACCACCAGATCGGTCTGGCGGCAGAGGAACGCCGGAATCTGGATCACGTCGACGACCTCGCCGACGGGTGCGGCCTGCCACGATTCGTGGATGTCGGTGAGCAGACGCAGTCCCCACTTCGCCCGCACGTCCGAAAGCATCTGCAACCCCTTTTCGAGTCCCGGGCCGCGGAACGACGATATGGAAGTGCGGTTGGCCTTGTCGAACGAGGCCTTGAAGATGATTTCCGTGCCGAGGGTGCGGTTGATGGCCGCAAGCCTTTCGCCCACGGCGTCCAGCAGTTCGGCCGATTCGATGACGCACGGACCTGCGATAAATTTTATTGCCATAAAATTCGAATTAAAAATTAAAAATTAAAGATAAAGAATTCCGGAGAATTTTCAATCCCTAATTTTTCATTCTTCATTTTTAATTTTTAATTGGAGAAAGCGTTCCGCTTTCTCCAGGTCTTCGGGCGTGTCGATGCCGATGGTCTCGACCTCAGAAATCCCCACGCCGATCTTGTAACCGTTCTCCAGCCAGCGCAGCTGTTCAAGCGATTCGGCCAGCTCAAGCGGCGACTGCGGCAACGCCGTCACCGCCCGCAGCACGTCGGCGCGAAAGGCGTAAAGCCCGATATGCTTGTAGAACGTGTGGCGCGCGAGCCACTCTTCGCGCGGAACGCCCCGCAGGTAGGGAATCACCGAGCGGGAAAAATAGATGGCCCGCGACTGCGCGTCGAGGACCACCTTGGGCGAGTTGGGATTTTCGAGGGCCGCCAGTCCGTCGGCCTCGGTGAAGGGTTTCACGAGCGTGGCGATGTCGGTCGCGGGATCGTCGAAACAGCGTTTCACGGCCTCCAGCTGCGAAGGACGGATAAAAGGTTCGTCACCCTGCACGTTGACCACCACGTCGTATTCGCGGCCCTGCTTGCAGTAGGCCTCCCAACAGCGGTCGGTGCCGCTCCGGTGGTCCGGGGAGGTCATTTCGACCCGTCCCCCGAAGGCCCGCACGGCGTCGCGGATGCGCTCGTCGTCGGTGGCCACCACGGCATCGTCCAGCACGCCGGCGACCTGCTCGTAGACCCGCTGGATGACGGGCTTGCCGCCCAGCCGCGCCAGCGGCTCGGCCAGGTTGATGGCCGTCTGGCCGCCCAGCGAGACGACGATGCTCTTGGGCTTTTCGAGGTGGATGACGTTCATCACGTCCTCGACCGTGAGCGGCTCGAAGTAGAGCTTGTCGCTGCACGTGTAGTCCGTCGAGACGGTTTCGGGGTTGTTGTTGATGATGATGGCTTCGTAGCCCGCCTTGCGGATCGACCAGATCGCATGGACGGTCGAATAGTCGAACTCCACGCCCTGACCGATGCGGATCGGGCCCGAACCGAGCACGATGATCTTCTCGCGGTCGCTCACCAGCGACTCGTTCTCCTGCTCGTAGGTCGAGTAGAAATAGGGCACGTAGGAGGAGAACTCCGACGCGCAGGTATCGATCATCTTGTAGACGGGGAAAATCCCCAGCTTCTCGCGCAGGGCGTACATCTCGTGCTCGGTAGCGCCCCACAGCATCCCGATGTACTTGTCGCCGAAGCCCATGCGCTTGGCCTCGCGCAGCGTCGCCTCGTCGAAGGGGTGCGCCGCCACCGTGCGCTCCATCTCGACGATGTTCTTGAACTTCTCCAGGAAGAACATGTCGATCTTGGTGTTGTTGTAGATGAGCGCCAGGTCGACGCCGTTGCGGATCAGCTGCGCGATGGCGTAGAGGCGGTCGTCGGTACCCTCCTTGATGTAGGTCAGCATCTCGTCGTCCGACATCGTGTCGAACTTCTTGTGGTAGATGTGGCAGACGCCCGTCTCGAGCGAGCGCACCGCTTTGAGCAGGCTCTCCTCCATCGTGCGGCCCACCGACATCACCTCGCCCGTGGCTTTCATCTGCGTGCCGAGTTTGTTCGACGCGTCGGAGAACTTGTCGAAGGGGAAACGCGCCACCTTCGTCACCACGTAGTCGAGCGCAGGCTCGAACGAGGCGGGAGTGTTGGCCAGCCGGATCTCGTCGAGCGTCAGCCCCATGGCCACCTTGGCCGTAACGCGGGCGATCGGATAGCCGCTCGCCTTCGACGCCAGCGCCGACGAGCGCGACACACGGGGGTTGACCTCGATCAGGTAGTATTTGAACGACAGCGGGTCGAGCGCGAACTGCACGTTGCAGCCGCCTTCGATTTTGAGCGCACGGATGATTTTGAGCGCACTGTCGCGCAACATCTGGAATTCGCGGTTGGTGAGCGTCTGGCACGGTGCCACCACGATCGAGTCGCCCGTATGGATACCCACCGGATCGATGTTCTCCATGCAACAGATCGAGATGGCCGTATCGTTGGCGTCGCGCATCACCTCGTATTCGATCTCCTTATACCCCTTGATGCTCTTTTCGACGAGCACCTGATGCACCGGCGAGAGGATCAGCGCGTTGCGCATCAGCTCCTCCAGCTCCTCGCGGTTGTCGGCGAAGCCGCCGCCCGTACCGCCCAGCGTGAAGGCCGGACGCAGCACCACCGGATAGCCGATCCGCTCGGCGGCGGCGATGCCCTCCTCCATGTTGTTGGCGATATGCGACGGCAGCACCGGTTCGCCCAGCCGCTCGCACAGCTCCTTGAACAGCTCGCGGTCTTCGGCCTGCTCGATGCTCTCGAACGACGTACCCAGAATCTCGACCTGGCACTCCTGCAACACGCCCTTCTTGGCCAGCTGTACGGCCAGATTCAGGCCCGTCTGGCCGCCCAGCCCCGGCACGATGGCATCGGGACGCTCGTAACGGATGATCTTGGCCACGTATTCGAGCGTCAGCGGCTCCATATAGACCTTGTCGGCGATATGCGTGTCGGTCATGATCGTCGCCGGATTGGAATTCACCAGGATCACCTCGTACCCCTCCTCTTTCAGCGCGAGGCAGGCCTGCGTCCCCGCATAGTCGAACTCGGCGGCCTGACCGATCACGATCGGCCCCGAGCCGATCACCATTACTTTCTTGATATCCGTTCTCTTAGGCATTTTTCCAATCCTCCATCATTTTAGTGAACTTATCGAACAAATAGGCGCTGTCCTGCGGCCCCGAAGCGCTCTCGGGATGATACTGCATCGAGAAGACCCCGTCCTTGTAGCAGGCGACGCCTTCGGCCGTACCGTCCAGCAGATTGACGTGCGTGAGCTCCAATCCCGTGCCTTCGAGCGACGCCACGTCGACGGCGAAACTGTGGTTCTGGCTCGTGATCTCGATCTTGCCCGTCTGGAGGTTCTTCACCGGATGGTTCGCGCCGCGGTGGCCGAACTTCATCTTGAAGGTCTTCGCTCCGTAGGCCAGCGAGATGAGCTGATGTCCCATGCAGATGCCGAAGATCGGCAGCCGCCCGCGCAGCTGGCGCACCAGTTCGATCACCCCCTGCACGTCATTCGGGTCGCCCGGGCCGTTCGAAAGCACCAGCCCGTCGGGACGGAACGCGAGAATCTGCTCCGCCGTAGCGTCGTAGGGCACCACCGTCACGTTGCATCCCACGCGGTTCAGCAGGCGGATGATGTTGTATTTGATGCCGCAGTCGACGGCCACCACGTCGTACTTGTGGTTGGGCACGCGCGACATCCACCGCTTGCGGCAACTCACGCGCGACACCATGTCGTGCGGCCACGGCGTCGCGGCCATGCGTGCGAGCGCCTCCTCGCGGGGCGTTTCGACCGAAGTAATCATCACCCGCTGGCTGCCCTCGTTGCGGATGATGCGTGTCAGCATCCGCGTGTCGACCCCCTCGATGCCGGGGATGGCGTGCTCCTCGAAGACCTCGCTGAGCGTCTTCGTGTAACGGAAATTCGAGGGCGAATCGTTGTACTCGCGCACGATCATGCCGCCGATGGTCGGGTTTTTCGTTTCGTAGTCTTCGTCGGTCATACCGTAGTTGCCGATCAGCGGGTAGGTCATCACGACCATCTGGTCCGTGTAGGACGGATCGGACATGATCTCCTGGTAACCGACCATCGAGGTGTTGAACACGATCTCGCAGATCGCCTCCTTGTCCGCCCCGAAGCCGTATCCGTAGAACTCCTGTCCGTTTTCCAGAACGATTTTCTTCGTATAAGGTTTCATATTCATAGTATTGTGTTATCTTTTCAAATCCCCGTTGCGATAGGCTTCGCGGCCCCCGACCAGCGTCAGCATCACCTCGCCCCGCACCGCCATTCCGGCGAAGGGGGTGCTGCGCCCCATCGACAGGAAGCGGTCGGGATCGACCGTCCCCGCCCGCTCGGTGTCCACCGCCGTCAGGTCGGCCGGCTCGCCCGCAGCGATCGTGCCGCCGCCGAGCGAGAAGATGCGGCGCGGCGCGACGGCCATCGCCTCCACCAGCCGCGCGAAGGAGATGATCCCCCGCCCGACGAGCGCCGTATTGAGCACCGCGAAGGCGCATTCCAACCCCACGACGCCCATGGCGCTGCCCGCCAGCCCGCGGGCTTTCTCGGCGGCGGTGTGGGGCGCATGGTCGGTAGCGATCACCTCGATCGTCCCGTCCTGCAAGCCGGCCACGAGCGCCTCGCGGTCGGCACGGCTGCGCAGCGGCGGGTTCATCTTGAAGCGTCCCTCCTCGCGCATATCCTCGTCGCACAGCACCAGATAGTGCGGCGCCGTCTCGCAACTCACGGGCAGTCCGGCCGCTTTGGCACGGCGCACCAGCTCGACGCTCTCCTTCGTGGAGACGTGGCAGACATGGTAGCGGCACCCCGTCTCGGCCGCAAGCCGGAT
>ERZ780149.4871-NODE-4871-length-10191-cov-4.473362_pt1 | contig 10191 bp, 6 predicted proteins | sample MGYA00511367_ERZ780149 | MGnify/ENA primary metagenome ERZ780149 (study PRJEB29588, sample SAMEA2153852) | human gut metagenome | biome: human gut; feature: human-associated habitat; material: faeces | place: Denmark | collected 2008/2010 ...
TGGCCGCCGGACGGTGGCGGGTCGTCTACAGCCCCTATGCGCGCTTTGTCGCATCCCCCGTCCGGTCGGTGCGCCCCGCGATGACCAAAAAAAACAAGGATCGGTGTACAGACGTGTTTCGCCAGATGCGCGTCCACGGGGATCCGATGCTGTCCCAAAGCCCGGATTTTCTGCAGCTCGCAGCAAAATTCGGAGAAAAGGCGCTCCTTCTCTAAAATTATGCTTGACAACCAAGCAGATATCCTGTATCATAACTTTCGCAGTCGCGTCGCGCGTGCTCGGTTCGTCTAGTGGCCTAGGACACCGCCCTCTCACGGCGGTAACAGGGGTTCGACTCCCCTACCGGGTACCATGCCGGAACGGAACAAAGGATTCTTTGTTCCGTTTTTTATTGAATTCAGCCCAGGCGCCATTAGATGCAGCCAAATGCGGGCACGCGCTGCGATCCGCCCGTCGGTGGCAGGCTCTAGTTCGCAGGGCGGGCGCTCCTTTTCTCTTGCAATTGCCACTGCGTTGTGCTACAATTTGTATCACTGGCCGGAATGATGGAATTGGCAGACGTGACGGACTCAAAATCCGTTGGTAGCGATACCGTGTGGGTTCAAGTCCCACTTCCGGCACCATGAAGGGTTGACAAAAAAGATGTCAACCCTTTTTTCTTAGTATTCATGCGGGTTTGCGGGCTTTTGGACGGAAAATCCGCAAAACGGTTTTACCGTGGATGTCCAAGGCAAAATCCGCAGCGAAACCCCACAAGCGGGGCTTCCGCCTGATTTTTCAGGCCGGAGGCCCCGCTTTTTTGCGTTCTGCGGCCCTTTTCCCCGTTGTCAAATGTGTAGAAGTTTACGCCTGTCAAATAGACAGGTTGACGAAAGCCCAAAACGGCTCAACTCAAGCCCTCAAGATACAAGGGGGTAGTGCGCCCTTTTTCAGGAACTCCCCGGCTGGCAGGCCGGGGAGTTTTTTGCGCTTCCCCCCTCTCACACTCTCCCCCCTAAATACTTTACCAGCTGGGAAAGAACAAGCTACGCTTCGCTCTTAACCAGCAGGAAACCAAGTTTTCAACAACAGCCAAGAAAGGATGAGCAAAACCATGAACATCGGCATCGACCATGGCTACTACGCCATCAAGACCCGGCATTTTTCTTTCCCAGCCGGTATCACCGCCTATTCCCATGAACCCTACACCCTGCAGAACACACTGGAGTACGGTGGAAAGTTCTTCGTGTGCGGGACCGGCAGACAGCCGATCCTGCGAAACAAGATGGAGAACGAGAACTACTACCTGCTGACCCTTGCGGCCATCGCCAAAGAAATCCAGCAGCGGGGCGCCAAGACAGAGTGTTCCGTTACCATTGCAGCCGGCCTTCCTCTGGCTGGGTTTGGCCGGGAGAAGAAGTCCTTCCGGGAGTACCTTCGCCCTTCTTCCCAGCCGGTAAGCTTCCAGTTCGAGGGCGTCCCCTACAAAGTGACTATCGAGGATGTGAAGCTGTTCCCACAGGGGTATTCCGCCCTGATGATCCACCCGGAACTCCTCCGGGACGAGCCCTCCGTCCTGCTCATGGACATCGGCGGCTGGACGGTGGACCTGATGCGGCTGGACAACAATGTTCCCAACGCCGCTACCTGCCGGAGCCTGGAACTGGGGATGATCCGCTGCATCGACGAGGTGAAAGAACAGGTTCGCCGGGATGTGGGGCTGTCCGTTACCGACGCCCAGGTGGAACGAGTGCTGGAGGGAAAGCCCTGCAGCATGGACGAGGACGCCCGCAGCATCATCCAAAAGCAGGGCCGCCTCTACACCGAGCGCCTTCTATCAGCGGCCATGGAAGCGGGGTTTGACCTCAAGGCCATCCCAGTGGTGATGCTGGGCGGCGGCGCAGCGGTGGTCAAGCGGAACGTCGCCCCCCAGGACGGCCTGTGTCGGGTTTTTGCCCTTTTAGACGACCGTGTGAACGCCGAAGGATTCGAGCGGATTTTGGGGCATTTGTCGGGCAGTGTGGGCAAGAAATGAACAGGCCCCTTTTTATGTTCCGCCCAAACCTCCAGAATGAGGACCACCGCCGGGCATGGGCCCTGCTGCAGTCTGTGCCGGAAGGCCAGAAAAGCGCCTTCCTGGTGAAAGCGATTCTGGACAGCGCCAGGCAGGACGCCTTGGAGTCCACCCTGCGCCGCATCCTGCGGGAAGAACTTCAGGCTGTCCCTTCCCAGCCGGTGCAGCAGCCGGAGAAAACCATCCCACCGGAGATGCTCGGCTTCCTCAACACCCTCATGGATGATGAGTAAAATCCCCCAAAGAAGCCCCCAACATAGCCGTTATTGCTTGTGACGTATGTTGCCCCTGCTTTGGCTGAAAGGTTGTTGGTCTTGGTAATAGCTTTCTCTTCACTCTTCGGATATGCTTGTGTTGCCCGAAAGGGAAAGAACCAAGCAAAGGAGCGATGGACGTGGAAACCAAGGGCGTGACCTGTAAAATCCCGCTGGACCTGCACAACAGGATCAGCGAGGAGATCCGGGAAACGGAAAGCACCATGAGCAAGTTTATTGAAATGATCATCCAAGAGCATTATGAGAAAGGGGCTGGCAAAGTCATGGCAAAAGGCAGAACACTGGCATTTCAGGTGAGCGAGGAATTGTTCCAGCGGGTCAAGGAATACCTGGAACGTTTTGAAAAAGTCCACCACCGCCGCCTGACGCAAAAGGAGTTCATCGTTGGGCTCATTGAGCAGGCGCTGGAGGAAGCGGAGGAAGAGTTCGAGGCCGCCGAGGCCGCCGGACAGGAGGAACAGGAAGAAAGCGCCTGGGCCGACGCCCAGGGCGGGGAAACCGGCGAGGACGAGGGAGAAGCCGAGACCGAAGATGCCGGCGAAACCGAGGAAGCCGAAGAAGAAATCTACGCATAAGAGGAACAGCAGCAGCCCGCAGGATTGGGTTCACCCCAACCCCTGCGGGCTGTTTTCATATTGTTTGACACTACACCATGAAAGGGGTGATGCCGGTTGATTGTGTAGCAGCGTTTCACCAAATTCATAAAAAGGAGCGTGATGCCCAAAGCCATAACGTATATTGACCTGTTTTCCGGCATCGGCGGGTTTCGGGAGGGACTCAGCCGGGCCGGAGGTTTTGTCTGTGTAGGCCATTGTGAGATCGACAAATATGCCGATCAAAACTACCGTGCGTTGTTCGATACGAAAGGAGAGTGGTTCCGTGAGGACGTCCGAAACGCCGACCCCAATGAAATGCCCGACTTCGACCTCATCTGCGGGGGATTTCCCTGCCAATCTTTTTCGATTGCCGGACACCGTGGAGGGTTTGCCGACCCAAGAGGTACGCTGTTCTTTGAAATTGCCCGGCTGACTGCGGCAAAAAGACCTGCGTATCTGCTGCTTGAAAACGTACCCGGCCTGCTTAACCATGACGGGGGCCGGACGTTTGCGACAATCCTCCATACGCTGGACCGACTGGGGTATGGTGTGGAATGGCAGGTGCTTAACAGCAAAGATTTCGGCGTCCCTCAATCCCGAAAACGGGTGTACCTTGTCGGATATCTTAATCCGGGATGTAGAGGAAAAATACTTCCTTTCACCGAAACAGCAGGAACGCCTCTTAAGCAAATCCGCCCCGGAGCCCAGGGAGAGCGCATCTACTCCCCGGAAGGGGTGAGCTGCACCCTGACCGCCCAGGCAGGCGGGATGGGTGGGAAAACCGGGCTGTACTGTACCGGCGTCCCCATCAAGGAAAACACGAAAAAGGGATATAAAATGGCATATCCTGGCGACAGTGTGGATCTGGCCTATCCTTCCCTCAATACCCGCCGCGGCAGGGTGGGGAAAGAAATCGCCCACACCCTCACCACAGGGAGCAGCCAGGGAACCCTCTGCTGTGTGGATATGAACGAGGAACCGGAGCTGACAAGCTACGCCCGGTGCCTTACCGCCAATCAGAACGGCGGGATCCGCAACCATAAGCGGGAAGCCTCCGGCGTATGGGACGGATGCCGCATCCGCCGCCTGACGCCGAGGGAATGCCTGCGGCTTCAGGGCTGGACAGATGAACGCATCGACCTTGTCCTACCCATTCAATCCGACGCCCAGCTCTACAAGCAGGCCGGGAACGGCGTCACCGTCAATGTGGTAGAGGCCATCGGAAAGCGGCTGGCCGCCGCCCATCTGGAGGTGACCGCTGTCGATTGACCTAAAAAGCCAGTTTTTCGGCTGCGAGATCGAGATGACGGGGCTGACCCGCCAGCAGGCGGCGGAAGCGGTGGCCGCGTTGTTCGGCACTGCGACCCGCCAAACGCATGAATCCCGCACATACGACCCATGGGAGGTCTCCGACCACGAGGGGAAAACATGGCGCTTTGTGTATGATTCCAGCATCCATGGATCCCATCGGGTTGGGCGGCAGCAGGCTTCCATCGGTGATCGCGCATACAAGGTGGAGATGAATTCCCCCAAGCTGGAGTACAGCGAGATGGGGAAACTTCAAGATGTAGTACGCACCCTCCGCCATGCGGGGGCTGTTGTCAATTCCTCCTGCGGGATGCACGTCCATGTGGACGCCTCCAAGCACACCCCACAGAGTTTGAAGAACGCGCTGTCCATCATGTACTCCAAGGAGGATATCCTGTTTAAGGTACTCAAGGTGGACGAGCGCCGGGTGGAACGCTGGTGCCAGAAGGTGCGGGAACCCATGCTGGAGAGGATCCGCAGGCTGCCCACCAACACCACCATGGAGCGCCTCAAACGGGAATGGTACGAGGGAGGCGATGGCAGCTGCGAGCACTACAACTGGACCCGGTACTACGCTTTGAATCTTCATTCGGTATTCTATCGCGGCACCTTGGAGTGGCGCTGTTTTGAGAGCACCCTCCATGCCGGCAAGGTGCGCGCCAATATTACGCTGGCGCTGGCTATCTCCGCCCAGGCCATCAATCAGAAACGGACAGTGATGCGGAAAACCGAGATCAGCGAGAACCCCGCCTTCACCTTCCGCACCTTTTTGCTCCGCCTCGACCTGATTGGGCCGGAGTACAAAAATGTGCGGGAACACTTACTTTCCAACCTCCCCGGCGACAGGGCCTGGCGGTATGACAAATCCCAGTATCCCAGCCTGCAAAACCGGCATCCGGAAGAAAGATAGGAGATGATGAGAATCAAAAAGCTGACGGAACAATACCATTTCCAGCGCGGGCATGAAATAGCAGAACAAGAAAAAAGTCGCGGTGCGCGAAGTGGGCGCAGCGGCACGCTGCTTTACTTTGCCTACGGCTCCAACATGAACCTGAACCAGATGGCCTTCCGCTGCCCGGATGCCCAGGTGGTGGATACTGTCCGGCTGGAGGGATACCGCCTTGCTTTCTGCATGAATGGCGGCGGGCATGGCGTTGCCACCATCCTGCCGGAGCCGGGCAGCTTTGTGGACGGCGTCCTCTGGCGCATTTCGGAACGGGATGAGCAGAGCCTGGACCACTATGAGGGATTTTCCCGGCTGTACGGAAAAGAACCCGTCACTGTGGTAGACCCGGATGGCCTGAAGCGGGAAGTCATGGCCTATACCATGAACAGCCCCTACAAGGACGTCCCCGCACTACCCTCTAAATCCTATCTGGAGGGCATCCTCAATGGCTGCCGACAGAATGGGATTGAAACCGCTTCTATTTTGGACGCTGTCTGGCGCACCCAGCGGGATACGCACCACAAGGTGATCCCTCGAAAAAAGCCCCGCCAGAAAAATGGCGAGGAACGATAAATCTGCTTTAGCCCCCGTGGGTTTGAGGTTTTCCCTCAAATCTGCGGGGGCTTTTTTTATTTTTCTGAAAAGGAGACTGTTATGAAAAATCTGAAAAGAACCTTGTCCCTGCTGCTGGCGGTTCTGCTCTGTTTTGGGCTGCTGTCCGTCAGCGCCCTTGCCGCCCAGCCGCAGTATGAAGGCACCATGTCCATGGTGGAGTACGCGGGCCGGGGATATTCATTTCCCGAAAACCTCCCGGCCCCCTTTGGCGGCTTCTCCTCCGACAGTTTTTATGGGCTGCGAATCAATGATGGCCATGGAATGCGGACAGCCTATTGCATTGAAATGGGCGTGCGTGTTTTCAGCAGCATCGGGTATGAAAGCCAGACTGATTACGCATCTTTTACGCAGGCGCAGAAAGAGCTCATCAATACAACACTCACCCTGGGGTATAACACAGAAACCGGGACCAAATATGGGGGCAGTGAGGTTGATGAATACGTGGCCACACAGACGATGATTTGGCTGATCGCCCACAATCAGCTTGGCACAGAGTATGAAGCGCCAATCGTTGCGGCGGTTATGGCCAACAATTCGTCGGCGGAACCGATTTTCCATGCCTTGCGCGCCAATGTGCTCAATTATCGCATCATTCCCTCCTTCACCACAGATAACCCGGCTGCGGTTGGGGCCTATACCCATGCCCTGCAGTACAATGAAAGCACCGGAAAAAATGAAACAACGCTGATAGACAAAAACAATGTGCTGGGTGATTTCTCCTTCAGCTGCCCCGGCGTGGATTTTTCCGTGGACGGGAACCAGCTGCACGTTTCCACCAGTGAAACGGAATTCGGAACCATCACCGCTGAAAAGAGCCTGCCCTCTTCCATCCCCGGTGTGGTCACCGGCGGCACGAAATACTGGCTGCGGGATACCTATCAGAATGTCGTCACCTTTGATGTGGAGGGCGAGACCCAGCCGGTGAAGTGCTACTTCTCCCTCGAAATCAGATCCGGTACCCTGCAGATTGTGAAAACCTCCGAGGATGGCGAGGTTTCCGGCATCCCCTTCCACATCTCCGGCAACGGGGTGGAACGGGATGTGGTGACAGGCTCGGATGGGACCATTGGGGTGGACAATCTCCAGGCCGGCACTTACACCATCACCGAGCGGTCACCGGACCGATACGTCCAGACCGCTTCCCAGCAGGTGACCATTTACCCCGGCCAGACCGCCAGCGTCAGCTTTTCCAATGTGCTGAAGAAGTTCACCGTCACCATGGAAAAGGTGGATTCCGTCACGGGGGAAGCCCAGGGCGACGCCTCCCTGGATGGCGCGGTGTACGGAATGTTCAAGGGAGAAACCCTGCTGGACACCTATACCACTTCCAGCGGTGGGAAATTCACCACCAAGGAATACCCCTGCGGCCCGGATTACTCCATTCGAGAGATCTCGCCCAGCGAGGGGTACCTGCTGGATGAAACCGTCTATCCTGTGGGCGCAGAGCCGGGGAACTTCACGCTGGAACACAACAGCGTCCCCATGACCGCAACGGAGGATGTGGTGCTCGGCTCCATTGCCATTACCAAGCACACCGACCAGCCCGCCATTCCAGAGCAGGACGCTCCTGCGCCTGAAACGGAGCCTCCCACCGAGGAAGAAGCTGCCGTCACGGAAGAACAGCAGCCCGAAAGCGCAGAGAAAACTCCCGCCCCCAACACACCTGAAAATGGCGCTGTTCCTGAAAACGGCTCCGAGCCTTCCAGTCAGCCGGAGGAAAACGAAGCTGCCGACGAAGGCCAGGCCGGGGATGGCAGCGCCACCCCAGAAAATGACACTGTGCAGGAACCAGCCGACAGCTCTGGGCCAGCAGCCGATGTTGACAAGCCTGATGCATCCGATGCGGAAGCAGAAGCTGTGCCGCTGGCCGTTACCAGCGATGAGGTGCAGATCGAGCAGCCGGAGGCCGGGGCTGAATTTCAGGTCTACCTGGCCAGTGCGGGCAGTTACGAGAACGCCAAAGAGTCTGAACGGGATATCCTGCTGACAGATTCCTATGGTTTCGCCCAATCGAAGGACCTTCCATACGGCCTGTATGTGGTGCATCAAACCGCTGGCGCCGAGGGGCAAAAATTCGTCCCGGACTTCTCCGTGTTCATTTCCGAGCATGGCAAAACCTATTACTTCATCCTGAACAACCCCACCTTTACCTCCCTCATCCGCTTTGAAAAGAGGGACGCCGAATCCGGCGAGATCATCCCGCTGGCCGGCACCTCCGTGAAGATCCGCAATGCGGATACCGGCGAATGGGTGGTGCAGCACATCAACTATCCAAGCCCCATGGACATCGACACCTTCGTGACGGATTCCACAGGGACTCTCATGCTGCCGGAGGCCCTGGGCTTTGGAAATTACGAGTTGTATGAGCAGCAGAGTCCCTGGGGTTACGTTCTGGATAATGAGCCGGTACCCTTTGTGGTGGATGGCACCCAGGACGTTGTTACCGTGACCAAGTACAACACGGTGCAGAAAGGCACCATCACCGTCCGCAAGGAGGGCGAGGTGTTCAGCCATGTGGCAGAAGCCGGTGGCCTCTACCAGCCGCAGTATGAGGTGCAGGGCCAGCCGGGCGCTGTTTACGACATCACCGCTCTGGAGGATATCGTCACCCCGGACGGCGTCGTTCACGCAAAGGCCGGAGAACTGGTGGCTACCCTGGCCACTGGTAGCGATGGGACCGCCACATCGGAGCCCTTGTATCTGGGCCGCTACCAGGTTTCTGAACGGACAGCGCCCGCAGGCATGGTGCTGGATCCCGAGCCGAAGAAAATCACCCTTGCCTACGCCGGTCAGGAGGTGTCTGTCACCACCGCCGACGTAGGCTTCGTCAATGAACGGCAGAAGGTAGAGATCAGCCTCCAAAAGCTGCTGGAGCAGGATGAGGCCTTCTCCATCGGGATGAATGAGGAATGGAAAAACATCACCTTCGGCCTGTTCGCCGCAGAGGAAATCATCGCCGCCGATGGCAGTTCCATCCCCGCCGATGGCCTCATTGAGACCACCGGCATCGATGAAAATGAGAACGCCGCCTTCAAAACCGACCTCCCCTGCGGGGCCTCGCTGTATGTAAAAGAGATTGGTACGGATGAGCACTACCTGTTGAGCGATGAGAAATACCCTGTGGTGTTCGAGTACGCCGGACAGGACGTTGCCACCGTGCAGCTAAAGGTCAATGACGGAGAAGCCATCGAAAACAAGCTGAAGTATGGCAAGGTATCCGGCTGGAAGGTGGACCAGGATGGAGTCAAATTGGGCGGCGCCGTGATCGGCCTGTTCCGCTTTGACGAAACTGAGTTCACAGAAGAAACCGCCCTCATGGTCACCGAGAGCGATCCCGACGGGTACTTTGCATTTGACAAGGTACCCGTTGGCAATTGGGTCATTCGTGAGATCGCAGCACCGGAAGCCTTCGTGCTGAGCGAGGAAGCCTTCCCTGTGGAAATCACCGAAGATGGGCAGGCCGTTGAGATCACCATGGAAAACCAAATCATCCGGGGTACTGTGGAAACCACCAAGGTAGACGCCGACTTCCCGGAGAACACGCTGTCCGGGGCCATCTTCGAGGTGTACGCCGATGTAGACCACAACGGGGAGTTCGACCCCGACACCGACAAGCTGGTGGGTGAAATGGCTGAGTCCGAGGGCGGCATCTATCAGCTGAAGGACTTGCAGTACGGAGATTACTTCCTGCACGAGAAGGAAGCCCCTGCATTTTTCCAGCGTGACGAGGGGTACTATCCCTTCTCCATCACGGAAAACGGCGCCATCGTGCGGGTGGAAACCGAGGCTGGCGTGGGCTTCCTCAACCATGTGCAGACCGGCTCTCTGAAGGTGGTAAAGACAGCCGATGACGATAAGATTGAAGGACGCACCTTCAAGATCACCGGCACCGACTTCATGGGCAACGCCTATGAGCAGGAGTTCCAGACCGATGAGAACGGTGAGATCAACGTCACCCTCCGGGTGGGCGAATACACCGTTTCCGAGGTGGCCGGTGAGGATGCCGAACAGTATATCCTGCCGGATGACCAGACCGTGGAGATCCAGGCTGGCGAAACCGTCACCGTGGCGATGCACAACAAGCTGGTGCCGGAAGTTCCCACCGTTCCTCAGACGGGGGACAGCCCCTGGATGCCCGCAGTTTTGATTGGCCTTTCCGCACTGGCGCTGCTGGCAGGCGGCGGGCTCCTCGCCATGCACCTTGTGGGCAAAAAGAAGAGATCCGCAGGCGGCCATGACAGGGACCAGGATATCCGATGAAAACCTTTCTGAAAGGTTTCTGCATCGGCCTGCTGTGCCTGAGCCTGTTGGGGCTTGCGTGGTTTTTGGTGCTCCAGCCGGGGCTGACCAATGGTGAAGCGCAGGCCCTAAAAGATGAATACACAGTACAGCCCCTCC
>ERZ780149.4878-NODE-4878-length-10176-cov-4.268946_pt1 | contig 10176 bp, 5 predicted proteins | sample MGYA00511367_ERZ780149 | MGnify/ENA primary metagenome ERZ780149 (study PRJEB29588, sample SAMEA2153852) | human gut metagenome | biome: human gut; feature: human-associated habitat; material: faeces | place: Denmark | collected 2008/2010 ...
GGAAAGCTTGACCTTGCCGAGGCGGAGGCTGTCGCCGATGTCATCACATCGTCGTCGCGCGCAGCTCACCGCATGGCGATGAGCCAGATGAGAGGCGACTTCTCGCGGAGGCTGGAGTCGCTACGCGAGGGTCTGCTCGAACTCGCGTCGCTGCTTGAACTTGAGCTAGATTTCTCGGAGGAGGATGTGGAATTTGCCTCACGCGAGAAGCTGCGCGAGCTTGCCGACGAGATACACGGCGTGGTGGCGCGGCTCGCCTCGTCGTTTGCCACCGGAGCCGCGCTCAAAGAGGGTGTGCCGGTAGCGATTGTGGGTGCCACCAACGCCGGTAAGTCGACGCTGCTCAACCGTCTGCTCGGCGACGACCGCGCGATAGTGAGCGACATCCACGGCACCACGCGCGACATCATCGAGGACCGCATCGAGATAGGCGGAGTGCTATTCCGCCTTATCGACACCGCGGGACTGCGTGACACCACCGATGTGGTCGAGTCGCTCGGCATCGACCGCACAGTGAAGCAAATCGACAAAGCGGCAATCGTAGTGTGGGTAATCGACCCGGCGGCGACCGACGACACACTGCGCGACACGTGGCAGCGCATAAGCGCCCATATCACCGAAGGGCAACACCTCATCATCGCCGTCAACAAGAGCGACCTCCGCGCCACTTCGGGTAATCACGCGGAGGCTATCATGAACAGCATCGAGACGGCAGCCATATTACCTGAGGGATTCACGGTCGTAAACATCTCGGCAGCCACAGGCGACGGCATAGACGCGCTTCACCGCGCACTCATAGAGGCATCGGGCGTCAACTCATGGCAGGGCGACATACTCGTGACCAACGCGCGCCACTACGAGGCACTCACCCGCGCACTCGACTCAATCGACCGCGTCATTCAAGGACTCGCCGCCGGCATCTCAGGCGACTTCATCGCCCAGGACGTGCGCGAGACCATCCACCACCTCGGCACCATCACCGGCGCCATCACCACCACCGACATCCTCTCCACCATCTTCTCCCGCTTCTGCATCGGCAAGTAAGCCATGTTTTAAGCGAATTTTTCAAATAGCATACTGATGACATATCCACAACATCTAAACGCACATAGGACAGATTTTTACACCCTACTTTCGGGATGTAAGAATTTAATGTTTCCATGCTGTGAATATGCTGAGAATATGCTATATTTGTGGTACTATTTTGGTACTCGAAAAATTTGAGTACCAAAAGTACCAAAAACGATTAACATCAATCATCATGGCAGCATCATCCATCAAAGAGCCTGTGAGGATTAGGCGCAAGACCCTCGCAAACGGAAATATATCTCTCTATCTCGCCATCTACATCAACGGGCGCAGGGAGTATGAGTTTCTTAAACTGTATCTTATTCCGGAAAAGACAAAGGCTGACAAGGAGCGCAATAAGCAGACAATGGCTCTCGCCAACTCCATCAAGGCGCAGCGCATTGTGGATATTCAGAACGGGGCGCATGGCTTCAAGGGGGACTACAAGGAGCAGACGTTGTTTTACGACTACTACAACGCACTGACCGAGAAACGCAAGAAGAAAGAGAGCAAGGGCAATTTCAGCAATTGGGCATCATGTCTCCGGCATCTGAAAAAATATGATCCACGTCCGTCTCTCACTTTCGCCGACATCACCCCGAAATGGGTGCAAGGTTTCCACGACTATTTGGAAAACGAGGCCGAGGCTTTCGGCTGTGACAACAGGAAGCGTCTTGATAAGCGTCCGCTTTCGCAAAACTCCAAGCAGTCATACTTCAACAAACTTCGTGCGTGTCTCAGACAGGCATATGAGGACGGCATCATCCGGACAAACCCGATGAGGGGAATAATGGGCTTCAGTGCACAGGAAGGGACAAGGGAGTATCTGACGCTTGAGGAAGTCCGGGCAATGGCGGCGACAGACTGCGACTATCCCGAAATCAAGAGAGCATTCCTTTTCGCCTGTCTCACCGGTCTGCGCCGCTCTGATGTTGAGAAGCTCACATGGGGAGAGGTGACGGAACTTGACGGACGCACACGGTTGATATTCCGTCAGAAGAAAACCGGAGGACAGGAGTATCTGGACATCACACCACAGGCGGCAGAGCTGCTTGGTAAACGAGGTAAGGCTAAACCAAGCGACCATGTTTTCGGAGACATCCGGTATCCGTCAGACACAAACGACAGTCTGAGGATATGGGCATTGAGAGCCGGAATCGACAAGCGCATATCGTTCCATGTCAGTAGGCACACATTCGCAGTGCTGATGCTGACACTCGGCACGGACATCTACACAGTAAGCAAACTTCTCGGACACCGTGAGTTGAAAACGACTCAGATTTACGCAAAAATCGTGGACGCTAAAAAGCAGGAAGCTGTGGACAACATCCCGAAGATATTTTAAAAATACCCCTGTAAGGCTCAGAAACACCCCTAATTTCGACACGAACATCTTGCATGAGGGGATTTACCATTTGAGCACGCAAAGCGGCACAGAAGCGAAATTTAAGCGATTTTTCGCCGCCCCCTCTTGCCCTTAAAACTTTTTCGACCGACTTTGCAATTATAGCGGGGTCGGTTTTTTTTTATATCCTAAACACCATTCCCCTAAAAAAAGAAATTTTCAATCTCAAAATTTTTCGGCGGCGGTGGCGGTGGTGTGTACTCTTCTTTTTCTTTTTCTTTTTCTTCTCCTTTTATGAAAATACTTGTTAAAGTATTTTCTTTTGTTTTGTTTGTGTACCAAATGCGGAGTTTATTGCTATTAATGCGGAGGAAATCCGAAGATATAAGTATTAATGCGGAAGAAATGACAATAAATGTTACATTAATCACCATTAATACGGAAGAAATAAGGCTCTGAAAATTTGAGATTTTTCTCTAAAACAGGGCAAAAACACCCTGTTTTTGCCTCATTTTGCACCCTAAAAATGATTAATGCGGAAGATTTCGGAAGAAATAAGGATTAATGTAGCATTATTGCGATTAATACGGAGGATTGTAGAATTAATCGGAATTAATGCGGAAGAAATAAGGATTAATGTAGCATTTATTATGATTAATTCTGCATTAATATAATGTCAAGGTATCTAAAAGTAGATAAAATAGACCGCAGTGGCGCGTCAGTCGTCGTCAGTTTCTCCGCAGAGTTCGCGTAACCGGTCCTCTATGGTGGTGACTGAACCGCGGACGTCCATATCAACCTCAACGGCTTTCATCTTCGGTGTGTGGAACTCGAGCAGGCGCAGCTCCGCGTTGACGCGCTCGTTAGGACTCAACGCAATCATGTCGGCCTCGAAGTCTGACATCGTGACAGGGTTGCCTTTGGAGTCGGTAAGTGGAATAAGGTCAATGACCTTGTAAACATTTCCCTCGGCGTCCTGCGTGAGGCGTTGACGCTGAATCTCACGCAATCCTCCAGTTACGTGGTCAGTCTGTACGCGTGGCTCGAAGTATGCCATCGAATGAGCGCGGATGTAGCCTTTGAGGGGATTTTCTTTGTTGGGCGTTCCTTTCTGCCGCCCGCCTGTTTTCTTGCCTAATGCCATAATAAAATCACGTGCGGTTAAAGATAAAATATCGCTGCAAAGATAATGTGTTATCTTAGCCGCTGTATTTTATCTTTATCATTCAATATGGGTATTTTAGGAGGAGCAATAGGTGTGGGGCTTGGTGCCGTCGGGAGTATCTTCGGGGGTATGTCGGCTTCCAAGGCGATGAAGAAGTATAAGGGTAACCTTGAGGCTCAGCGCAAGGAGAATCGAGACTGGTATGACCGGAGGTATAATGAGGACGCGACGCAGAGGGTTGACGCGCAGCGTATATTGACGATGACCGAGGAGTCGATACGTAACCGTAACCGTCAGGCTGCCGGGGTGCAGGCAGTGACGGGTGGAAGCGAGGAGAGTGTCGCCGCCGCCAAGGCTGCGAATAATCAGGCGCTGGCTGATGCGACGGCTCAGATTGCGGTGAACGGTGAGGCGCGCAAGGATTCTATCGAGGCTGAATATCAGGCGAAGGATGATGCGTTGCAGCAGCAGCTCAATGAGCTTGAGGCTCAGAGGGCGGGTAATACAGCCAAGGCGATACAGGGTGTCGCACAGGCCGGTGCTAACATTGCGGGGATTCTTTGAGATGGCAGCGCTTGATGATATTTTGTCCTCGGGGGCAGGACCGGCAGCGAGACGCAAGCCTGTGCAGGTATCGCCGGTTGCGGTTGACAGTTCGTTGGGCGGGACAGGGAACGCCGTGGGTTCTCAGCCGGCGGTACAGCCGACAGCGATGCGACAAGAACAGGTGGTGGAGCAAGCAACCGTGACTGACAGACGGCAACCGGAGAAGAGCCGTGAGGGTCTTGTGGGTAATGTGTCGGGCATGAGACCTGACATGAGTTATGTGGAGATGTATGAGGCGATGAATCCTGACAAGCCGGAGACGGCTGAGGAGCGTGCGCGGCGGGAGAAGCGTGAGAAGAGCGAGGCGATACTGTCGGCGGTGGGTGACGGTATTTCGGCTCTGTCTAATCTGTTTTTCACGACGCGTTATGCGCCGGATGCTTATGATGCTTCGCGAGGGATGTCGGCGAGGGCGCGTGAGCGTTGGGACCGGTTGAGGAAGGAGCGCGAGGCGCGGCGTCGGGAGTATGGCAATGGTTACATGAGAGCTGTCATGCTTGATCGCGAGCATGGGCGTGAAGAAAGGAACTGGCGGCATACCTTAGAACGTGAGCGCATAGCCGATGAGCGCTATGAGGTAAAGGCTGCTCGGGATAAGGCTATGGCTGACCTTGACGAACAGCTGCGCCGTCATCAGGTTACAGCTGCGGAACATAAGGCTGAGCAGGAGCGTATAGCAGCACGGTTTGCCGAGGGGACAGAGAGGTTGAAGCAGGAGAATCTGCGCGCGGGTGTCAGGCAGAAGGATGCAGCTGCCGGGGCGTCAAAAGCATCGGCATCGGCGTCGTATTCGAGGGCGAGGTATTATGACAATGGAGGCGGCAAGGGTCATATAAAGCATCATTTCCGCGGTAAGGAGTATGTGTCGGAGAAGGATTACACGAAGGATGTGACTGACGCGGCGCGTGCCTATAACGAGCGCCATGGCAAGTGGGTCATGAATAAGGAAACGAACCGTCGTGAATGGGTGTATGATGATGGTTTTGTGCCGATAGAGATTGAGCGCGAGAATCCCGGCAAGGCTGCTGTGGCGAGGAAGCCGGAGGAGTTTGCCGGTGAGGTTGAGCGTAGGCTTGAGGAGGAGTCGAATAAAGACAAGGATGATTTCTCTCAATATGAGATAGATGGTACAGATGATGATTATTCACAATATGAAATGAAATAGACAGCCATGCCGATTTATAAAGCAAACGGAAAGAGATATGATATACCGGAGGATAAGGTTGCGTCATTTGAGAGCGCATATCCGGAGGCTACGGTTGATGTGTATGACGGAGCTACGGGGAAGGGGTATGAGATTCCGGTGGCAAAGGTCGCCAAGTTTAAGGATAGGTTTCCTCAGTGGTCGTATAATGTCGCGACAGAGGCTGCCGGAAGCGGGGACTCCCCTGCCCTTGCGGTTACAGACGGAGGGGCGGATGCTTCAACTGCGGTGGCTGAACCTCCTGCGGGGGATAAGAATCAACAGGAGGCATGGAAGCCTACCCCAATGCAGAAAGCGTTTATGATGGACGAGCTGCAGAGCGGAGTTGATGCCACGCTTGAAAGAATGCAGCAGAGTGTTGACAGCACACGCCGTCTGGCGGAATCCCGGACTGAGGAAGGGAGGAACAGGCGCAAGGCCGCAGAGATGAGGGCGAGGATTTTCGGGACTCCGACAAAAGTACCCGGACTTACACCGAACACTTCACCGGTAACCGAGGGGATTTCGGACACACCCAAGGGACTGCAAAACCCGAACTCCCCCGTAGCCCACGGAGTAAAATTTGAGGACGGGGTGGCAAAGACGGAGTGGATGCTGCCGGACGGTTCACTCTCTACATCTCTTATTGACGCTGACAAGGCTGAGTATGGAGCGAGACAGGCACGACTGCAATACGAATTCATCAAGCGCATGGAGCAGAATGGTCTCAATCCCGCTAAAGAAGGTGATGTCGAGAAGCAGAAACAGAAAGACCTCCTTGACTCTGCGGAGAAGCAGACACAGATACGGCTTGCCGAGAATGAGGAGAATCTGCACGAGCTATACGACAACCGTGCCAGAAGGTTAGACGAACAAGGGGAATGGAATGATGACGAGGGGTTCTGGCCCAACTTCATGAGGATTGTCGGAGGCGCGGCGAACAGGAGCGTGACCGCCAATGCGCCCAGACCGAAGCAATCCATGACAGCTGAAGATAAGTCCATAGGCACATATCTGACCGAGAACCAAGTGCTGACTGAAGCAAAGAAACTGCTGGAGACAAGAAAACTCGATAAGAGTGACGGCTTCATGGGTGGATTCTGGAAGATAGGCAACAACTGGCGCAACATGAAGATGGGAGCGCAACATACACTTTCGGATGTTGACTTATATACCGGAGGAGTCATGGCTCTTCAGAAAGCGACACAGCTTATGGATGTCGAGGAGAAGCTCAAGCAAGGAGCAGGCCTTACAGATGCGGAAGTCAGTCTCGTCTATTCTACCATGCTTGGGCAGGATGTCCGGGACAACATCGAGACACCTCACGGCTATAACGCTGCGCAGATAACAGTAGAGATGTTTCCTTTCGTGGCACAGATGGTCTTGAATCCTGCGAGCGGACTGAGCCGCGCAATGGTAACAAAGTTCGGCAAGACCGGACTTCGGAAGATTGCGGTGAGGAAAGCCGCCCAAGGACTGACCGGAGAGGCGGCAGAGGCGTTCGCAAAGAAAGAGACGCGCAAACTTGCCGCCAAAACCGTGGGGGTACAAGTGTTGGGAGACATGGCCGAGGCTACGGTTCTTGCCAACACATTGCAAGCTCCCAAGACAGCGGCTAATGTCATTGAACGCTACCAAGGAGACATCGTAGAAGATAATAATGGGAATCTTTCTTTTGGCGGCAACCATAATTGGGGAGAAGCCATATACAAGGCTGAGACATCTGCAATCATCGAGAACTACACCGAGATGCTTGGAGAACATTTCGGCATAATAGGCAATGCCATCGGGAAAGGGGTCGGAAAAGGACTCAGAGCCGTGGGTGGCGGCAAGATGGTGGATGCGGTGAGCGACATGATCGGGAAGATTGGGAGCAACGAGTGGGCTAAGGCTATCGGGGAAGTCGAGAAGAGGGCCCATTGGAACGGCACTGTCGGCGAGGTGCTTGAAGAGGAAGCCGGGATTGTACTCAATAGCATCTTCACCGGAGACAACAAAATAAGCGACCTATGGGATGCAGACCAGCAGATAGACATTGTGCTTGGTGTCGGGCTGTTCGGGGGATTCGTGTCAGGACTGAAGACTGTGGGATATCCAGTCGCCAAGGCCAAAGCCAAGGGGAATCTCCGCAAGCGCAACAGCATAGGCTCATGGAGATTCGGGGAAGATTGGGGAGAGATACGCAGTCAGATAGAGAATGCCGATGAGAAAGACCTCGGGTTTGTAATCCGTGACCTTGTGAGGGCACATGCGAAGAGTGACGAGCAAGGGAAGGCTATTGTAGAGTATGCCCATTCTCTCATGAAAGCACGAGGTTATGAGATAGCCTCGGCTACGACACGCGCAGAAGGGACAGTTGCACCCGAACAGCAGGACATCGAAGAGAGTTTCGAGCATGGGGAGCAGCTTGCAGAAGGTGAAGACACACAGGCCATGAACGATGCGAAGCTGGAGGTGGAGCGGGCGCGACAGAAGTTAGTCAATTCATTGAGCGAGGATTTTGTCGCCGAGCATTTTGACGGACCTGATGCAGTCCGCAACCTGCTTAATCTCGGCACAGATCCCGAACTACGTCAAGAGGCAGTGGATTATGTCAATGCAAAGGCGGTGTATGACGGGATGATACATCGGGTGCGTGACGATGTGGACGGACGTATTGCCCAGAGCAATGACATGATTGACAGTCGCACCAACCGGGATACAGGGATGATACATCCTGCCACTATGAAGGATGACCGCAAGGTATATATTGTCAATGGTAGTGTGACTATGTTTGAGGACGGTACGGGTGTTGATACCAATAATTCAAGCGAGAGCATTATAATCCGTGATGCCGAGACGGATAAAGTGGAGTTTGCCTACCCTACACAGTTTCGCAGTGTGGATGAGGCGGTTGACGCCGAGACCGAAAAAGAAGCTGCACGCAACCAAATCATTGATGAAATAGCCGTTGCCGCCGCCAACAATATTGACGGTGTTCTTTCTTTCACACTGGGTGATACTTATACTGTTCTTGACGGGGAGTTGCAGCCGCAGGAGGTGTCGGTGCTCGGACAGCCCACTGACGAGAACGGTATTCCCCTTGACGGCTATGTCGACATTCAGTATCCGGACGGAACGATTCAGTCCGTAGCCACGTCAGACCTACAACAGTGGGTGGATGCCGCCAACACTCGGAGAGTAGAGCAGTTTGACAATGAACGGCAAGCGCAGAGAGCCGCAGCGGATGAGGCGGCACGACAGGCAGACCAATCTGGACTGACAAATCCTAACCGCCGTACTGACCTCATGCCTGATGATTATAAAACGCCGTATGACAATCGTCCTGTCAGAGCCACTCGCTATATCGAAAGCGAGAACGGCACAGGCGGCACGTTGTATCAAGACGAGAACGGAAACGATGCGGTTGTCATTGCCGCTATCGATAACAATAACTATGTCGGCTATTTCCGTGAGTATGACGAGCAGGGAAATCCGACCAACCGATGGAGTGCCAAATTCCAAAACGGCAGCGGCTTGAGGGAGAATCACCGTGACATGATGCTTACCGCTCAGGAACTTCTCCCTGCCGGGCATGAACTGACGGAACACACAAGTGTCTCGACTGACGGACTGCGTAATCTCGCCAATCAGTTGAAGCATGGATATGAGCTGCAATATGATGAGCAGGGCAACATCGTTACCACCGAGGTTGCCGTGAATATGATGGCAAGAGACAACACGCTTGGACTTTCCGATTATGAGCCGGGAAGCATTGACCCTGCAAGGGTATCAAGCGAAGAATATAAGGAAGCTGCATCACGTCTTATCCCCTACATGGAGGCACTCGGACTTTCCAAGTTTAATATCCATTGGGAAGACGGTACGATGTATGTTGATCATCCCATACTCAAGAGAGCGGATACACCTCAGCAGGAAGTTCAACCTGTCGTTACCGAAAACGCAGAAACTGTTCCCAATTCTGCTGAAAGTCGTGATTTAGGCACGGAAACCGTTCCCAAAATTGAAGAAACCGTTCCCAAAACTGAAAATTCTGTAGATAACGCACAGCAGACAGCCGATGACGGTTTCATTCTTATTGACCCGGAATTGATTAACAGCAGGACTGACGAAAACGGGAATATCATCTGGGCAGAGCCGGAACGGGAAGCAGCCCCCGATGAGGAGCCGGAGCAATCGGCATTGGCACGTGTTCCGGTTGATGAGAACGGGAAGCCACAGTTTACGGAAGTGGACAGTGACACTGCGTGGGATGGTCTTGTGGAGAAGACCCGTGACGAGGATAAGGCGCAGGCATTTGCACAGATGCAGGTCAAGCGCGCCGAAACCGCGCTGTCAAAGGCAGAAAAGAGCAAGTCTAAGGAAACGGATGACATAGATGAGTTTATGGCTGCCGAGGATGAGCGACAGGCAGTGATTGATAGAGCCAGGGTGGTTCTTGAGCAGTGGCGCGCCATTGCCGGTACAAGACAGCGGCGTCTTGATGCAGAGAAGGAAGCCGAGCTTGCCGAGGAACGTCAATGGGAGGAGGCAAAGAGCCGGCTTGACAGGCGAGTAAGGGAGACGTCGGAAAAGTACCGTGACTTGCCCGAGGTGCTGGATATGCTTGGTCGTACAGACCCGCAGAGTATTGATGAGGTTGCGGCATGGGTTTTGTCGCGATATAAGGTGCTTTGGGGAAGCCGGCGCAATCAAGATACGGGGAATGTAGTGAGGGCAGGTGTACAGCAACACACGGGTATCGGCGAGGGAGAGCGCAGGAAGCTGTTTGGGTTGTTTGCAAGCGAGGCTAACGGTGGCAGGTCGATA
>ERZ780149.4882-NODE-4882-length-10172-cov-7.167540_pt1 | contig 10172 bp, 7 predicted proteins | sample MGYA00511367_ERZ780149 | MGnify/ENA primary metagenome ERZ780149 (study PRJEB29588, sample SAMEA2153852) | human gut metagenome | biome: human gut; feature: human-associated habitat; material: faeces | place: Denmark | collected 2008/2010 ...
CCCGTGCGCTGCTGACCGCTGCGGCAAAGGCCGCCATGGCCGACGGCACCCTGCCGGAAGCCGAGCTGCCCGCCTTCATCGTGGAGATCCCCGCCGACGTGAAGAACGGCGACATCGCCTCCAACATCGCCATGGCCGGTGCCCGCAGCTGGCGCAAGGCCCCCCGGATGATCGCGGACGCCCTGCTGGCGCACCTGCCCTCCATGGAAAACAGCGTGTTTGCCAAGGCGGAAGTGGCCGGCCCCGGCTTCATCAACATGTTCCTGTCCCAGAGCTTCTGGGCCGGCGTGGTGCTGGGTGCCTGCGCCAACAAGGAGTATGGCCGCACCGACCATGGCAAGGGTGCCAAGTATAACGTGGAGTTCGTTTCCGCCAACCCCACCGGCCCCATGCACATGGGCAACGCCCGCGGCGGCGCACTGGGCGACTGTCTGGCCGCTGTGCTGGACTGGTCCGGCTACGATGTGACCCGCGAGTTCTATATCAACGATGCCGGCAACCAGATCCAGAAGTTCGGCAAGAGCCTTGCAGTGCGCTATCTGCAGAAGTATTGCGGCGAGGAGACCTTCCCTCTGCCCGCCGAGTGCTATCAGGGCGGCGACATCAAGGTGCTGGCCGGTGAGTTTGCTGACCTGAACGGCGACAAGTACGTTGCCGCCTGCTCCGGGCTGAGCGAGGAGGCTCTGTTCGAGAGCGAAGCCTTTGCCCAGCTGAAGGACGCACTGGTGGCCTATGCCCTGCCCAAGAACATTGCCGCCCTGAAGCGTGATCTGGGCAAGTACCGCATCGACTACGATGTGTGGTTCCACGAGAGCACTCTGCACGAGTCCGGCGCGGTCATGGCCGTGGTGGATAAGTTGCTGGAGCTGGGCGCATGCTATAAGGCAGAGGACGGAGCCATCATGTACCGCAGCGCCCAGTACGCCGCCAAGTACGGCACCGTGAACAAGAAAAAGACCGAGGACGGCACCGAGGAGGAAGCCAAGGACGAAGTGCTGGTCCGTGCCAACGGCATCCCCACCTACTTTGCCGCCGATATCGCCTACCACTACAACAAGCTGGCCACCCGCGGCTTTGCCAAGGCCATCGACGTCTGGGGTGCAGACCATCACGGCCATGTGGCCCGCATGAAGGGTGCCATGGACGCCATCGGCCTGCATGGCGAGGATCTGGACGTGGTACTGATGCAGATGGTCAACCTGATGCGGGACGGCCAGCCTGTCCGCATGTCCAAGCGCACCGGCAACGCCATCACCCTGACCGACCTGCTGGAAGAGGTGCCCATCGACAGCGCACGCTTCCTGTTCAATATGCACGATGCAGGCAGCGGCATCGACTTTGACCTGGATCAGGCCGTTAAGACCGACAACGACAACCCGGTGTACTATGTGCAGTATGCCCATGCCCGCATCTGCTCCATCCTGAAAAAGATGGAGAGCGAGGGCGTGCAGTTTGCCGGTGCCGAGAAGGTGGACGCCACCCTGCTCACCGAGCCTTCCGAGATGGATCTGATCCGGATGCTGGCAGCCTTCCCGCAGGAGATCGTCATGGCGGCAGAAAAGTACGCCCCCAGCCGCATCAACCGCTTTGTCATTGATCTGGCCAGTGCCTTCCACCGCTTCTACGGCAACTGCCGCATTCAGGGTGCCGACCCGGCTGTGCAGCAGGCACGTCTGGCCCTGTGCATCGGCGTCAAGAATGCCATCTTCAACGTGCTGACCATGTTCAAGATCAACGTGCCCGAGAAGATGTAACATGCGAAAACCCTCTCAGTCAAAACCGTAAGGTTTTGACTGAGAGGGTTCGTACCCCAAAAATCTGGCTCCCCTCCGGGGGAGCTTTTTTGAATCATAGCAAGGAGAACCAATGGAACCTTTGAAGATCGGCAATATCATCCTGCCCCACCGGGCGGTGTTCGGCCCGATGGCAGGCTTTACGGATGCACCCTGCCGCCGCCTGATGGCCCAGCACGGTGCGGGCTTTACGGTGAGCGAAATGGTGTCCAGCCGGGCGCTTGTTTACGGCGACCACAAGACGGTCAGCATGCTGAAGGCCGAGCCCAACGGCGCGCCCTACGGTGTGCAGATCTTTGGCGAAGTGCCCGAGATCATGGGCGAAGCCACCGCTGCCATGGAGCAGTACGAATTCGATTTTGTGGACATCAACATGGGCTGCCCGGCCCCCAAGATCGTTTCCGGCGGCGCAGGCAGCAAGCTGATGCTGGACCCGGACCGCTGCGGGCGCATCGTGGAGCAGGTTGTGGCCCACACAAAACGGCCTGTCACCGTCAAAATGCGCAAGGGCTGGGACGCCGACCACATCACCGCCGTGGAGTGTGCCAAGGCCTGTGAGCAGGCCGGTGCGGCCCTCATTGCGGTGCACGCCCGTACCCGGGAGCAGATGTATACCCCCGGCATCGACCCGGAGATCATTGCCCGGGTGAAGGATGCCGTCAGGGTGCCGGTGCTGGGCAACGGCGACATCCACTCGGCAGAGGATGCGGTGAGGATGATGCAGGCCACCGGCTGTGACGGCGTGATGATCGCCCGGGGCGCACTGGGCGACCCGTGGCTCTTCGAGCGGGTGAATGCGGCCATCGAGGGCCTGCCTGCCCCTAAGGAGCCGAACCTGCAGGCCCGCATGAATGCGCTGCGCCGTCAGGTGGAGGAGATGGTGGAGCAGAAGGGCGAGTTTGTGGCCATGCCGCAGGCCCGCTCCCAGACCATGCACTATATGAAGGGGCTGAAGGGGGCGGCCAATCTGCGCCGCTATTGCTGCACCCTGACCCGTCTGGAAGATCTGGATGAGCTGATCGACGCCGTGTTTGAAGAGCAACGCAAGGCCGGGCTGGACCCGGACGACGTGCGCGAGGTGCCGTTCCCGTAAAAATTTGAGCTTTTTGCCCCGCAGGGGGCAGAGAAAAGAGGAAACCATGGAATGGTCTGATACTGCCCGGCAGCCGCGTCTGCTGGAACAAAAAAAGGATAAATTCTGGCTGACAGTGGGCCTGTGCGCCCTGACGGCGGCGCTGTTCTTTCTGCCGTTCTATCTCATCGACGGCGGTTTTTTCCACTACGCCGGCGATTTCAACAGCCAGCAGATCAGCTTTTACCGCTATATGAACGGCTTTGTCAAGGGTGCCGGCTATCCGGACAGTGCATTCACCACGGTGCGCAACACCTTTTCGTGGGCCACCGACCTTGGCAGCGGCGTCATGAACGCCTACTCGTTCTACCTGTACGGTTCGCCGTTCTTCTGGTTCTCGCTGCTCTTCCCGCAGAAGTGGCTGCCCTACCTGATGGTGCCGCTTCTGGTGCTCAAGTTTGCCGTGGCGGGTGGCGGTGCATATCTGTATCTGCGCCGCTACGTCAAAAACATCGACTACGCCGTGCTGGGTGCGGTGCTGTATGCCTTCTCCGGCTTTACGGTGTACAACGTGTTCTTCAACCACTTTGTGGATGTGGTGGCGCTGTTCCCGTACCTGCTGTGGTCGCTGGACGAGGCCCTTTACAATGGCCGCCGCAGCTGGTTTGCATTCTGGGTGGCGGTGAACCTTGTCAACAACTACTTCTTCTTCATCGGTCAGGTGGTGTTTTTGGCCATCTACTTCATCTGTAAGCTCAGCGCAGGAGACTTCCGGCTGACGGCAAAAAAGTTCGGGCTGCTGGCCTTTGAAAGTATTCTGGGCGTTGCCATGGGCAGCATCCTGCTGGTGCCTGCGGTGCTCTCCATTTTGCAGAACCCGCGCACCATCGACCTTTCCTCCGGATGGGGCTTTTTGACCTACAGCAAGGTGCAGCAGTACCTTGCCATCCTGGTCAGCTGGATCATGCCGCCGGATTCGCCCTACCTCACTTCCATCTGGTCGGAGGGCGTCATCAAGTGGACCAGTATGTCAGCCTATCTGCCGCTGTGCAGCCTGGCCGGTGCTGCGGCCTACTGGCAGGCAAAGCACGGCGACAGCAAAAAGCGCATCGTGGGCACCTGTGCGGTGTTCGCGCTGGTCCCCATTCTGAACAGTGCGTTCTATGCCCTCAACTCCAGCTACTATGCACGCTGGTACTATATGCCGGTGCTGGTGCTGGCCGCGATGACCGTCAATGCGCTGGAGGATCACAACACCGATCTGGACAGCCCCGCCCGGGGCATCAGCTGGCTGATGATCGCCACGGTGGCCTTTGCGGTGGTACCGGTAAAGGACAGCGACACGGGCAGCTGGTCCCTCGGCGTGCTCAAAAATCCGGGTCAGTACTGCGCGGTGCTGGGCTTTGGACTGCTGGGCCTACTGGTGTACCGCGCCCTCTGCCAGAAATGGCGGGCTGACCGCCGCTTTGCCCAGCGCATGACAGCGGCGGTGCTGGTATTTGCCTTCCTGTTCAGCGTGGTGCACATCGGCATTGGCAAGTTCGGCCAGTGGTATACCGACAGCGACCTTGTGGAGCAGGACACGAATGCTCTGCTGCTGAAAAACGACCTGCCCGAGGGCGACTACCGCATCGACACCTACAAGATTCATGATAACATCGGCATGTGGCTGGATAAGAGTTGTCTGCAGTATTTCGGCAGTACCGCTGCGCCCAGCATCCTCAGCTTCTACCCGGCGCTGGGGGTCAAGCGGGATGTGCGCAGCGAACCGGAGCTTTCCAACTATGCACTGCGGGGTCTGCTGAGCGTGGAATACCTCATCACCACGCCGGAAAAGCAGAACGACTTTGAGAACGAAGCCGATGCGGGCTGGGAGCACGCCTTTACAAAGGACGGCTACGCGGTGTACCGCAACACGAACTATGTGCCCATGGGCTTTACCTACGACTGCTACCTTACCGAGAGCGAGTACGAGGAGACCGCAAAGACCACGCGCGCAAACCTCCTGATGCGCGCACTGGTGCTCCGGGATGAGGATGCTGCGGTCTATGGCCAATACCTCACCCATCTGCCGGAGGGCAGACGGGAGGAGCTGTACTATGAGTCCTACGTGCAGGATTGCCGCGAGCGCCGCGCCACAGCCGCCAGTGTGTTCCAGATGAACAATTCCGGCTTCCATGCGCAGATCACGCTGGAAAAAGAGAACCTTGTGTTCTTCTCGGTGCCCTATGATGACGGCTTTACGGCCTATGTCAACGGGCAGGAAACAGACATCCTGCAGGTGGACGAGGGCTTGATGGCCGTGCTGTGCCCGGCAGGGGAAAACAGCATCAATTTTGTCTATCAGCCCGACGGCATCCGGCTGAGCCGCCCGCTGACCTTGGGCGGCATCGCGGTGTGGCTGGCGTACACGGCCTGCTTTGTCTGGCGCAAGCGCCGCACAAAGCGGAGCTGACACAGGGAAGAATGACTTTGTGCCGCAGAAAAAAGAAATTTTTGCAATTTCCTCTTGACTTTATGCCGATAAAGTGTATAATGCAATCAAACCAATGAGGCGGAAGAGAACCTGCACAGCGCATCTTCAGTGAGCCCGGACAGTGAAAACGGGCGAGAGCGGGGCAGAGCTTTGTGGGCCGCCGAGGGCCGGGCAAACGGGCAGCAAGTCTTAGTAGCTTTGGACGGAAGTCTCCGTTACAGGACAGGGGAGTGTTGGCTCTCCGTGAGAGGCTCTGCGTCTGGAAAGCAGGGCAAGCAAGGTGGCACCGCAGAATCGAATTTTACCGATCCTGTCCTTGTGGATGAACACACAGGGACAGGGTCGTTTTTTATTGCAAAGACCCGTCCCGCAAAGGGAGCGGGTCTTTTTTATTTAAAATTTATGGGCCGCCCGCTCCGGGAAAGGAGCTTACTATTATGAAAAACGTTACCATGATCTCCCGCCGCAGCTTCCTCAAGGCCGCTATGGCTGCTTCCGCCGTTTCCGCACTGGCGCTGACCGGCTGCGGCGGCGCTGCTTCCAGCACCGTGACTGCATCTTCCACCGCTTCTGCCGCAGCGGAGGGCGGTCAGACCTTCAAGGTGGGCATCGTCAACTACGTGGATCATGCTTCCCTGAACCAGATCGTGGAATCTGTGGAGAGCCGTCTGGATGAGCTGGGCGCTGAGAAGGGCGTTGCCTTCGACTACGCCGACTACTACGCAAATGCACAGGCTGACCAGTCCAACCTGAACCAGATCGGTGCCGACCTCGTAGGTGACGGCGTGGATGTGATCGTGGCTGTGGCTACCCCCACCGCCGCAACCATGCTGGCCGCTGTGGAGGATGCCGATATCCCCGTTGTCTACTCTGCCGTTACCGACCCCGCCGCTGCAGGCTTTGACGGCGAGGAGAACATCACCGGCACCTCCGACGCACTGAACACCGAAGCCATCATGAAGCTGATCACTGCCGTCAACCCGGACATTGACACCATCGGCCTGCTGTACGACCTGAGTCAGGATGCCTCCACCCAGGCCATTGCAGACGCAAAGGCCTTCTGCGACGCCAACGGCATCAAGTACATTGAGAAGAACGGCACCACCACCGCTGAGGTGCAGATGGCTGCCGAGGCCCTGATCGCTTCCGGCGTCAAGGCCGTGTTCACCCCCACCGACAACACCGTGATGACCGCAGAACTGTCCATCTACGAGACATTCATCGAGGCAGGCGTCCAGCACTACACCGGTGCTGACAGCTTTGCACTGAACGGTGCGTTCGTGGGCTACGGCGTGGATTACGTCCAGCTGGGCGAAGCCACTGCCGAGATGGTGGCAGAGCTGCTGTGCGAGGGCAAGACCACCGCAGATCTGCCGTACCAGACCTTTGACAACGGCATCGTCACCATCAACACCGAGACCTGCGAAGCATTGGGTCTGGATCTCGACACCGTGAAGGAGGCCTTCAAGCCCTACTGCACCGAGATCGTGGAAGTGACCACGGCAGAGAACTTCTCTTAAAAAAGAACCCTCTCAGTCAAAACCTGACGGTTTTGCCAGCTCCTCCGAAAGGAGGAGCTTTTGGCGGTTCTGAGGAAAGGTTCTGTTTATAAAACCCTCCCGTGAAAATGGCATACCGGAGCGTCCGCAGACGCCATTTCAAATCGTCCACTCAAAAAACACAAAAGGAGCACACACATGCTGGCGAGTATCTTTTCGCTCAACGTCCTACAGACGGCGCTGGAACTGGGCTGTATCTATGCCCTGGTGGCGCTGGCACTGTTCCTGAGCTATTCCATCCTGAACATTGCGGACCTGTCCACCGACGGCTGCTTCACATTGGGCTGCGCGGTAGCCTGTCAGGTGGCTTTGACCGGCCACCCCATTCTGGCACTTGTTGCAGCCATGGCGGCAGGTGTGTGCTCCGGCTTTGTCACGGCCTTTTTGCAGACCCGGCTTGGCGTGGAGAGCATCATGGCAGGCATCATCGTCAACACCGGCCTTTACACCATCAATCTGGCCGTGATGGGCTTTTCCTCCACCATGTCGCTGGTCAAGACCGACACCGTGTTCTCACTGGCAAAGGGCTCACTGAGCTTCCTTGGCGGCTGGTATAAGCTGGCCATCGCGCTGGCCATGATCCTGCTTGCCGGTGCGGCGATGCTGGGCTTTCTGGGCACCCGGCTGGGCCTGTCCATCCGCGCCACCGGTGACAACGCTGCTATGGTGCGTGCTTCCAGCATCAACCCGGCCTTCACCATCACGGTGGGTCTGTGCGTTTCCGGCGCATTGTGCGCCCTCTCCGGCGGCCTGCTGGCGCAGTATCAGAAGAGCTGCGATATCAATGTGGGCACCGGCATGGTGACCATCGCACTGGCCTCCCTCATCATCGGCGAGACATTGCTCGGCAAGCGCACCATGCCGCGCCGGATCATCGGCGTGGTGTTCGGCAGCTGCCTGTACCGTTTTATCGTGGCTGTGGCCCTGCGCTTCAATGTGCCTGCCGCCGCCATGAAGCTGGGGTCCGCCACCATCGTGGCCATCGCCATTTCGATGCCGGCCATCAAGGAAAAAATCGCCTTTGAGCAGCGCAGGCATGGGGCCTGCCGCCGCCGCGTGACCACCGGCAAGGAGGGAAAGTAAGATGGAAATGCTTCAGCTGAACGATCTGCACAAGACCTTCAACCCCGGCACGGTCAATGAAAAAGTGGCCCTGAACGGCGTCAGCCTGCACATGGAAGCCGGGGACTTTGCCACCATCGTGGGCTCCAACGGCGCGGGCAAATCCACCCTGTTCAACGCCATCACCGGCGGCTTCATCGCGGATGAGGGCAGCATCCTGCTGGGTGGACAGGATATCACCTTTGAGCCGGAGCACCAGCGCAGCAAGGTCATCGGCCACCTGTTTCAGGACCCGCTCAAGGGCACCGCACCCAACATGACCATTGAGGAAAACCTTGCGCTGGCCTATCTGCGTGCCGGCACCGCGCCCCACGCCATCTTCTCCCGCATCTCCCGCAAGGACAAGGAAGTGTTCCGCGAAAAGCTGGCGCTGCTGGATATGGGCCTTGAGGACCGGATGAAGCAGCCGGTGGGATTGCTTTCCGGTGGTCAGCGGCAGGCGCTGACCCTGCTCATGGCAACGCTGGTCACCCCCAAGCTGCTGCTGCTGGACGAGCACACTGCAGCGCTGGACCCCGCCACCGCCGAAAAGGTGCTGGAGCTGACCAAGAGCATCGTGGCTGAAAAGAAGATCACCTGCCTGATGGTCACCCACAACATGCATCAGGCATTGGAGCTGGGCAACCGCACCCTGATGATGGATTCCGGCCGCATCGTCTTTGACGTGAAGGGCGAGGAACGCAGCCGGATGACCGTGGACGACCTGCTTGAAAAGTTCCGCGAGAATGCCGGCAAGAATCTGGACAATGACCGCATCCTGCTGAGTAAAGTGGAAAAGTGACCCGGACAGGAAAGCACAGCCCCGACAGACTATGCAGTCTGCCGGGGCTGTATTTTTGCAGGAACACACCGCAGGGGAAAAGCGGCTTCCCCTGAAACAGCAAATCCCCCCTGCGCAGATGCACAGAGGGGATTTTAAATATCAGAAATTACTGAACGTATTCGACCGTGTACTCGAAGCCGTACTCTTCCTGCAGCTTCTTCACCTCGGCCTCGCAGTCCTCGATGAAGGTGGGGGCGTAGACGGAAGCGCCGTTGTGGGCCTTCTTGTAGTCCTCAACGATCTGCTGCAGCTTTGCCCAGCCCTCGTTGGCCTTGTTCTGGTCGATGCTGTCGGGGAAGTTGATGATGAACTCGCGGTGTTTCGGAATACGTGCTTTCATGGTAGGTTCTCCTTATAACAGTTTGGATTTTGATTGTTGATTTATACAGAAGCACAGGGAAAAACCTGTGCAACTTGCGAAAAACGGATCACAGCCCGTATACCCGGCGGGCATTTTCGGCTGTGGTGCGGAACACCTCTTCGGCAGAGATGCCCCGCAGCTGGGCGATATACTCGCCCACATAGCGGATGAGGGAGCTGTCACAGCGGGTGCCCCGCACCGGCTCCGGTGCCATGTAGGGGCAGTCAGTCTCCAGCACGATGCTTTCCAGCGGCAGGGCGCTGATGGCTTTTGCCGCCCGCTTGGCACCCTTGAAGGTGCACGCCCCGCCAAAACCGATGAACAGTCCCTGTTTTGCCAGCCACACCGCGTCGTCGGCACTGCCGGAATAGCAGTGGACGATGCCCTTGGGCTGGTATTTTTTGAGCAGGGCGTAAACATCGGCGTGTGCATTGCGGTCGTGCACGATGATGGGCTTGTCCAGCTCCAGCGCCAGCCGGATGTGTGCCTCAAACATGGCCAGCTGGGCGTCCTTGGGCACAGGCCAGTGGTAGTCCAGCCCGCACTCCCCCACTGCCACCACCTTGGGGTCGGCATAATAGGGCATCAGGGCACGCATCTCGGCGGCCCAGTCGCCGCCATAGACCGAGACCGTAGGAGCCGGGCCTTCCTCGCCGCAGTCGGCGGCGGGCAGCAGGCTTTCCGGATGGATGCCAATGGCCGACAGCGGCCACCATCCACGGGTAGCGGTGCGCCAGCTCCAGCACCCGGGGTGCATCCCCGGAGTGGGTGGCCTGTTCACACACGCCCACCACGCCTTTACCGGGCAGGCTGTCCAGCAGGGGATAGCGGTCGGCATCAAAGGCGCGGGCGCTGTAGTGCGCGTGGGTGTCAAAAATGGGGCCGGTCATTTGCCCTCCTTTTTGGCGGGAGCCTTGTTCACCAGCCAGATGCCCACACACACGAACACCAGCGCCGCCAGATACT
>ERZ780149.4890-NODE-4890-length-10166-cov-3.521116_pt1 | contig 10166 bp, 8 predicted proteins | sample MGYA00511367_ERZ780149 | MGnify/ENA primary metagenome ERZ780149 (study PRJEB29588, sample SAMEA2153852) | human gut metagenome | biome: human gut; feature: human-associated habitat; material: faeces | place: Denmark | collected 2008/2010 ...
CCGCTGACCGTGACCGTCGACGTGCCGGCGCCGGAAATGCGCGCGCCCAGCTTGCGCAGGTAGCACTGCAGGTCGAGGATCTCCGGCTCGCGCGCGGCGTTGCAGATGACCGTCTCCCCCGCCGCCGCGCAGGCGGCCAGCATGGCGTTTTCCGTCGCGCCGACGCTCGGAAACGGCAGCAGGATGCGCCGCCCCTTCAGATCGTGCGCGCAGCAGACGATGTCTCCGCCGCGCTCCGTGACCTCCGCGCCGAGCGCGCGCAGCGCGTCGAGGTGCAGGTTCACCGGCCGCGGGCCGAGCTCGCACCCGCCCGGCATGGACAGGCTCGCCGTTCCGAAGCGCGTGAGGATCGCGCCGAGAAAAATGACCGAGGAGCGCAGCTCCCGCATGAGATCGTGCGGGATGAAGTCGCGGTTCATGCCGCGGGAATCAATGCGCACCGTGTCCCCGTCGCGCTCCGCCGTGCAGCCGAGATGGCGCAGGATGCGCAGCGTGATCGTCACGTCCTTCAGGTCGGGCACGTTGTGCAGAACCGTCTCACTGCCGGCGAGCACGGATGCCGCCATGATCGGCAGCACCGCATTCTTGGCGCCCTGCACCTGGGTGCTCCCGGTCAGTCTGTTTCCGCCGTAAATGTGCCATATGCTCATAATCTTTCCTCCGCACAGCAAATTCATGCCATCCTATGCAGAGAAACGCGAGATTGTCATTTTGCGTGCCGGTCGGCCAGTTTCAGCACCAGATCGGCAATGCGCTCGGCGGCGTCGGCAACGCCGGCGGATTTCATGTTCTGCGCCATCTGCGCAAGCTGCGCGGGGTCGGCGAGCAGGTCGCTGACGAGGTTATACAGATCGTCCGCCGTGAACGCGCCCTCGAGCAGCACCTTCGCCCCGCCGGCGTGCTCGAGCACGCGCGCGTTGCGCTCCTGATGGTTGTTCGTGACGTTCGGCGACGGGATGAGGATCGCGGGCTTGCCGATGCACGAGAGCTCCGCGAGCGTGGACGCGCCCGCGCGGCAGAGCACGAGATCGGCCGCGTCCATGACGAGCGGCATGTCATAAATATACGGCCGCACGTCCATGCCGTGCGCGGCGAGATCGGCCGGGCACTTTTCGAGCAGGGCCGCGTGCATCTTCTCATAGCCGTTGCGCCCGGCCGAGTGGATGAGCGCAAACGGCGCGTCCGTGACGGCGGCGCGCGTGATGAACGCCGTCATGACCTCGTTCATGTACGACGCGCCGAGCGAGCCCCAGACCGACACGACCAGCGGCCTGTCCGGGTCGAGCCCGAGCTGGCGCTTGGCCTCCGCCTTGGAGCAGACCGTGAACGCGCCGCGCACCGGCGTGCCGGTGACGACGACCTTTTCCTGCTCGCTGTAGTGCTGCTTGCTCTCCTCGAAGCCGACGAGGATGCGGTCGACCGCGCCGGCAAGCATCTTCGTCGTCAGGCCGGGCACGGCGTTGGATTCATGCACGACGGTGGGGATACCGAGCTGCGCCGCCGCCTTGAGCACGGGGTAGCAGACATAGCCGCCGGTGCCGATGGCGACGTCAGGCTGAAAGTCCTCGATGATCTTGCGCGCGTCCTTCGTCGCCTGCCGCGCGTTGTGCAGCGAGCGGAAGTTGTACGCGATCTCCGACGGCTTGAGGCTGCGGTGGATGTTCGTGACCTCAATGGTCACGATGTCGTAGCCCGCGCGCGGGACGAGGTCGGTCTCCATCTTGCCGTTGGCGCCGACGAAGAGGATGCCGCAGTCGGGCATCCGGTCGCGCAGGATGCCAGCGACCGCAAGCGCGGGGTTGATGTGGCCTGCGGTGCCGCCGCAGGTAAAGAGAAAATTCATAGCAATGCCTCCCAGGATCAAAAACGGAAATCGGGCAGTCCGCGCCGAAGACCGCCGCGGGCTGCCGGATATACACTTCAAAGTCAGAAACTAGCGCGCTTTTTTTGTCGGAATGTCGCGCGAGATGCTCAGGATGATGCCCATCTCCCCGAGCTGCATGAGCAGCGCCGTGCCGCCGTAGCTGAAAAACGGCAGCGAGATGCCCGTGCAGGGGATGAGGTTCGTGACGACTGCGATGTTCAAAAACACCTGGATCGACAGCAGCGTCGTGATGCCGATGCCGACGAGGAAGCTGTAGCGGTCGGGCGAGTGCGCGGCGATCCAGTAGCCGCGGCAGATGAGCAGCGCAAACAGGATCAGGATCGCAATGGCGCCGACATAGCCGAGCTCCTCGCAGACGATGGAAAAGATATAGTCATTATGCTCCTCGGGCAGATAGAGGTACTTCTGCCGGCTCTGGCCGAGGCCGAGCCCGAGAAAGCCGCCCGAGCCGATGGAATACAGCGACTGCACGATCTGATAGCCGGCCGCGCTCGTATCGGCAAACGGGTCGCGCCAGGACACGATGCGCTTGTGCACATAGGGCACGAATTTGCTTGCGATGAGCAGCAGCGCGCCCGCGCTGCCCATGCCGACGAGCAGGTACGAGAGTTTGATGCCGCCGACAAACATCATCACGATCGCAAGCGCCATGATGATGATGGACGCCGACAGATGTGGCTCGAGCATCAGCAGGCCGACGATGATGACCGTGACGACCATGAACGGCACGACACCGTAGCGGAACGTCTGCATCTGCTCTTTATAGGTGCAGATCATGCTGGAGAAAAACAGCACGACCGCGATCTTTGCGATCTCCGACGGCTGAAACGTCGTGAAGCCGAGGCTCAGCCACCGGCGCGCACCGTTGACGCGAGTGCCGATGTGCGGGATCCAGACGACAGCAAGCAGGAAGATGCTCACGCCCAGCACCAGCAGCGACAGACGGCGGTAGGTCGCCATGCGCACTTTGGACAGCAAGATCATGGCCACAACGCCGGCCACGGCAAAGGCCGCCTGGCGCACGAAGTAATACGTCGGCGACTTGCCCTGCGCATACGCGCGGGCGAAGCTCGACGAGAGTACCATGATGACGCCGATCGTCAGCAGCAGCAGCGTGAGCACGAAAAACGGCAGGTCGAAGCTGCCGCGCTTCGGCCCGGCGGACGCTTTCGCCTGGCGCGCGGGAAGTCTCAGATCGGAAATATTCATATAAGCACCTCCCTGCACCGCGGCGCGCGCCTCACACGCCGAAGCGGTGGAACACGCCGATGAACGACAAAACTGCAAACAGCACCGTCACGCCGGCAAACAGCACCACGATCTGCGTTTCCTTCCACTTGTGGCCCGTCCAGCCGCCCATCTCGAGATGGTGGTGGAACGGGGACATTTTGAACACGCGCTTGCCGTGCGTGAGCTTGAAGTAGCCGACTTGGATGATATCCGACAGCGCCTCGATGATGTACATGATGCCGAGCGTCACAAGGATGAGCGGCATGTCGTAGGCAAAGGCCAGCGCCGCGACCGCGCCGCCGAGAAAGAGCGAACCCGTGTCGCCCATGAACACCTTCGCCGGGTGGAAGTTATAGATCAAAAAGCCCAGCAGGCCGCCGGCAAGGCCGGAGGCAAACACGCCGAGGGACAAAAACCGCTCGCCCCAGAGCATGGAGATGACGGCGAAGAAGATGCACACCGGCATCGTCGTGCTCGCGGCGAGGCCGTCCACACCGTCGGTGAGGTTCACGGAGTTGACCGTTCCGACGATGACGAAAGCCGCGAAGATGACATACAGCGGCTCGGAGACCGGCACCGTCTTGTTCCAGAACGGGATGTACAGGCTGTCGAGCGCGACATAGCCGAAGCGGCGCATGAGGAAAATGAACGCCACGGCCGCCGCCAGCTGCAGCAGCAGCTTCTTGCCGGCCGTCAGGCCGAGATTCTGCTTCTTTTTGAGCTTTTCATAATCGTCCAGAAAACCGATCGCGCCGAACACGAGCGCGAACGCCAGACAAAACAGGTGGCCGTATTCGCCCTCGGCCATGCACTCAAAGCCGACCGACAGGCACACGACCGCGATCGCGGCGATGAACATCAGCCCGCCCATGGTGGGCGTGCCCTGCTTGGACATGTGCCACGTGGGGCCGTTTTCCTTGATGCTCTGGCCCGCCTTGATGCGTCTGAGATACGGGACCAGGAAAAATCCAACGACGGCCGACACCGCAAACGCGATGACGAACGCCAGTATCAGCTTCAGTGTCATTTCTCTCTCTTCCTCTTCTCGAGTATTTCGGCGACGATCTCGCGCTCGTCCATGTGCACTTTCGTCTTGCCGATGATCTGGTAATCCTCATGGCCCTTGCCGCAGAGGATGATGACATCGCCGGGGCAGTGATTCTCGATCGCGTAGGCGATGGCCTCGCGCCGGTCGGGCCGCACGACATAGGGTGTGTGCGTCTCCTTGAGACCGGGAAGGATATCGGCGATGATCGCCTCCGGGTCTTCCGTGCGCGGATTGTCGCTCGTGACGATGACGAAATCCGCCTTCTGGCCCGCGATGCGGCCCATCTTCGGACGCTTGCCGCGGTCCCGGTCGCCGCCGCAGCCAAAGAGGAACACGAGCCGCGCGGGTGCGAACTCGCGCACCGTCGTGAGGATGTTGTCGATGGCATCGGGCGTGACGGCGTAGTCGATGAGGATGGCGTAATCCCCGTCGGTCTCGAGCACCTCGGCGCGGCCCTTGACGGGCTTTGCCGTGTCGAGCGCGGCGGCGCAGTCGTCGAGCGAAATGCCGAGCGCGCAGGCGCAGGCAATGACGCTCAGCGCGTTGTAGACCGAGAACATGCCGGGGATGCCGAGGCGCATGCGCGCGATCGCATCGCCGTGCATGGCGACAAAGCGCACGCCCGACGCGCTCAGGCGGATGTCCTTGGCCACGAGGTCGGCGTCGTTGCGTTTGGCGGAATAGGTGTGCATCGGGCATTTGGCGTGCTCGAGCATGACGTGCGCCCAATCGTCGTCCGCGTTGACGATGCCGACGTCACTCTGCGCAAACAGCTGCGCCTTGGCCGCGGCATACGCCTCCATGGTCTTGTGAAAGTCCAGATGGTCCTGCGACAGGTTCGTGAAGATGCCCACCCGGAAGCGGATGCCCTCCACACGGTGCAGCACGAGCGAGTGCGACGACACCTCCATGACCGCGTGCGTGCAGCCGGCGTCGACCATCCGGCGCAGGAGCTTTTGCAGCTCATAGGCGTCGGGCGTGGTGTGCTCGGTGTGCAGCACCTCGTCGCCGATGACGTTCGCGTTCGTGCCGATGAGACCAACCTTCGTGTGCAGGCACTGCTCAAGCATATGCTTGATGAGCGTGGTGACGGTGGTCTTGCCGTTCGTGCCGGTCACGCCGATCATGGTCAGCTCGCGCGACGGGTTATCGAAAAATTCGCAGCAGATGCGCGAGAGCGCAAGGCGGCTGTCGGCCACGAGGATATACGGTATCTCGACCTCTGGCTTTCGCTGGCAGAGCACGACGGCCGCACCGCGCTCGGCGGCCGCGCCGATGAACCGGTGCCCGTCGGACTCATACCCGCAGACGGCGGCGAACAGGTCGCCGGGCTGCGTGGTGCGCGAGTCAAAGCTGATATCCCGGATGTCCAGTTCCGGATCGGCGGTGCATTCGCACACGTCCAGAACGGACAGCAGTCGCTTGAGTTTCATAAAGGTACCTCCGTTGTTCGTCAGTATCGGCCCAGCATGCCCGAATCGCTGGTCACGAGCGTGACCTCCACGACCGTACCGTGATCGATCTGGGTGCCGGCGGCGACGCTCTGGCCGGAGATGACCTGCGCCGCGGTATCCGTGATCGAACTGCTGGTCTTGATATACAGCCCCAGTGCGGCCATGCGGTCGCGGGCTGTCTGATAGCTGAGATTGGACAGATCCGGCATCGTCTCCTTGTCGGCCGAGGGCTCTTTGCCGGCATAGAGCAGGATGGTGCTGCCGTTGGCCACGACCGCGCCGCTGCCCGGAAGCTGTGCCGTGATTGTGCTGCCATCACCGTAGATGCGCGCCTGCAGGCCCACCTCCGCGAGCGCGGCCTTCGCCTGCTCAACGGACAGGCCCGTCACGTTCGGTACGGTCTTATCCATATGCGTCTTTTCCGTCTCGGAGTACGACGGCTCCACGCCGAGGTACGGCAGGATGTCCGCCATCATTTTGCCGACGACGGGCGCGGCCATCTGGCCGCCGCTGATATAGATGCCGGTGCTGTTGCTCGGCGTGTCGAGCAGCACGAGGATGACGATCTGCGGGTCGTCCGCCGGCGCCAAGCCGATGAACGAGACGATGTCCTCCTTCGCGCCGCCGGCCGCGTCCTGCGCGACCTTTTCCGACGTGCCGGTCTTGCCGCCGATGCGGTAGCCGGCGACGTAGGCGTTCTTGCCGGTGCCGTCGACGGGGTCGCCGACGACCTGCTCGAGGATCTGGCGCACGGTGGCGCTCGTCTGCTCGCTCACGACCTGGCGCACCACGGTCGGCGAATTGGACACGACCGCTTCCCCGTCGCTGTTGACGATGCTCTTGACGACGTACGGCTTCATGAGATAGCCGCCGTTGACGCAGGCGCTGACTGCCGTGATGAGCTGCAGCGGCGTGATCGTAAACGTCTGGCCGAAGGAGGCCGCCGCGAGCTGGGAGAGGTTCTCCGGGTCGTAGAACGTGTTCTGGCTCCACCAGATGCTGCCGCTCTCGCCGGACATGTCGATGCCGGTCTTGGCGGTGAGGTTGCTGTCCACGTTGCTGGTCAAGTTCAGGAAGCCGAACGCCTCGGCGTACTTGTAGAAGGTGCGCGCGCCGATGAGCTGGCCGATCTGCACGAGCGCCACGTTGCACGAGTGCTGGATGGCCTGCGTCAGGTTCTGACTGCCGTGGCCGGTCGTTTTCCAGCACTTGAGCGGATCGGTACGGCCGAGCACGTTTGTGCTGCCGCCGCAGTAAAACGACGAATTTTCATTGACCACGCCCTCTTCGAGCGCCATGGCCAGCGTGATGATCTTGAACGTCGAGCCGGGCTCGTAGGTGTCCGACAGGGCCTTGTTGCGCCACTGCTTCGTCTGCGCGGCGGAGAGCATCTCGGCCTTCTTGTCGGGATCCGTTTCGGCGTCGATGGCCTCCTGATCCTTGTCGCTGACCTTCTGATAGTCGTTCAGGTCAAAGTTGCCGAGCGAGACCATGCCGAGAATGGCGCCGCTGTTGGGGTCCATGGCGATGGCCGCGGCGCCATTTTGCACGTCGTAATCCTCGACCGCCTGCTGCAGGTGCTTTTCGAGGTAATACTGGATCGTGGCGTCGATGGTCAGGTTCATGTCGTCGCCCTTTGTCTCATCGTAGTAGTCCTCGTAGTTGACAAAGAGCATATCCGTGCCGCGGTTATCCGTCGCGCGGATGATGCGCCCGGCGCTGCCGGTCAGATAGCTGTCATAGCGCTGCTCCAGGCCGTAGAGGCCGTTGTTGTCCTGCCCGACGAAGCCGATGACGTGCGCGGCCAGATTGCCGTAGGGGTAATAGCGCTTCGTGTCCGGCTCGATCTTCACGCCGGTGAGGTTGTTCTCCTTCTTGAACGCGCGCACTTTTTCCGACACTTCCGGCTCGACCTTGCGCTTGACGACCTCATACCAGCGGTCGGTATTCTTCGTCATGGCCAGGATCTTATCATAATCGACGTCGAGGATCTCGGAAAGTTCGCGTGCGATCAGCTGCGGATCTTCTTTGTTCTTGACGATCTCGGCCGGGCTGATGAAGATCGTATCGACCGAGGCGTTCATGGCCAGGATCTTGCCGTTCGTATCGTAGATCGCGCCGCGCGAGGCCGTGATCTCCGTCGTGCGCACCTGTTGGTCGATCGCCATTTTTTCGTACTCGTCATGGTGTACGATCATGACATTGAACAGCTTGATGCCAAGGACAGCAAATGCAAGGATGCCGCACACAATCAAAAGGAAGCGTGTGCGGCGGAGCATCATGATATTCGGTGTTTTGGTACTTGCACGAAAAGGCACGCGGTTGTCCCGGCGCCCGGAAGTTTCATTCGCCATGTCTGTCTCCTTGTTCCTGCGGGGATAGTACTATCATACAGGCTGGCTTATCGAAAATATTCCAAAATGGAAGAGAAGAAATCGCCGAGGCGGTCGGCAAGGCTCAGCGGTTCGGCCGCGTTCTGGTCAAGGACCACCGCCGTGTCCGTGGCGTCGCTGCTGATATAATAGAGCTGATCGCTGCGCGGCTTCTGCATGCCGAGCTCGTGGATGGCGTAATCCTCGATCTCCGTGAGGTTGAACGCGCTCTCGTAATCAATGCGCAGGCGCGTTTGCTGCTCCTGCAGCTGGGTATACTGATCCTCCAGCGCCGAGACCTCCGCCGACGCCTGCGAGAGCTGCACGCGCGCGACCAGCGACACGACGATCAGCACGGCGGCAATGGCAAAGCCGAGCACGGCCAGCGGGGCGATCGCCTGCTTGGGGGTGGGAACGGACTCCGGGACGACGGCCTCCGTCGTCCGGGGAGCGTGCGGCATCTCGACCGGCGCACTGTACCGGTATTCTTCGGCAGCCGTGCTGTGCAGGTCATACGCCGCGTTGCCGTCCATGGGCGCGGTATTGCGTTTTTTCGAAGCAGGAGATGCCATGATCGGCTCCTTTCTCAGACGCGCTCGGCAACGCGCAGCTTCGCGCTGCGGGCGCGCGGGTTACACTCCAATTCTTCCTCGCCGGGCAGGATCGGCTTGCGGGAGACGCTGCGCAGCGTCTGCACAAAGCCGCAGGTGCACACCGGTGCCTCGCGCGGGCAGGTGCAGCCGTGCTCCCGCCGGGCGATGCCGGTCTTGACGATCCGGTCCTCGAGGGAATGAAAGCTGATGACGCACAGCCGCCCGCCGACGCGGAGCTTGTCCGGCGCGGTGTCCATCATCTCGCGCACCGCCGCCAGCTCGTCGTTCACGGCGATGCGGATCGCCTGAAAGCTGCGCTTGGCGGGATGCTGCTTTTCGCGCAGCGCCGCGCCCGGCATGGCCGAGCGGATCACATCGACCAGCTCCAGCGTGGTCGAGATCGGCCGCTGCGCCCGGGCGCGTACGATCGCCCCGGCAATGCGAGGCGCATAGCGCTCCTCGCCGTATTCATACAAAATGCGTTTGAGCTCATTCTCCGGCCACTCGTTGACGACGTTCCACGCGCTCAGGCCGCTGGTCGCGTCCATGCGCATATCGAGCGGCGCGTCGTGCATATACGAAAAGCCGCGCTGCGTCTCGTCGAGCTGCGGTGAGGAAACGCCGAGGTCAAAGAGCATGCCGTCCACGGCGTCGATGCCGAGGCGGTCGAGAATGGCGGCCGTGTCGCGGAAGTTGCCGTGCACGAGCTGCACGCGCTCCCCGAACGGGGCCAGCCGCGCGCCGGCGCGCGCAATCGCTGTCTCGTCGCGGTCGATGCCGATGAGCGTTCCGGTCGTCAGGCGGCCGGCGATCTGCTCGGAGTGGCCGCCCATGCCGAGCGTGCCGTCCACGTAAATGCCGTCGGGGCGGATATTCAGGTTGTCGATGCATTCGTGCAGCAGCACGGGGATATGTCCGGCGTCCATCAGAAATCCAGCTCCTCCATCACGGCGGCGATGTTCTCCGGCAGCGCCTCGAGCGGGCAGATCTCATCCCAGCGCGCGCTATCCCAGAACTCCGCATGGTTGTTGCTGCCGACAACGGTGACGCTCTTGGTCAGGCCGGCGAATTCACGCAGGTGCTGCGGCAGGAGGATACGTCCCTGCCCGTCGAGATCGCAGCGGGCCGCATACGCGAACAGCGGGCGCACCTTGCGCTGCTGCAGATTGGTCATGGCCGCCGCCTTCTCGGAGATCGCCTTCCAGTTTTCCTGACTGTAGGCCGACAGGCACTTTTCGGGCGAGACCGTCACATAGAACGTGTCGCCCAGCTCTTCACGGAGCTTGGCCGGGATGAACAGACGGCCTTTGGCGTCAAGCGTATGCTGATAGATACCGGTCATGCTGCATCCCCCCTTCTCCGAAATCGTGCACTTTCGCGCCCCATGCGTGGGCTTTTGATGCTTTTTAAACCACTTCGCCCCACGTGCAATCCTCATTATAGTGGCAGGACGGAAAAATTGCAAGGAGAAATTCCCGCCTTTTTCTTGCAATTTCCGACAATTCTGTCAATCCGACTGTGGTTTTTCCGGCCACAAGCATTTGCGTTTCCCGCCGAAAAAAGGAAAACGGCGGCACAAGATGT
>ERZ780149.4894-NODE-4894-length-10159-cov-5.572348_pt1 | contig 10159 bp, 9 predicted proteins | sample MGYA00511367_ERZ780149 | MGnify/ENA primary metagenome ERZ780149 (study PRJEB29588, sample SAMEA2153852) | human gut metagenome | biome: human gut; feature: human-associated habitat; material: faeces | place: Denmark | collected 2008/2010 ...
GCCGGACGACGGCCGCTTTCCGGCCCGCCAACGCCTGCCAGCAGTCCGCCAGCACCTGCGGCGAGTGGAAGAGGTCGTAGGTGTTGTCCTGCTCCACTTCCAGCGGTCTCCGGACGAAGACCGGGGCCTGCTCCCCTTTTGCGCGCAATGCCCCGGCCATCCGGCGGCACTGGTCGTACTCGATCAGCTGGCCGGTCAGTTCCTGTTTCATCCGCTCGCCCTCTTCGCTGCGGGGCAGCAGCAGATAGCTTTTCATCTCCACCAGATGCGCCGCCATCTCGATGAAAGCGCTGGCCGTCTCCGGGTCGGCTCCAGCGTCCGCTGCCACGGTGCGGGTGTACTGGTCGATGAGTTCCAGAATGGGGATGTTGTGCAGGTCCATCTTGTGCTTCTGCACCAGCGTCAGCAGCAGTTCCAGCGGGCCCTCGAAGTCCGCCAGATGGAAGGTCAGCTCTTCTGCCACTCAGATCACCGTCCCGATGGATGCGTAATACATAGAATAGGCGATCTGGTCGATGTAGCCGGTGCCCAGATCCAGCAGGTCCCACACGGCATCGTTCAGCAGGGTGAGCGGGCCGTCCAGAAAGCCGCTCCAGACCACCGCCAGCATGACGATGAGGATCACCCGCTCATATTTCATGATGCCGAAGTAGATGCGCTGGGGCAGCACCGCCAGCAGCACCCGGCTGCCGTCCAGCGGCGGCACCGGGATGAGGTTGAACACTGCCAGACTGACATCCATCATGACCAGATATTGCAGGAAGCGGGCTGCAAACACGGTTCCGACCGTGACCGGGGCCCAGTAATACAGCAGCTTCCAGACCACCATCGCGAGATAGGCCAGGAGCAGGTTCGCCACCGGGCCTGCCAGCGCCGTGAGCGCCATGCCCGCCTTGGGGTTCTTGAAATTGCGCGGGTCGGTGGAGACCGGCTTTGCCCAGCCCACGCCCGCCAGCACCATGCACAGGGTGCCCATCAGGTCAAAGTGGCGGAACGGGTTCAGCGACAGCCGACCCTCCCGCTTGGCCGTGGGGTCGCCCAGCAGCCAGGCGGCAAGGGCGTGGCCCGCTTCGTGGAACGGGATGGCGACCAGCGTCACCAGCGCCCGGATCAGATAGTACAGTCCGCGTGAGGTCATCGTATTCTCCTAACAGTGGATTATTTTGTCTTATTGTACTATGTTTTTTGATTTCAGACAAGGGTTTGGCCCACAGATAAAAAAGGTTACAGAAATTTCAAAAAAATGCTTGCAATTTCTGCCCGACTCTGGTACAATAGTCAAGCTGATTATTTTGAATTCCTTACTTCACTGCTAGGAGGTGCAAGTATCATGGCTAAGTGTGAATGCTGCGGCAAGGGCGTTACCTTTGGTATCAAGGTCTCCCACTCCCATCGCCGTTCCAACCGTACCTGGAAGCCGAATGTCCGTCGTGTCAAGGCGGTCGTGGAGGGTTCTCCCAAGTATATCTACGCATGCTCCCGTTGCCTGCGCGCTGGCAAAGTTACCCGCGCTGTCTAAGTAGCTGCATCTGCCGGTCACTTTGTCGAGTGACCGGCTTTTTTGTTTTCCAGGAGGAGGTTTTTCAGATGGCTCTGCCCCATGACCCCATCATGCTTTTGAGCATGGTGAACCTGAAGCTGCGCGACTTCTACCCCAGCCTCGACGCACTGTGCGACGACCTGGACGAGGACAAGGCCGCGCTGTGCGCAACGCTCGCTGCCGCCGGGTACGGATACGACCCGGTGCGGAATCAATTCGTATAAATTCAGGAGGATGCTTTCATGATGCAAGGTACCTATTATAAAGAGTGGAGCCGGATGCTCGGCCGCGAAATGGAGTTCAAGGTCTATGGCACGGCCGGTGTGCCGGTGCTGGCCCTGCCCGCCCGCGGGGGCCGTTTCTACGATTGGGAAAACAACGGGATGCCCGAAGCAGTGGCTTCCCTGCTGAGCAGCGGCAAGCTCCAGCTCTTCACCGCCGACGGCATCGACGCCGAGAGCCTGCTGGCCGGGGATGCTGCGCCCCGCCGCCGGGCCGAGATGCAGGAAAAGTATTTCAACTACCTGTCCACCGAGCTGGCCGCCCGCATCCGGGAACTGAACCAGACCGAGAAAGGCCAGCTCATCTGGTGCGTCGGCGTGGACACCGGTGCCTGTCAGGCCGTCAACTGCCGCCTGCGCCGCCCGGAGGTGTTCGGCGGTGCCATCGGTCTGTCCGGCCTGTACGACATGAGCCGCTTTCTGAGCAGCGCCGAGGACGACCTCGTGCTCCGCAATGCCCCCCTCGCCTACCTGACCGAGACTGGCCTCGTGGACAAAAAGGCCTTTGCCAAGGCGGAGGAGAGCGACCTCATCCTCTGCGCCGGGCAGGGCAGCTACGAGGAAGAGGCACAGGCCGACACCCGCGCCCTCTCCGAGGCCCTGACCGCCGCCGGTCTGCCCGCCCACTGCGAGTTCTGGGGCAGTGATGTCTCCCACGACTGGTACTGGTGGGGCAAGGAGCTGCACCTGTTCGCAGAACGCATCTTTGGAGAAGGAGCAAGCCATGCCTGAATTTGTGATCGGTGCCCGCGGGCATGATTTTGGCCGTCACACCCCGGATGAGCTGTTTGCTTCCATCGGCAAGGCGGGCTTTGCCTGCACCCAGCTGGCCTACACCAAGGCCATTGAGGGCGTGAAGAGCTATGCCGATGTCACCCCGGAACTGGTCGAGGCCACCCGCGCCGCTGCCGCCGTTGCCGGTGTTTCCATCGCGGTGAACGGCACCTATGTCGAGCTGGGCTATGCCGACGAGGACAAGCGCCGCGCCGAGGTCGCCAAGGTGCTGAGCCAGATCCCGGTCGCCAAAGTGCTGCACGCCGGCTGCATGGGCAGCGAGACCACCAACATGGCCAAGCAGCCCGGTGTCACCCGCAGGGAAGCGCAGGAAGCCCTTCTCCGCAGCCTGGGCGAGATCCTGCCCGTCTGTGAGGAGCAGGGGGTGCTGTTCGCCGTGGAGTGCGTCTACTACCACGCCATGAACACCCCGGAGGCCGTCAAGATGGTGCTGGACACCATCGCCAGCCCCAATCTGCGCGTCCTCTGCGATTTTGCCAACTACGTCGGCCCGGAGGACGCTTCGCTGGACGCGCAGCGCCGCATCTGGGACAAGGTGGGCAGCTGGTACGGCGACAAGATCGCCGCAGTCCACTTCAAAGGCCAGAACTTCCGGCCGGATGGCACCCTGTACTCCACCAGCCTGGAGGATTCCTGCGTGGACTATGCAGGCGGCTTCGCCATGCTGAAGCAGATGCCGCAGGCCGCCTTCCCGGTCCTGCGCGAGGAAGCCGTCCCCGCCCGCGCCGCCAGCGACATCGCCTTTATGCGGAAATTCTGCGAATAAGCCTGTTTTTTCAGTCCTCTGCCCGGTGCAGGCGTTTCCAGCCCCTGCACCGGGCTTTTTCTGTTTCCCTGTGTTCACAAAAAATTCACAATTGAATTTTCATTTCCTACTTGTTCTGTAGGACAAGCTGTGCTACAATGCCTTTGTACGAAAGATACCCCCAAGGGGTAATTTGAAAGGAGTTGTTCCCATGAGCAGCGAGATGGAACCTTGCCCCCGCTGTGCCCTGCACGAAGCGTCCCCTGCCCCCTGCTGCGAAGATGCAGCCGCCGAAACAGCGCAGGCCGAAGCAGAGACCCTGAACGCCTGCTGCTGCCGCCACAAAAAGCGGAGCGAGGAGGAGTACAAGAGCCTCATCCACCGGCTGAACCGCATCGAGGGCCAGATCCGGGGCATCCGCGGCATGGTCGAAAAAGACGTCTATTGTGCCGACATCCTCGTGCAGGTGGCGGCGGCAAACTCTGCGCTGAACGCCTTTTCCAGAGAGCTGCTCAGCCAGCATGTGCGCACCTGCGTCGCGGACGACCTGCGCGCGGGCAGCGACGAAAAGTTGGATGAGCTGCTGAAATTGCTGCCCAAACTCATGAAATGACCCTTTTTCGGACAAGCACCCATCGCAAGGAGTGAGACTATGGAACAATACAACGTTACCGGCATGAGCTGCGCGGCCTGCTCTGCACGGGTGGAAAAGGCCGTAAACGCCGTGCCCGGCGTCACGAGCTGCTCGGTGAGCCTGCTCACCAACTCCATGGGCGTGGAGGGCACCGCGAGTGCCGCCGCCATCGTCAAGGCGGTGCAGGATGCAGGCTATGGTGCCAGCCCCAAGGCAGGCGGGCCCACCGCCGCGCCAGACCCCAGTGCCGACCTCGACGCCCTGGCCGACCACGAAACCCCCAAACTGAAAAAGCGGCTCATCGCCTCCCTTCTCTTTCTGGCTGTGCTGATGTACTTTTCCATGGGGCACATGATGTGGGGCTGGCCGCTCCCCCACTGGTTCGACGGCAACCACGTCGCGATGGGCCTCGTTCAGCTGCTGCTGGCGGGGATCGTGATGGTCATCAACCAGAAGTTCTTCATCAACGGCTTCAAGGGCCTCCTCCACCGCGCCCCCAACATGGATACACTGGTGGCGCTGGGTTCCTCGGCCAGCTTCCTCTGGAGCACCTATGCCCTCTTCGCCATGACCCGTGCGCAGGTGGATGGCAACGACGCCCTCGTCATGCACTATATGATGGAGTTCTACTTTGAGTCGGCCGCCATGATCCTGACCCTCATCACGGTGGGCAAGATGCTGGAAGCCCGCTCCAAGGGCAAGACCACCGACGCGCTCAAGAGCCTGATGAAGCTGGCCCCCAAAACGGCCACCCTCCTGCGGGGCGGCACCGAAGTCAGCATCCCCATCGCCGAAGTGCGCAAGGGCGATGTTTTTGTCGTCCGCCCCGGTGAAAACATCCCGGTGGACGGCATCGTGCTGGAAGGCAGCAGCGCCGTGAACGAGAGCGCACTGACCGGTGAGAGTATCCCGGTGGACAAGGCCGAGGGCGACAAGGTCTCTGCCGCCACCACCAACCAGTCGGGCTTCCTGCGGTGCGAGGCCACCCGCGTGGGCGAAGATACCACTCTGGCGCAGATCATCCGGATGGTCAGCGACGCCGCCGCCACCAAGGCCCCCATCGCCAAGATCGCCGACACCGTGTCGGGCTTCTTCGTCCCGGCGGTCATCTCCATCGCAGTGGTCACCACCATCGTCTGGCTGCTGCTGGGCCGGGAGTTCGGCTATGCACTGGCCCGCGGCATCTCGGTGCTGGTCATCAGCTGCCCCTGTGCGCTGGGTCTGGCCACACCGGTGGCCATCATGGTCGGCAACGGTCTGGGGGCCAAGAACGGCATCCTGTTCAAGACAGCCGCTTCGCTGGAAGCCGCAGGCCGCACCCAGATCGTGGCGCTGGATAAGACCGGCACCATCACCAGCGGCGAACCCAAAGTCACCGACATCCTGCCCGCCGAGGGGGTAAGCGAGACGGAGCTGCTGACCCTCGCCGCCGCGCTGGAGCGCAGGAGCGAGCATCCGCTGGCCAAGGCCATCCTCGCTTACACCGAGGCCAACGCCATCGAAGCCCCGGAAGTCTCCGACTTTGCAGCCCTGCCCGGCAACGGCCTGACTGCAACGCTGGACGGCAAAGAAGTTTACGCAGGCCATGCGTCCTTCCTTGCGACAAAGGCCGCTGTGCCGGAAAGCCTGAAGGCAAAAGCCGCCGCGCTGGCAAGCGAGGGCAAAACGCCGCTGTACTTTGGCGGCGCGGGCCGTCTGCTGGGCGTAGTGGCCGTGGCCGACACCATCAAGGAGGACAGCCCCCGCGCCATCCGTGAATTGCAGAACATGGGCATCCGGGTCGTGATGCTCACCGGCGACAACCAGCGCACCGCCGACGCCATCGGCCGTCAGGCAGGCGTGGATGAGGTCATCGCTGGCGTCCTGCCCGACGGCAAGGAGGCCGTCATCCGCAAGCTGCAAGCCTCCGGCAAGGTCGCCATGGTCGGTGACGGCATCAACGATGCCCCGGCCCTGACCCGCGCCGACACCGGCATCGCCATCGGTGCCGGAACGGACGTCGCCATTGATGCGGCGGACGTGGTGCTGATGAACTCCCGGCTCTCCGATGTGCCCGCCGCCATCCGCCTGAGCCGCGCCACCCTGCGCAACATCCACGAGAATCTGTTCTGGGCCTTCATCTACAACATCATCGGCATCCCGCTGGCCGCCGGTGTGTTCATCCCCTTCGGCCTGACGCTGAACCCCATGTTCGGTGCCGCCGCGATGAGCCTGTCCAGCTTCTGCGTCGTCAGCAACGCGCTGCGCCTGAATCTGTTCGACCTGCACAGCACCAAACACGACCACAAGATCAAGACTTCCGCCCTGCCCGCTGCCGCGCAGCCGCAGGCTGAAGATACGACCGAACCCGTTTCGGAATCCACTGTCAAGGAGGAACGTTCCATGAAAAAGACCCTGCACGTTGAAGGCATGATGTGCTGCCACTGCGAGGCCCGCGTGAAGAAGGCACTGGAAGCTCTGCCCGAAGTCCACGAGGCCGTGGTCAGCCACGAGACCGGCACCGCCGTCGTCACCCTGAGCGCCGATGTCGCCAACGAGACCCTGAAGAAGGCCGTTGAAGACCAGGACTACAAAGTGACCGGCATCGAATAAGCCGCATCCGCCAAAAAGACCCTCTCCGTCCTTGCTCTGCTGCAATGCCCGGAGAGGGTCTTTTCATCTTTTATAATCTCTGCAATCGTTCTGCGCCCTTCGTCTTCAGCCAGCGGAGCGCAGCCCCATCGGCCAGGGCAAGGATGCCCAATGCTGCCATCCATGCGGCCTCGACCGGCACGAACTGCGCCAGCACCAGCACCCCCACGCCCAGTACAAAGCCAGCGGCCCAGTTGACAAGCAGTGCCAGCAGAACGCTGGGGTTCTGCTTGATAACGGCCATCTCGCTCGTCCAGTGGAACCGCGGCATCGTCACGCCCAGCATCAGCCCGACGGCAGCTGTGAAAACAACATCCAAGGCCACTAGCAAGCTCGCCAGCAGGGCCAAAGTCCACGGTGTACGCAGAACCACCAGCCCGCAAGCCAGACAGAGCAGCGCGGGCGGCAGGGTGACCAGCAGATGCAGGTCCAGTTTCGCCCGCAGCGCCTGCCATGGTGTCACCGGCAGACTTTGCAGCTGCCACAGCTGTTCCCCTTCCAGCGAGACGGACGGCACGGTGAGGAGGTTCATCCCGGCCACCAGCACCACAGTGAAGGTCAGCAGCACCACGCCCAGCTCCCGCGCGGGCAGCCGCGCCGCCAACGCCCGCAGTGCGTCCGCCTTGTATCCCATTGCGCCGCTGAGAAGCAGCAGCGCCAGCGAACCCATGGCGCAGTTGAGCAGATAGGACGCGCTGCTGCCCAGATGGAGCAGTTCCCGGCGCAGCAGCGTCCGCCGCAGCGAGGAACGGCGGGTCAGCCGCGCCCGCGTCCGTTTCACAGCCCCGCGCCGGGTCGTCATCAAGGTCAGATACGGCCCGGAAAGCGCCCTGCCCAGCGCCGCGCAGAGCAGCACGATGCCGACGGCCAGCACCAGCAGCGGAAGCGGTTCCCCGCAGGCGGCACCTCCCAAAAAGCGCCCCGCACCCGTTAAGGCCGTGTTGTTTTCTCCCAGCGCCGCCTGCCCCAGCATCGGTTCAAGCTGAGCCATTCCCCGCTGGTAGGCAAGATCATACACCACCGCAAGCCCCAGGGTTGCTGCGACTGTGACCAGCGTTTTGTGTGCGGCCCGCGCAGTGCAGAGAGCGACCACCCACCCCAGCAGCGCCGCCAGAAGGGTCGCTGCCCCGGCCAGCAGCAGCGCCATGGGAGCCGCGCTCAGCAGCCCGCCCAGCGGAGAAGCCGCATACAGCCCATACATCACCTCTGCCGGGACCCAGAGCAGCAGCAGATAGAACAGGCACATCGCGTACAGCCCGCTCATCCGGACGGCAAAGATCATCCATGGCGGAATGGGCATCGCCAGCAGCAGGTCGTTGTCCCTGGCCTGAAACAGGCTCCCATAGCTGGAAAACGCCCCGGCAAACACGCCAACGGCCAGCGCCAGAAGCTCCATCGTCAGGAAGTACAGTGCCTCCTGCCCGGCGGGCAGCAGCAGCTCTCCCAGCGGCCACGCCAGCGAGAAGAAACTGCCCATCACCAGCAGCACAATGCCCCCATACAGCGCTCCGAACGCCAGCCGGCCCGCTCTGGTGCGGTGTCTGCCGGTGCTGGCGCTCCGGACGAGGAAGGCCCCCTGCTCCCGCAGCTGTTTCCGGAACAGGGCGCGGAACAGACATCTGGTCTCAGTGTCCATCCTGCACCCCTTCCAGCTCCAGAAAGACCGATTCCAGCGAAGCATCGCCCCGCACCTCGGCCATGGAGCCAGCCCGCACGAGCCGCCCCTGCCGGAGGATGGCCACCTGGTCGCAGAGCTTTTCGGCCACTTCCAGCACATGGGTGGAAAAGAAGATGGCCCCGCCCGCATCGCAGAAGGCCCGCATGGTCTGCTTGAGCTGGTGGGAGGCCAGCGGGTCCAGCCCCACGAACGGCTCATCCATCAGGATGAGTTTGGGCGCGTGGAGCAGTGCCGCCAGAATGGCCAGCTTCTGCTTCATGCCGTGGGAGTAGGAGCTGATGGGCTGGCCCAGCGCTTCGGTCAGCGCAAAACGCTCGCCGTACACCCGCACCCGCTCGGCGCGGGCAGCCTCGCGGACGCCGAACACGTCCGCAATGAAATCCAGATACTGGATGCCGGTCATGTAGCCATAAAGGGCCGGGTCATCCGGCAGATAGGCCAGCTGACGCTTGGCCGCAAGCGGGTCGTCCCGCATGGAACAGCCGTTCACCCGCACCTCGCCGCGATCCGGCTGCAAGATGCCGCAGCAGCATTTCAGGGTGGTGGTCTTGCCCGCCCCGTTCGGCCCGATGAAGCCGAAGATCTCTCCCGGCCGGATGGTCAGTGTGAGGTCATCCACCGCCGTTTTCTCGCCGTACTGTTTGGTCAGATGCCGGATCTCCAGCATTCGGATCTCTCCTTTCGGTCTTGACGCGCTCCTGTTTGATAGCCAAATCGTATCATCCGCGGAAGTGCCTGTCAAGCATTTCGGCGCACGTCGGGATGCAAAAGCGGCACCAACCCGCAAAGCAGTTTTGCTTTACAGACCGGTGCCGCTTTCTGTTCATTTCAGGACTGCGACATTTTTGATGCCGTATCGTGCAAAAAGTTTCAGTGCTGCCGGGCCGATGCGTTCTCCGCTCACCACGATGGGAATCGCCGGCGGGCAGGAGACGGTGGGCATCGCGCAGATACGGCCCAGCGCCGTTTCGGCGGGAACCACCTCCTGCGGGGCAAACCCCGCCTGCCGCACGGTGCAGACCGGCGCAGCTTCCGCCGCCAGTTCCGTGAAGACATCTGCTTCCGGTTCCGGCAGAGCCGAGGCCGACGGCAGAGCCGCGCAGAGCCGTACCACTGCCGCTTCCAGCCGCTCATAATCCTGCGCCGGGTTTTCGGGGGTGAACATCAGCACCACATACCGGGGGTCGGCATATTCGCACTCGATGCGGTCCTGCCGCAGAGCCTCGGCCAGCGCGGTGCCAGTCATGCCCAGTGCCGCCGCATCCAGCGTGAGTTTGAGCGGCTCACGGGCGGGGGCATCCACCGCCAGCGGGAGCGGACAGCCTGCCGCAGCGGCCTGTTCGTTCAGCACCCGGCGCATTCTGGTCAGCTGCCCGCAGCAGGAGTAGAGCCGCAGCGGATACCCCTCCGAAAGATACCGGTTGCACCGGTCGAGGGATTGCAGGATCAGATAAGACGGGCTTGTGGAGCCGAACAGCGCCAGCGCATTGCGGACTGCCGTTTCCTCCTGCACGGGCGCTTTCGGCCCCAGATGCAGGTAGGCGCCGCCGGTGAGGACAGGCAGGGTCTTGTGCCCGGAATCGCAGCACATCGCCGCACCCAGTGCAATGGGGTGGCGGCTGCCGCCCACCAGAAAGTTCAGGTAGGCACCGTGGGCGTTGTCCACCAGCAGCGGCACACCGTGCGCATCGCAGACCTTTGCAAGGGCCGCGATGTCCTGCATCCCGCCGAGATAGTCCGGGCTGGTGAGGTAGACGCCGAAGGGGGTTCTCCCCTGCCAAGCCAGCCGGTCCAGTGCAGCGGCAAGCTGGGCTTCGGTCACGGGGCAGCTGCACAGCGCCCCGGCAGCATCCGG
>ERZ780149.4896-NODE-4896-length-10154-cov-2.903456_pt1 | contig 10154 bp, 7 predicted proteins | sample MGYA00511367_ERZ780149 | MGnify/ENA primary metagenome ERZ780149 (study PRJEB29588, sample SAMEA2153852) | human gut metagenome | biome: human gut; feature: human-associated habitat; material: faeces | place: Denmark | collected 2008/2010 ...
GCGCCCGCGTGGGGGGATTCTATGATTATATATTTCACTGTACTTGCTGCCGTGTCAGTCGCTGTAAGGGGTCATGAACTCGTCCACATACGCCCTGACCTGTCGGCAAAGCTCACGCGGAACGACGTTCTCCGAGCCGCTAAGCGTTTGCGGCACTGCGGTGCATATCGGACACACGCTTCTGTATTTGCAGCCGAGACATTCGGCGGGTATGCAGGCTTTATCCATGCTTTTGCAGGTCGCCTGCCACGCCTCATCAAAGCCCACATGACGTGCGTCCACCGCGCGGTCGGGGAGCATTCCGCATGGGTACATCATGCCGTCCCAGCTCAGCCAGAACGCGCCTTTGCCTGCAATGCACGAGGCGTGACTGCACTCGCGGCAGGTCTCGTCCGCAGATACATCCTGTGTGCAGGAGGATATACGCGCCCGGCGCGCCGCGGCCTCAGCCGGAGTCAGCGTCAGCTTATCAAAGCGAGCCTGACTTCTGCCTGTTTCCTCCGGAGTCATGGAATATCCGCCGTCTTTACGGCTGCGGCGAACCGGAGGGAACAAAAAGCCTGTCATGCGAATCGGGATATCCTCTTTTTTGGCGAACCCGACGATGGCGTTCATGTCGGAGATATTGTCTTTTGTGAAGGTGGTGTTCAGATTTACATAGACCCCAGCCTTTTTGAGAGCCATTATACCCTGCATTGCTTCATCGAATGCCGCGCTGCTTCCGCAGTGAGCGGAGTACGTTTCGGGCGAAGCGCCGTATAAGGATATACTCACTTTTTCCGGTGGGTGCTTGCTGAAAAGCGAAACGATCCGGGGACTTATCATTGTGCCGTTGGTGTTCACGGACATGATGACTCCCATTCTGATCATTGCCTCGTATATTTCGCAGAAGTCGGGGCGGAGCATAGGTTCGCCGCCGGTAAGAAGCAGATATATCATACCGCTCTTTACGGCTTCGCCGCCGAGCTTTATCCACTCGTCCGCAGTAAGCTCTTTGCCGGTCCGGGTCTGCTCGTCGCCGCTCATCCTGATATAGCACATCTTGCAGTTGAGGTTGCATCTCGGCGTCAGCTCAAAGGTGCCGCTGATCGGTATCCTGCCTGATGCCGCTTTCATGAAAAGATATTTTTTTATTCCTGCATCCGCCACCGCATTATCTCCTTTACAGTGTGCGGGCTGTGGCGCATACGCGCGGCAGCCCGCAGGTTTATTATTTTACTTTTATGTTACAGCTCAGGCTGTCGGGCGAGCGCTTACCGGAAGAATCTACCGCATATACGGTGTATGTGCGTTGACCTTTGTCGGTTGTCCTGAACATAAGGTAAACAAACTGTTTGTCCGGTTTTTTGGCGTCAATGTCAATAAACTTTACCCGGCTAAGCTCTACACGGTTGCCGAGATCGTCGTATACCTCAAATCCTGTGATCCCGCAGGAGGTTTTTACTCCTACGCTCAGAGTAACGGTCTTGCCGAGCAGACAGCCGGAGCTTTGGGAGGCGATTGAGACAAGCCATTCCTCGGTGCCAACCTCAGACTTCTTTCTGAGCTGACCTTTGCGGGTCTCAAGAAGTGCGGCTGCCGCGTCAATTTCATCCTGTGTTGACGCTCCGCCCGCTTTCAGTGCTTTTGCGTCTGAGGCTGCCTTTGAGTACGCGGTATACGTCTCGTCGGTGTACAGATTCTTATCGCAGGCGTCAAATTCCGCAATTGCCGAGTCAAGGGCGGAATAATCGAGCGCGCCGATTTCCTTAAGAGCCGCTTTGGCGGTTTGGATATTGGCGAGGGCGGCATCGATCTGTGCCTGGGTGGGCTTTGAGGAAGCAAGCACAGCCTGTCCGGCAGACACGGCGCTGTGGTAGACCGCAAAAGTGTCGTCTGTGTAGGCGCTTCCGTCAAGTCCGGAAAATTCCGATATTGCCGCTTCCAGCGCAGAAGTGTCAGGAACGATATATATGTCTTGAACAGCCGGACCGGAGGCTGGCGCGTTGCCGAGCTTGTCGATATTTGATTTGAATGTAGAGTAAGCAACCGTCTTTTCCGCCTGTGCGTCCCACGATTTGGCACCGTGAGCGCGGAGCATCGGAAGAATATTACTCATGACGGTGGATTCTTCCTGCGCGGAGGGGTTGTCGCACCAGATGCAGAAGGCGCTGCCTTTTACATTTGCATTCCCGATAGCGGTATTTTTCCCTCCGGGTACTGACGAATCAGGGTCAAACACATAGGGGTTCCAGGAGGTATAGATGGATTTCTGATTGGCTTTGGAGTATGGTGTGGCTTTTCCTAACACATAGTAATTATATTCGTTCAGATAATTATAGACCTTATAACCTGCGTTTAGATATGTCCATACATTATTAGTCGAGCTGTTTGCGTCGGGCGTCCAGTAAAGGATCTCGATGTTTTCATTAAGCGTGACTACTTTGCTCCAGCCGGTATCTGCGGAACGCAACGCGTCATCGTTCCACATACGCACGGAGGTATATCCCAGACCGCTGACAAGCTCATAAAGATCGTTCATGTAGTACATGAACTCGTCGTAGGCGACCGCGTTGCTGTTGCCGCTTCTTTCTTGGGCAGCTTTTTTCCAATGATCAAGCTGCTGCCATCTTGATGCCACAGAGGTTGAAACTACTGCCGAACCCCAGCCCAGAAGCTCGTCACCGCCAATATCAAAAGCGGTGCAGCCAAGCTCACGGAACAGCGTTGCATATTCCTCAACAAGGCTTCGGGTAAATGCGACAGCGATCTCGTTTGAAATATCAATACCTCTGGAATAATCCTCATTCCGTGAACCGCGTACTATTGCTGTTTTCCCGTTATAATGATAATAGTTGCCTATATCAGTGTTTTTGGGAACATTATGAGTAGTGCCGTTATAGGTAAAGCTCCATGCTCCCGCGGCAGACTTTTCGTTGAACTTCTTTACAATATAATTCATATGTCCCGGGGAGTCAAAGGAGGGGACCAGCTTTACATGATAAAGCTGTGCATACTCCGCGATCTCACGAAGCTCATCCTGTGTCAGATAGCGGTTGTCCGTGTCAACCTCGGCGGAGACGCAGAGCGTACCGTCGCGTCCAGCCAGCCATGGGTAGGTCTTGCTTTCAAGCCCCAAGCCCATTTCCTCGGAGAAGTGCAGCACCAGAGCATTCATATCAGACCATGACAGCTCACGGATAAGCTGCTTTATCCAATCGACGGTGTAGTATTTTCTGCCGCAGTCAAGCGAGAGCGCTCTTTCGGCGACAGCGGGCGAGCTTGACACATCGGTCACGCTTCCGGAGATAACAAGCTGACGTATCAGCTTGCGGCAGCCGTAGAACAGACCGTCGGCGTCCGACGCCGAAACCGTTACCGAGCTGCTTCCGGCGGTTATTCTGTAACCCTGAGAAGCAATGCCGAGTGTGGAATCAAGCACAAGCAGAATGTCATTGGCTCCTGCCTTTTCCGCTGCTCCGTATGAAATTGACGGGACAGCGCTCATTATGCCTTTTTCCTTAAGCTCGGCGGCAAAGAGCTTTACCTGATCTGTCAGGCTTTCATCCGACACGCTGAAGTCCGCTGTCGAAACGATGAATAATTCAGTGTCGGCAGCCGGCGTCCATTCGTTAGCTGCGAAGGTTGCCGCGTGCATTGTGGAGGATACGCATACAAGGGTAAGGAACAGAGCCAATGTCTTTTTTACATAGTCTGATTTTTTCATTTTTTTTCGCTTTCCGCTTTCCCAATACAGCTGAGTACACATTCAGCCGCCGATCTGTCCGGAAGACATTCAAGGGTAAGCAATGATGTTGTCTTTATAACTTCCTCAACCGATTTAAGTAAGCTTATGTTGAATGAGCGATCCCACTTGCTTTTAACAAGCTCGCTGTACAGCAGGGTATATCCGCTCCGCGCGTCAAGGCGCGAGACGCGGTTGACTCCGCTTTTTACGATTCTGATGATCGCAGCGACAGGCGCACTTGCATTGCGGTATACTTCTGAGCTTCCGGCAATCGGGCTTCCGTATGCCGTGCATTTGTCCGCGCCGGGAGCAAGCACTACCTTGTCGCCGTTAAGTATTTCCGCTCCGAGGCTGTCCGCCCATATCTGCGCCTGCGTTGATTTGCCGCCTCCGGAGGCGGCGGTGAACACATACGCCTGCGAGCGGTAGATCACCGCCGAAGCATGAAGCACGATGCGCCCTTGTCGCAAAAGCATTCGTTCCATTGCAAGGTACAGAAGCCAGTTTGCGCTTTTACAGAAGGCATCCGCATACTCAGGGGGGATAATAAGCCGATAAGGCGCGCTATCATCCCCCGGTTCAATGCGGTAAACATACAGCCCGTCGCGCCAGAAGTAGCGCTGAGCGGTCTCGCCGTTCTGCAAAAGGACATTTTCCTTCCATTCCACGCCGGGGCAGACCGGATAAGTGCCGAACTCGACCGATATACGTATGTCCGGCACCCGAGCGGTCTCCCGGTCGGCGAAGAATGGAGAAAAGCAGTCGGGAAAATTCAGCTCCCGCGAAGATTCTATCCGAAAATCAAGGTCGCATATGCGGAAGCAATACAGAAACGTCATTAAGTGTTACGAGGTAAACGCCGTGCGCACATTGCTGTGGTAGCAAACGGTGTCATGACCCATTCCGTTTGTGGTATCCTGCCACTTGAAGTTGCAGTCATCCCAGAAGAAGCTGAGGTCGATAAGGGATCTGATGTCATCATAATCCGCATTGCAGTTGGCGGCTATCGGATGATCGAGCTTAAGCGGTTCGACCGCCATCATAGGCTTGATATATTCTTTTCTCATAGTGACCATCCTTTTTTCACGGTCACATTGACCGTTTCGGTGTTGACGGATCTTGCTCCGTCGGAATCGTAAACAATAACAGTGTAAGACATGACCTCTCCGACGCTTCCTGTGACCTCCCAGGTAGCGGTGAGTGTTACAACTCCGCGACTTTCCTTTGAGGTGCATTTTGTAAATTCTACGCGGTTGCCTTCAGAATCGAGAACCACCAGTTCATCGGCTCCGGCAGTGGCTTTTACCGTCAGCTTGACCTGCTTGCCGGAAACCACGCTTTTGGTGTTCAGCGACGCGGAGGTGATACCGAGTCCTGCGTTTATCTGAACCTCGGGGGCGTTTGCGGCTTCGTAGACCATGGTGCGCAGGGACATAAGACCCGCCATGACCGTATTGGTCTGAAGCGTGTTCGCCTCGGCATCCTGAATTATGCCAACTCCCTCAAGTGTGTAACCGGAGATCTTGAGATTTGTCAGCGACAGTGTAACAACATCTGTTCCGCTTACAGAACCGTTTGTGCCTATCATCACAAGATAGCTACCGTCGGCGTTTTTAATAAGATCGTTTACGTCAATTGTGAAATACTGTTCCGTTCCGCTTGCTACGGCATAGCTGTAAGTGCCATTCATGATAGCTTCGGCTGTGCTGCCGTAAACCAGATTGATTGCTCCGGTGTCGCCGGTCAGAGAATCGGATTTTCTGTGAGCGCCGATCTCAATGGTTCTCGCCGCTTCGGGCACAGACCTGTCGGGAGTGAGCAGGAACGCTATAACGTTGTTTACGGAATTACCCTGCAGGTAGATCTCGTTGTTGGGACCGAAGGTCATGTATTCACCGAAATCGTCGGAGACAAGAACAAGTCCGTTTTCGCCACGGTTCTCGATAACAGTAGCTGCTCCGCCCGTTGCGTTACCGGAGATTATCTTTGTTTCATCGCCTGCAGCGGAGATCTCCGAATAAACGACCCTACCTTCACCTATCAGTGCTTTTATTTCGGTAAAGGTTGCGCCGGCTTCTTCGGGGTTGTAGTACGTATTCGCATCTTCGGCGGTAAGAGGCTCGTAGATCCTGAGACCGTCAACATAGAAAACGCGATCCCTTGCGTCGGGTTTTGCCGACGCCATAACGCTGACGTGATATTCACCCTGTGGCAGTCCCGTTATTGAGATAACGGGGATCTGATAAAGGTCGCCGCCCTTGCTTTCGGTGATCACGGGCTTTACTGCAACGGGAGTGCTGAGATTTGACGTATTGTACACAAGGACGTTTATCACGGCATACGGCTCTTTGGTCGTGCGGCTGAGGATCTCAAATCCCGTGCCGCGGAAGTCAAAGGACATTACCTCGCCGGTCGTTACAACATTAAGCGTATGCAGAGTGCCGTTGGAGGCGTCTCCCGTTATCGCGGAGGGGGTGATGTCGGCGGCGTAGTTCGGGTCTGAGCCGTAGTTTGACTGCTGGTCTGCGCTTTGCTCAGTTCCGGCAGCAGCTTCTTGTGTTACAGTCCAGCTGTTCCCGTCTTGGCCGACATATGTGATATCCGGGAAGTTATCCTCGTAATACATAACGTTGGCGGGGGCTACGGTTATTGTCTCGTACATATCGACACCGGTGAATTTTGTCAGTGAGGAAGCACCGTTTTCAATTACCCTTACATTGACTCTTACGCTGTCGGTGCTATTGATTATACTGCTTGGTGTGTATTTCAGCGACGGGGAAGCCCATGTAAAGCTGCCGTAAGCTCTTGTGGCATCCTGAATGCCGGTAATGGAAGAAGCTGTGGTATAGGGGTTTGCCGAGAGATTCAGCGTATCGTTAAGCGTCAGACCGTGTCCTTCGCCGTTCAGCTCGACCGAAAGACCGTAGTCGATAACATATGTGTTGTCCGCTGCGTCATAGGAATATACGCTTACGCAGATAACGTCGCTTTTCTTTTCACTATCGCCGGAGCCTTCGGTCAGCATATAGTAATATGCGTCGGCGCCGGTTTTCGTGCCGGTATATGTTATCGAGCCGTCAGCGTTTAGTGTTGCATTGGGATTCCAGTTGGACGTGGTCGTTTTGCCGCTGGCAGTGCAGGGGATTATGGAAGCGGCGGAGGAGAAGGTATATCCGCCATTATTGGGAAGCTGGATAAGCTCCTCCTTTGTTACAGTAACCGATTTTCCGACCCATTCGTAAATATGGAAGCCTTCATAATCAAACGTTCTCTTTTTAACCTTCCAATCCGCGAGGCCGTTCAGTGTCTCGTCACGTGTTTCCGGCTTGGATGTCGTGTAAACGTGGTTTGTGAAAGTGTTGCCTCCGGTGTTCCATTCGGTATCTGTCACCGTGTGGCTGAAACCGTAAATGCTTATCTTTTCTCCGACCTTCAGTCCGGCGGCAAGAAGCTGTTTGAGCTTATCTGCGTTCAGGGTTCCCTCGGGGACAAACTCCTTTACCGTGCCGTCCCGGTTATATACCGTTGCAATCAGGTTTTCGGAAGTTGTTTCCGAGTTGAGCGTGAGGCTGTCCTTGGAGAGGGATATGCCGAGCTGCGGGTCATCAAAGGTAAGGTTGAGGATCGGCTCTTTGCCGTTGTTGGTAAGCGCGTATTCGTATATAACGGGTTTATTCGGGTTGACGTAACCGTTATATCCGGTGCTGATGCCGTTCTGATATCCGATTTTTTCCGTCAGCATGCTGGCGTCAACGACCTTGATGTTGGTCTCGATACTGAAGTTTGCGGCAGTGCCGTGGCGCTCCATGTAGTAGAAGTCGAAGTCGTAGACCTCGCCGTCCTTAAGACCGCAGATATCGGCGACATTGTTAAGGCTTATACCTGCTTTTGAAATGGAGTGAGCACCGCCCATATCGAGAACGCGTATTCCGTTGATGTAAAGGTAAACGTCGTCGTCTCCGGTGAAGTTGAAGTAAAGGTCGGCGTCCTGATAGTATATGAACTGCGCGTGACCTTCAAGCGTAAGATTGTAGTTGGTGTCGTTGTAATAGTTCTCCTGAGATCCGTCGCGTGCCATTCTGTAGGTGTCGCCGGAATTGCCGTAGCCCATACCTGCGATCGGGTTGAAGGTGGCTAATGGAAGTATATTGCCGCGGACATACTCATCTGTACCATTTTTTTTCCGCGCCGTAATTGTATCTGTCTGAGTATTGTAGATAATACCGTTTGCAGGGTCGTAGACGGTTCCGTCATATCCGGAATTGAAAACGTAGACCGTGCGTCCATCCACCTGTTTTGCGATCAGACGGAGCGTGTTGTACTCGGCTGCGGTCTTGCCGTATCCCTTGCTGTCGTCAAAGGTGTTGTGAAGGAGGAAGTATGCGGCGTCAAAGTATGTGGTCACCTGAGTGTATTTTGTCAGACTGCCATTATCATATTTTGCTTTGGCGTCAGCGTATGTTCCAAGACCCGTTATCTGTGAGCGCAGCTTCGTGGCAAGGTCAGTGCCGCCCAGATCACTTAGTTTGTGCCCCATTACATACCACATATTGTAGCTGCCGTCCGAGTTCTGCCACACCTCGGGCAGAGTCTTCTGAAGCAGGTTGGCAATATATGTAACGGCAGCCTCGGTGTACACCAGTTTTTTGTTCTTGTCGAGTTTTGCTTCGACCAGATTGGTGCGCAGCAGTGCGCCGTAGACCGTCTGCGGTGCGCCGCTGTTCAAAGTGGTGGACGCCGCAGTCGGCTGTGTGGTAGAGCCCCAGGTACCGTTTATGAAGTACGAAGTTCCGGCTATTGCGTTGTCCGCACCCGGAAGGTCGTTGAAGTGGTCTTTGTCACTTGTGACAAGCATACCAAAGCCCTTGGTGTCACCGTTGTGGAAGGTTTTGTTTCCGGAGTCGGTGCTATGGGTTATTGATATCTGCTGTGTTGATGTACTGTATGTGATTTTATACTGGCTCTTGTTGCTTTCTGTAATAGCGGATAAAATACTGTAGTTACTTGTGTCATCCGACCATACCCAAATTGCATAATATCCGGATTGCATGGATTCTACATAGGCGCCACTGGTGTCAGTTCCTTTTTTGGTATTTGACGGAATGACTTTTACAATATTTCCGGAGGCGTCACAGATGATAGTGTGCCACTTAAGGGAAGCGGCAGTCCATTTGGTGTAACCGTATGTGCATACACGTATTCCCTTATAGTCATTACTCGCCCAAGAAGATGGGTCCACTGCATAGTAGCCGTAAGAATTTGTAGACGACGATGTGTATACGGTATCCCCCACCGTTCCTGTCTCATTCCACTCAAAAAGCATACCGTCTGCGGCGTAGTCGCGGATGGTGATGGGCAGGCTGACGTAATTTGCTACGTCGGCGCCTTGGGTAGAAAGCACTGCCGCCGGGATAAGCCCGCACAGCATTGTCAGGCAAATGAAAGCTGCGAGCGCACGTTTGCCGACTGCGCGCCCGGTTGAACGAACCGTACTCATTTCGTTCCCTCCGTTCTGGTCTCAAGTAAATTATATTTTTCAAGGCAGGACAGAAATTCATCTATGTCTTTTTCCGCTTCATCGGCGGAAACCTCGAATTCATCTGTCATCCTGTGTATCAGGTTTTTGTATGTCGTCTCTTGCTGCAGCAGAGTCCACAGAAAATATCCGGTCTCATTAAGCAGCACCGTCTGCGGCGGGGATGCGGAGCTTACCTCAACGGGAACCGCAATATATTCACCCGCGATCTCACGCACGGCGTAGCCGGGGTCGATACGGAACTTGCGGTCATATTTGTCCGCTCCCTCCGGGGTAAATTCCTGTCGGCGGGCGGATGCGTCGGATACGCAGCTATACGGCGGCTGAGGTCTATTGTTTTTCTTGGGTTCAGGCAAGCGTATCAGTCCTCCTTATCATACCGGATCAGGGCTATAATATTCCGGCGGGCGGGAAAAAATGACTCCGAATGCCGGATATAAACCTTTTTTTGTATAAATACACATAATAAATATATCACATTTTTCTCCGCGTGTCAATGCGTTTCTGCAAATTTATATGTATTTTTTTACTGTTGCTTTTTGCCTCTTTTTCGACATATGACCCGGATATGCGTGTTGTCCTGAAAGGCACTGTATTATGTCTCTCGTCTTTTCCTGAGTTTTGCAGATTTATGCTCCGGATGACAGGCGCTTCCGGTGGTGAAGTATATTTATCCAATAATTTTACAGGCTGGTGCATAAAAATGCAACAGCCTGTAAAATGTTGGTTTCATAGATGCTTTTGCCGTTTATAGATCCCGCCGAAGCAAAAGCTCCACTGCGTAAGGAAAACTGACGCCGAAGGCGTCTTGTGGGTCGTTTCTGAGATCGTAGCGGTACAATCCCTCCGTCACGGCTGCGCCGTGCCACCTCCCTTTACACAAGGGAGGCT
>ERZ780149.4914-NODE-4914-length-10129-cov-10.971511_pt1 | contig 10129 bp, 6 predicted proteins | sample MGYA00511367_ERZ780149 | MGnify/ENA primary metagenome ERZ780149 (study PRJEB29588, sample SAMEA2153852) | human gut metagenome | biome: human gut; feature: human-associated habitat; material: faeces | place: Denmark | collected 2008/2010 ...
ATTTTCAAAGAACTTTTGCGATTTTTTACCGGACACTAATAATTAGAAATATAAAATATAATATTACCGACATCAATGCTATTATTGCATGGGTTTTCTGTTTCATAATTTATGGAATTATAAATTAATTTTGTAAAATCCAATTGTGTCCATCATAGACATAGGTGCCTTCTTGTAACTGTGAAATATCATTGAAAAAACTATATATACTATGTCTGTCTTGTTTGGAGTCTTCCCTATAATTGTCATCAGGGAGGTTTTTTTGTCGTTGGTCTGCAATGATTCCTTTATGTGTAAACTGTAAAGTATGAATATTAGGATCTGCTGACAATTGAGATGCTTGATATGGATCAAAATCAGCAACAAGCGATATTAATATGTCTGAATGCCCATATTTTGCTAATAATTCCTTTAATTTTTTTACATACCCTTTTCCAAATGCAGCACCCATGCTATGGGTAATGATTTTTATAGTTTCTTTCGGAATACCGTCAATACCTAAAACGGCTTGTAAAATAATATCATAATCTTCTACGGCTTGAAGCTCTCCCTGAAGCATTCTGGTTTCCACTTTTAGTCCCGTACCTCCATGGCGATACATTACATTGTTATCATCCAATTGCGCTTGAACTGAACTCGCAAAATCAACACTATATGTTTTATATGTTTTTCTCCAATAAGCAGCAGTTCCTTGCTGCGCTTTATTGGCTGTAAATCCATTAATAAAAATGATTAAATTACCATCAAAATCAATTTGGTTAATCGGATTCCCCGCACAGTAACAGTATTGTCCGATCGGATAGTATTTCTCCAGTAGCGGATACTGTGTGAACCATCGACCCCAATCGGGATTGTGCATGCGCGCCCCGAAATCGACATAGGGAAGACTCAGAAATGCCTGCTCCTCCTTTCCGGAGAACCGATGACGGTTGTCGGAAATCGGAGCCGCAACCGCAGCCCATTGTTTGCCGAACGGATAGTAATCGTTCTGTTCGATCACCGAACCGTCGGCGGCGACAACCTGCCGCACACTGCTCAGATGATCCGTCAGGAAATAGTGCACCTCCGAGTTCGTGCCGTTGTTCGTGCCGACGATCCAGCCGTCGTTGAACGAGGCGCTCTTGAATGCGTTTATGGCTCCATCATTCGTCGAATATATCAAAGAACTAATATAGAGTGTCTGTTGACTATCATAATCCTCGTGCCCGCTTGCAGTTCCATCCGTAAGATATTTAAGAAATGGGAATAACGGGCTCAACAGAATACCCGTGTAGGCAAGTTAGGAAGATTATATGTAATATCAAAATAGAATAATAGAATCATGGAGCCATCCGGCTCCATGATTCTATTATTCTATTATTCTATTATTCTATCTCTTCAACTCGATTTATTTCAAGCCTCAAAGGGTATAAAATTCCCTAAGCAGATGTTAATATATCATTATCGTCCTTTCGTATAATTTTTCATTAATGTCTATATATTCTTCCTGCAAAAAATACGTGTCAAAAGGCACTTTTTTTATTCTTATTTGCAACAAATCTTTAATAGTTTCTTTGAAAGCTGAATTTCCTTTCAATGCGAAATAGAAAGAGATAGGTGTCAACCCCAACAGATTGGGAGAAAGATAATCTGGTATATCGTTATATGCGGGAGAGTCACATAAAGGTATTGATAACAATATTTCATAGTTATCCGACGTCGTTTTCATAATTTGAAATATCGCTAAACACATCGGTAACCATACACTTTTATCTGTAGGCATGGAATTTATCTCGTCGATATGAATATCGTCGACTTGTGTTTCTTTACTTATCTTGTTTGAGGCCCAATTATTGAGTTCTGCAATAATGTCATTCAATCGTCCATCCATTTTCCTGTAAATAATTTCGTTCTTCTTGTGTAAGTTCTCGTTGACCATGTTTCCACGATCCGTCTTTATTTAAGGCTGCTCCATCATCAAAATGGACATGATCCTGTTCGCCCTTTATTTTTCCTTTGTCAAATCGCTTGATGTTTTTATTTCCTTTATTCTTATTCTTTAGTGATCTATTTAGTTGATTGATACTTTTTGTAGAAGATTTTGACGATTCTACCTTTTCTTTACCCCTATTATATCCTTGCGATACATTCTTAGCAGAATTTCCCATCAGGGTGACACCGAGCGTTTTTGCCCCTAATCCTACTAATGCCGTGGTTTTTCCTACTGCTGCGAGTGGGACTGTAACTTCTGCGGATGCACCGGCCGTCGCCATGGTTGTACTGGCAGCTAACGATCCTACGGCCGTTCCGGTAATCATCATTCCCTCTCCTGACTCTGACAACGTAACACCTGCAACGCCAGCAAAGAGATCTGTTGTTTGCAAAGCATTGTTGTAGTCTACAGCGTCGGTCGGAGTGTAGCTGTCTCGCAGTCCAGTTGTGCCCGGAATGATATTGGTAACAAAACCAACGGCATATCCTACGACAGCATCTTTGATTGATTGCCCTTTTTTGTCGCTGAACCGGATAGGATTCCCCGCACAGTAACAGTATTGTCCGATCGGATAGTATTTCTCCAGCAGCGGATCCTGCGTGAACCATCGACCCCAATCGGGATTGTACATGCGCGCCCCGAAATCGACATAGGGAAGACTCAGAAATGCCTGCTCCTCCTTTCCGGAGAACCGATGACGGTTGTCGGAAATCGGAGCCGCAACCGCAGCCCATTGTTTGCCGAACGGATAGTAATCGTTCTGTTCGATCACCGAACCGTCGGCGGCGACAACCTGCCGCACGCTGCCCAGATGATCCGTCAGGAAATAGCGCGTTTCCATTCCGTCTGACGTGGACACAAGCCGTCCTCCGCCGAAAGAGGCACTTTCCAGGTCGAACGTTCCGTTTTGCGTGCGATATACCAAAGAACCCAGATAACACAACCCGTTGCCGGCGGACTCCGTCGCCGTGAGTTTCCGTCCATCTGCAAGATACGAATATTTTGCCAGAATCGCACCGCCCTGTTCGACATTTTTTAGCAGGTTCGAACTGTTGTAGGTCATGTCGAGATTGTTCGCACCGTCACGAATCATGTTTCCGTTGGCATCGTAGGCAAACGAATGGCTTGCGCCCGTCGTACTGTCATGCAGTTGCGTCATGCGATTGCCCGCATAGGTATACCGGTAATTTTCCGTCTCGGAACCGGCGGCAGTACGGCTCAGCGTCTGGATATTGCCGTTGGAATCGTAGGTTATTCCCTTTTCGACGAAGCCGTCGGAGGTTACTCCGTCGATATATTGCTTCGTCTCGACCAGCCGGGCCGCCCGATCATAGGCAAAAGCGTATGCGTTTGTTTCGGCATCGGTGCCGTGCTGCCACTCCCATTCGGAGATATTGCCGGTATAGGTCGGCGTCGTACCTTCGAATCGCGGTTCGTAATAGTGCAACTTCGTTTCGAACAGTGTGTCGGCTCCGGCGCTGACGGTATGGTTCGTGCGCCATCCTTGCAAATTGTATTCGTAGGTCTCGACGAGCAGATCGGCTCCCATCCTCTTGCTGCGGAGTTCTCCCAACGGGTCGTATGCATAGGATACAGTTACCGGCTCGTTGTCGTCGAGGGTTGTTTTTTCGGTCAATAACCGCCCCCGGTGGTCGTAGGTGAACTCTGTGAGTTTCCGATGGCTGCCGCTGCGATCGGCAGTGTTGGCCGGCGAAGCCGATTGCATGTCCGATGTATGCAGTTCATGGCTTTTCAAAATATTTCCGACAAAATCATATTCGGTACTGTAATAGCTGAGACCTCCCAGATGATTCGTCTCTACGATTTGGATGATTCGCCCCCGATAATCGTAATAGAAAGCCCGCTCGATGAATTTCCCGACGTCTGTATCGGCCCCCAATATTCCGATCTTTTCGTATGTTTTTAACCCCGCGGTACGCATATCCCGATCCTCCTCGGAGACGACGCCTGCGATCGGTCGGAACGAAAGGTACTCCGCGATCGGCTCTCTGACCGATACGGTAACCACGTTCGAGTATGCGGCTTCCTCGCCGGAGACGGCCTTGCGACGGAATTTGGTCGTAGTCGTCAATGCCGGCGGATCATAACTCAACCCCTTCGCATTCGGAACATCCGTCCAATTCCCCTGCTCGGTTTTAGCTTGCCACTGATAGGTGATGTCCGAACTGCCCCCGAAAGCCGCTGTTGAATTGGTGAAGGGCAACGGGATGCCGTCGGGAAAGATCGTCTGGTCTCCCGATACGGTCCCGCCGACCAACTGGGGGCTCACGCGAACGATTGCAGGCTCCGTATGCTCGATATCGGCGCCTTTGCTTCTCGCGACAACGCGAAATTCCGTCGTTTGGGACAGCGGTCTGGGAGAATAGGTGTAGCTGTTTGCTCCGGAAATATTTATCCAGTCACTGGTATAGACGTCCTTTTGCTGCCATTGGACGGATTGAATAGATGGGCGGTCATCCGATGAATAGGTCAGGATTTGAGGAGACTGTCGGTAGGCTATATCTTGTTCGGAAGGAGTGATCTCACCTATGCTCAATCCGGGCTGTACCGTCCAAAAGTCCACAGAACACCATCTGTCATATTCTAAATCAAAGGTAAACTCAATATGACTCCTCAGTCTCTCCCCGAAGTCCATGGCCGGAGCGATTTCAAGATGCAGCTTGTAGAGATGTCCCCCTTCTACGGATCCTACATACGTGCAACTCGTTGCCTTCATCACGATGTAATCGCCTTCGAGTACCGTCACTTTCGGGAGATTCAGGCTCTCTGTATAGCGAATCCCTCGAACGCCAATCAGAGCATCGAATTCTTGTCCGTTTTTATCGATATATTCAATGATATCCTGAATATATACACTCTGAGCCTTCGTTTCGAAACTCGACAGACAGAAAATTACAGACAGAGCCAACCAGGTCAATATTTTATTTTTCATGATTGTAATCGTTGTTAGGTTAATATGGGGTACGATCGGGATGTTTTCAACGCGGGCGGATTCTTACGACTCGTTCGAAGCCCCATTCTTGATCATTCCCCTCGGGAAGATCGTTCTTCGTCACGATATAGTCCTGATCGTCCTTGATGGTGAATGTATATTCGTCATCGGGTAACGACCAACCGCCGTCGCATAATAAGCCCAAAGATTCTGCTGTCGCATCGATCCTCGAATTACAGCTTACCCCCACGTTATCACCGTCATAATGAGTTATGACCATCCACTCTTTTCCATTAATGTCCATACTGTAAATTACGTCGACGGGCGATTCCGGCTGCATGTCCATACGTGTTATTCTGAATGTCCAGCCCCGGATATTCGTTCCGACGGGGACGCGGTTCATCGGAATGATTTCCATTTCGTCCTCGTAGACATAGGCATCGTATACTGTCACCGACAGCATGGCGGTTTCCGTAAAACCGGAGTTCAGCGGAGTGTACGAATTTTCCCAAGACTTGTCATAATCTTGTTGAAGCGTCGACGGTGCGACGGCCTCTGCACTCGCGAGTATACTCTGGCGGGTGGGACGATCCAACCGGTCGTATTCGGTGTAAACCCATTGATTTTGTTTGCGCATATTCCCGTTCTGGCTCATCACCAGTCTGTCATTGTTATCGTAGATCATATAGACCGGATCTGTGCCGGGCATACGTTTTTCGATACACCGCTTGCGCCCGTCGTATTTATAGACATAGGCCAGTTCAGCGATTGCCGTATCCGGCAACGTTCCGGGACTTCGCCCTTCGATCGTCTTGCTCAGTTCGGGCGGTAACACATAGCAGAGGTTGCCCCGATCGTCATAGACGTAATAGGTATCGTACGTCGTAGTACTGTCGGACATACCGACAGTACGTTCGAGGATGGTCTGCTCCATATAATCTTTGTATATCGCTACTGCGATACCGTCCTCGTTCGTTTCCGTGGTCTTGAACAGCGTATGAGGAGGATGAAAGCCCGAAAACGACAGCCCTTGCGCCGTGACGGTGAAATACGCCACCTCGTTTTCTGCGTTTGTATCATAAGTGACCGTTTGTTTCCTGTCTTCTGTACGGAAAACCGTTCCGGCATTGTAAGAACCCACTTTCCGATTCAGCGGTGAGTTATCATACAGATGCTCCATATAGGAATGAGCACCCTCTCCATAGAGACTGTTGTAATATTGGGCCTGTTCCGAAAAGGCGTCCGAACGATAAAGCCCCGAAGAGCTGCTCGCAGCATACGGCAGGTATTTACGGCTTTCACGCATCTTGGCATCGTAGTAAAAGGGGGTGACGATACTTCGCCCGTCCGGCGCAGCGCCAACCTGTATGTTCTGATCCGGATGCCCCGTATCGTTATAGTAATCGACATCCGCGACATGGGACGCATTGTTTTTTGCCGTGTAGGTATAGGTTACGATGTAATTGGTGTCATTCGTTACTCCGATTGCGTTGTTTGCGGAGAGTGCCACCGTATTCGAGTATGCGATCCGATCCCCGGAAGTGGCTTTTCGACGATAATAAATGCCTCCGGACGCAGGCCGCGACTCACAGGATTCCGAGGTTGCGTCGGGAACAGAAAACCACGCAAGAGCATCTGCACTCGATTCCCATGAGTATACGATTGGTGCAGAGCCTCCCGATGCAGCCTCGGTGCTATACAGAATAACCGAGGTCGTATCTTGGACGGTGAGCTGACGCGGCTCGATCCTACCGCCATTGAGCGCCGCCGTTTGTGCGAACGACATTCCACAGATGCACGAACAGATCGTGAACAAAGTTATTATTCTCTTCATAACCGACCCCTAATTATTTTTCAGATGATATTCAAATTTTTGCAAAAGATTCCCTGTATCTTGATCATCCCGGATTTCGGATAGTCTGTTGGCCGAATCATACTTATAATACGTCGTTCGACCTGAAGGGTCTGTTATACTGGTGCATCCGACCAACGGCTTATAGGTGTATACCGAAACTCGGGAATCCGGCAAGCGACTGCGAAGAAGGGCGCCATAGGCTTGAAAATCCGGCACGTCGGAACTTTTCCCGTCGTAATTCTCGATAGCATTAACTGCCGATCTACCCAATGCGTCATAAACCTGTTGATAGCTCGCATTCTTAATTTCCAAAACCGGATATTGCCTGTTATAAGACCACAGATACGTTGTCTGCACGCCATCGCTTCTCATCGATTGGTATACGTTCCCATACGGATGATTGTAATTCATGGTGATTTGCGTGTAATAATCTCCGGAACTCGTATTGAGTTTGTAATAAACTCGAGGCTGATAGGAGTAATTTACTTGAGTAAATTCTGTTTTAGAGCCAGATACGATATTGCCGTTTTTATATTCGGTAACTTCGACTGGAACTCCGATCATGTTCGCATCGACCAGATACTTCAACTGTCCGCCGAGATCCGTCGGATAGGTGAAGCGGGTGAGATAATGACCCTCGCTGTTTCCGCTTATCACACTCCGCGACACCTCCTTAGGCAGCCAATTCCCGTCATTGTAATCATATTCCGTCTTGATGGCTACCTTATCCGGAAAATATTGGTATTCAGTCTTTTCATACATTTCCCATCTCTCGGAATACAGGTCGTAGAATTTGATGTTCAGAGGGCTATTCGACCTGCAAAGCGAGTGACACATCACACCTTTGATACTGGTTTGCTCTACTTGATGGTGAGAGAATACGATTGCTTTGACCAGATTATTCTGATTGTCATAATATTTGATCTCTTTCGGCAAACCGTTGTCCAATGCCGGAATCGTCGGAAAAACAGGTATGATCAGATCCTCCAAACCGTTGTTGCCGTCTGCATGGTTTTCAAACCGATAGGTTACATATCCATTATCTACTCCGTTCGTGATATTTCTTTCGGTGACAACGGAGTATCCGACATGCATTCCGGCAGCCGATCCGGTGATCGGCCGATAGGAATGCGAAGTTCCGTATATATATGACCCCCAGACCGCACTCGCATCCGACGCATCGCCTGCCGTAACCTTGTAGTGATATTCAGGTACCGACATCAAAGTACCGGAAGATTTCCCGGTTTCATCCGTATATGCAAATGTTCTTACCGATATCGTATCGCCTTTATCCGACAGATCGCATATCGTTTTAATGCGCAGTCCGCCTCCGGATCGGATCAACGAGTCGGCCGAATCCTTGAAGCCGTTACTAAAATCATTCAACTCATACTCAAAATGCGTTTCTGCACCGGTCGGAAATTTTATCGAAGTCAGGACGCCGTATTGACTTCTGTCCGAGCACGAGTTCTTGTTGATGCCTTTCCATATTCCGGTTTGGATTTGTCCTTCGGAATTTCTATAAGTTCTGTAGTATGACGGTGCATAATGAAAGGTCTGGTCGGAAGTCGACTTGGAATTTACGTTGTAATATCCCCAATGATCGGTACTGCTTGAATTCTTTGGCGGCAGGGGGTTCCTGTTGTATGAAAACACATAATTCCGATCCAACTCTCCATTGTTCCGGAATATGGATATCTTGTCAAGCAGCAGCCGGCAATTCAGGGCCGTTTGCTCTCGTTCCCGATGGTCCGCATGTTCCGGATTGCCGACGACGGTCCCCAAATACGAATGCCCGAACCTCACATCGAGAACTCTGTCGCCGGAGATATTCTTCACTGTCAGCCGATCTATTTTTTTTGCTTTGGGTTCCCAGTCCGCAGCGGCAATATCCACTCGATCCGTATACGATATATCTATCTCTCCACGGTTGAAAGTGATTTTTTTCAGCAGCAGTTGATCGCGCTCCAAATAGGTTAAATTATAATGCTTGAACGAAGGCGGGGGTGTCGAAAAGAATGGCCTCGGACCGCTGTGTACTGCCATTATTTGGCCGACCGTCTCGTTCACTCCGACCGAACTGAATAGTTTCTCCGTTTCATACTCGAATCTGATCGTATCTTTCTTCGTCGTAATGATTTCATCCAGATACCATGCGGTTGTTGCATTTCCGTCATTGCCTTCTACCGGATCAAAGTCCTGTTGATCGTATCGATTCATGTGTTCTTCTCCCGGAAATTCTGTTAAATTACGAATATAAGGTCTCGTATGCTCCCGGGATTTGAACAGATAGGTATTGCCGTATGCGTCGAAAACCTCGAATCGGATAAAATATCCGCCCTCATAATATCTATGACAAACGATTTTCAACCACGTGTTTTTATTGGCGATAATCGCCTCGGCGCGATATTCCGGACCCGTCTCGCGGTCCTTATTCTGCTCGAAGAAAAATCGGCCGGACGTATTGTTGAAGTTGTAGGTGAAAATGTCCGGTTCCGAATCGAACGTCTTGTTTAAGTAATTGGGATACCTTGCATCTTCCGGGTCTGAGGCATCGTTGGATTCGGTGCATTCCGGGAGAGAGGGGCCGGAATAATAGCCGCCGGATCCGAAATCATCCATATGCCTTATCTCCCGGGCAATACATCCTCCGGCAATCAAGGCCCATCCCAAGCCTGCGGAACTCGCTTCCTGGGCGACCTTAATCCCCGACGCATGATACGAAAGCGTGATCGGCAGGGTAAAATCGCGTGTCTCGATTTCATAGAGGGGAATCTTTATTTCCGGAATTCCGGTGTAATGACCGACCGGAATGTTTCCATAAATTCCCAATGACGAGGCATTGGGGGATGCCGGTACGATAGGGCTGGCGTTTCGCACGACATACTGATCATTATCATCTTCGGATGATTGTCCATAGCTCGCAGATATCCAGAAAACATGGAGCAGGATGAAGAAGTTGAGAATTCGTTTCATGGTTCGTAATGTTTGGGTTTGGTAGTTTTAGGCATGCGGAGGATTTCCGGTTTGTCATCGCGGTATGTACTCGGGGCCGAGTATCATCTCTACAATGTTCATTTCATAAGCAATTGGATTCAGGTTAATAAAGAGGATTGGTATTCGTATTTACTACCCCATGATTCCTCCGAGGGAGAACATGGGCATATACATGGCGATTAGGATCACGGCGACGAGAATTCCGACGAGCAGGATAAGTGCGGGTTCGAGCATCGCACCCATGCGGCGGATTGCGTATTCGAGTTCTTCGGTGAGGGTTTCACCCTGCCTGCGGAGCATTTCGGGCAGACGGTTCGTCTGCTCTCCAACGCGGACGAGCGCCGTGAGTTTT
>ERZ780149.4916-NODE-4916-length-10124-cov-3.347502_pt1 | contig 10124 bp, 6 predicted proteins | sample MGYA00511367_ERZ780149 | MGnify/ENA primary metagenome ERZ780149 (study PRJEB29588, sample SAMEA2153852) | human gut metagenome | biome: human gut; feature: human-associated habitat; material: faeces | place: Denmark | collected 2008/2010 ...
CACTTTTGTGCAGCAGCCAACAAACTTATTAAGACCGAATTTACAACAGACAGTAGACGATAAAGCAGATCACTCCGCAGAGGAAAAATGCAAGACCCACGATCAGCATTTCCGGCAGCCACTTTCTGCCTTTTTCGTCCTTATTAGCTCTGTAATCGTAAAAAGACTTTTCGGTTTTTTCCTTGACGCTCGGAATAAAGAAGAAGAGGACCTTCATTCCGTATCCAAGCATATCAAATGTGCCGAGAGCTCCTGCCCAAGATATTGCGGCAATTCCGGAAAGCAGTATTCCGGGGGCAACAAAGCAGTCAGAAAGCATTCTGAATATTTCCTTTGTTCCGCCGCCCCCAAACAGCTCATTCTGAAAGGCGCAGATCAAAAAAACCACAATTCCGGCGACTGCATAGCCTATACAGTGAAATCCGTTCAGCTTCTTCATGCCAGGATATTGTCTGTCACTTCAAGACAGAAAGGTATTTTTCATACTCGGCATTATTGCACTTCACAAAGTGACCCGGCTTTACCTCACGCATTGTGGGCTTATCCACCGAATAATCATGCTCCGCCAGCGGATTATAAATAATTCTCTTGCGGTTCTTTTCATATTCGGGGTCGGGCAAAGGAATTGCCGAAAGCAGGGACTTGGTATACGGATGCAGCGGATTGAGGAAAAGCTCATCCGACGTTGCAAGCTCAACCAGCTCACCGAAATACATGACGCCGATACGGTCGGAGAAATACTTTACGACCGAAAGGTCATGCGCGATGAAAAGAATGGTAAGTCCCAGCTCGCGTCTCAGATCGTTAAGCAGGTTGATGACCTGCGCCTGAATTGATACGTCAAGCGCGGAAACCGGCTCGTCGGCGATTATCATTTCCGGCTGCATTATTACCGAACGTGCAATGCCTATTCTCTGACGCTGACCGCCGGAAAATTCATGCTGATAACGTCCCGCGTGCTCGCGTACAAGCCCGACGAGCTCCAGCATTTCGTCGACCTTCTTGTTGATGACCTCTTTGTCCTTCTCACCCTGTATTATCAGTCCTTCGGATATTATCTCACGGACGGTAAGACGCGGGTCAAGAGAGGCTGAAGGATCCTGAAAGATCATCTGGATCTTTGTAACGAGACGTGATTTTTTGGCTTTTTTCAGCTCGTCGCTGTACTCCTCAAGGAGATTTTCCCGCGCATAACCGCTTGCGGAAGCAAGCAGCGGACGGTACTTTTCCTCTACCAGCCTGACCTGCTGCTTGGAATATTCCTTGTCGCAATGCTTCTGGTCGTATTTTGCCGCCTTGATCTGTTTTTTCTGTTCTTTGATAAAACTGTCGCGCTCGGCTTTAAGGGCTTTGGCGGTTGCTGCGTCGGCGCCTTTGACCTTTTCTTTGTAATTTTTTCTTGCTTCCTTGATCGCAAGGCGGTATGAAAGCGTTCCTGCACCTATGCGGATGCCCTTGAAATAGATGTTTCCGGATGTAATATCGTAAAGCTTGATGATCGAACGCCCGGTCGTGGTCTTTCCGCATCCGGATTCTCCGACAAGCCCGAAGACTTCACCCTTCTTTATGTCAAAGCTGACATCGTTAACCGCTTTCGTACTGCCAAAGAACTGACACAGATGTTCAACGCGAAGCAGCACTTCCTGATTATTCTCCATCTGCATGCGCCTCCCTCTTCTGCTTCATTCTATTGATACGGTCGGTTATCGCCTTGGGCGGCTCTACCTTCGGTGCTGACGGGTGGAGCAGCCATGTTGCGGCATAATGTGTATCGCTGATCCTGAACATCGGCGGCTGGCGCTCAAAGTCGATCTTCAAGGCGTATTTGTTACGCTCGGCAAACGCATCTCCCACCGGCGGATAACGCATATCCGGCGGCGTTCCGGGAATGGCGTCGAGCTTTTCGTTTGTGTCAAGATCGGGCATAGACGAAAGCAACGCCCACGTATACGGATGAGCCGAATGATAGAAGATATCGCTCGATGTGCCGTATTCAACTATCTTACCGGCATACATGACCGCGATTCTGTCCGCCATATTGGCGACAACGCCAAGGTCATGCGTGATGAAAATGACCGAAAGATGACGTTCTGCTTTCAGCTTGTTTATAAGCTCAAGTATCTGAGACTGAATGGTAACGTCAAGCGCCGTGGTAGGCTCATCGCAAATCAGAATGTCCGGGTTTGCCGCAAGTGCAATAGCTATAACTATTCTTTGCCGCATTCCTCCGGAGAATTCAAACGGGTACTGATTATAACGCTTTCTCGGTTCGGAGATACCGACTTCCTCCATCAGCTTGATGGCTTTGTTCTTCGCCATATGCTTTGTGACCTTCAGCACAACTCCGCTGGCGCAGCTCTTGAGGTAATCAATTACCGCGACCGCTTCGTCGGTGAAATTGCGGGAGTCCATGGCATTGAGCTTTTCGGTATAATCGGCGATCACACGGTCGATCTGCGACTGCAGATTTGATTTTACAAGCTCAAAATCCACCAGTGCCGGAGCCGCTACCACCCAGTTCGGTTCCTGCCCTTTTGCGCGCATTCTGTCCTGTTTCGCAGTCTGCCTGTCGTATCTTTTCTGCTCTTTTCCGTTGTTTGCCTTTCCGTAAAAATACTTGTCAAGCTCAGAACGGAAGCCGGAGGAGAATGTATAGCTTACGCTGTCCTTTACGATTGCCAGAGTATCTATGGAATCGGCGACCGCGCGGCTCATTTCCTTCAGTGCCGCATAGCTTTTTTCTTTATCCAGCGTTTCGGCAGTAAAGATATCACGCTTTGATTCAAGCACTTCAATTGCTTTCTTCTTGCATTCCGCAGAGCGCTTTGCCGTTTTTTCAAGCGTGAGCTTTACGTTGTCGATAAAATCAAGCATGAAATTATCGTCAAGGTATTTACGCATACTGCGATTCAGCTCGTCTACCGGAATATCCGGCACAGGCTCATTGGAGAATGTAACGTAATATCCAAGCGCAAAGAAATTGGGCTTTTCAAAGGCTACCGCCTTCTTGAGTATCGCTCCCGCAGCATTGAGCGCGGATATCAGCGGCTCGGTGTTCACGTTGTTTTTAGCCGCTCTTGCAAGACCGACTATACCGGAAACACTGGATTTGAGCGCCTCGGCATCCTCGTTCACAACATATTTCTGAATGGAGTCAAGAGCAAGTGTCCTTATGCGTTTGACACGGTAAACAACATCCTTCGCGCCCTTTTTCTCAAGCTCGAATGCAAGCGCATCAATATCCGTGATCGCCTCTTCTGCGGCTTCATACGCACGGTTGTAGGCGGATTCAAGGTCAAGATGCTTATATTCAAACTTGTCAAAGTCCTTGCATTTACGCGTTGCTTCGCTGGGAGTAATAATGCCATTCATCTCGGCGTTGAGCTTGCCAAGATAAGTGTTGAATGAGTTTCTGCTCTCCTTCTGACGCGCCTTACCCTTGAGTATCATTGCCTCGGTAAGCTGCTTGCCCACCTTGGAAATGGGGTTAAGGCTTGACATGGGATCCTGGAATATCATCGCGATCTTATCGCCGCGGATCTTATGGAACTCATCCTCTGAGATCTTCAGAAGATCCTTGCCGTCGTATATTATCTCTCCGCTTTCGACAATGGAGTTACCGGCAAGTATTCCGAGTATCGCCTTTGAAGTAACGGATTTTCCCGAGCCCGACTCACCGACTATCGCAAGAGTCTCGCCCTGATTGAGGTCAAAGTCAATGTTGCGGACAGCATGAACAGTACCCTCACGGGTTTTGAATGATATTGTAAGTCCTTTTACATGAAGCTTGTGTTCCACTATCACTCAACTCCTCTCGTTGACGGGTTAAAGGCGTCGCGCAGACCGTTACCGAACAGGTTGAAGCTGATCATAAGCAACGCGATAAATAACGCGGGGAAAAACACGACATGAGGTGCGGAGGTCATACAGGTCTGTCCCGCAGAAAGCATCGCTCCGATAGAGGTGACCGATGCACTGTCAAGGTTGATGATTCCGAGATAGCTGAGCGAGGTTTCACTGAAGATAACGCTCGGAATGACCAGAACAGATCCGGTAATGATCGTACCAAGGCTGTTCGGGAATATGTGCTTAAACATGATACGGAAGTCAGAAGCACCGAGCGTGCGCGAGGCAAGCACATACTCCTGATTCTTGAAGCGGTAAAACTGCATTCTCACGCGGCTTGCCATGCCTATCCATCCTGTGGATATGAAGGCAAACAGCAACGACGGAACAATACCTATCTTACTTGCCAGATGCAGACTGAACAAAACCGTAACAACTGTAAACGGTATACCGGAAAGAATATCCGAAATACGCTCCATTACAATGTCAACGACTCCGCCGTAATAACCCTCAACAGCACCGTAGATAGCGCCGATGAAAAGGTTTATCAGAGAAACCGTAATGGCGAGGATAAAGCTGAAGCGCGCTCCGCTTGCCAGACGTGAAAAGATATCAAATCCGCGAGCGTCGGTGCCGAACACAAAGTTGGGTTCAAAGCCGTAACGGTATATGAAATAATTGTACGCGCTCAGACGGACAACATAGTTATATCCCGCATCGCTTGTACCTGTTCTCTGAGCGTATCTCCAACCGGCTGACGGATTCTCCTCCGTCCACGGGTCGTTGGCAAGACGCATCTTGCTTGTATAATCGTCGTTTCCGGTGGTGTAGTATGAAGGAATAAAGTTCCCTTCCGAATCAAGCCTTGCGTTGCCCTTCATATCGCTCTTGTACCAGATATTATTCGTTCCGACGACCTGAGTATCGACACGCGGAAGAATAACCTGTATCTCATTCTCATCCTGCCACGCCTGAAGCGCCTGATACTGGTCGGCAGTAAGAGTCTGGGTAAAGGTGTTGAGCGAGGTATATGTGTCAATGCGGAGCTTGTAAAGAGTGGTGCTCTGCTTGAAAGCATCGACTGTCGTAGTAGTGGAAATAACATCCTCGATGATAGGATAACCGATCTCCTGCTCCATACCGCGATAAACATCATACTTGTTCTGGGACACTTCAACGACCTTCGAGCCGTCCCATATGCCCGTTCCGTGCATAAAGGAAAGCCGCGGCTTTAGATACTGATAGTTTACAAGCATCGTATCGGTGAGGTATGAGTTAACGTAATTTTTATTGGCGAGCATAGGACCGATGATGGCAAAAAGAACAAGCACTGCTATAATGACAGCCGCCACGACCGAGGATTTGTTCTTGGCAAAACGGCTGAGCACGTCCTGGAAATAGCTTTTCTGCTTTGTTTTCAGCTTTTTGTCATGCAGAATGTCATCGGTGTTCGCAAAAGCAAATTTTTCGGACGGAATATTTTCGATTTTATAATCTCTGTTATCCATCTTATCTTGCCCCCATTCTGATTCTCGGGTCAATAATGCCGTAGCTGATATCAATGACTATTCCCGCCGCAAGACCTATAAAGGTATAGAATATCGTCAGCAACATAAAGAAGTTATAGTCCGGTGCCGGCTGCGCCTGAATAGAACCTATGTACAGCTCTCCGACGCCGGGAATGGTAAACATTCTTTCAATGATAAGAGAACCGCTCATTATCGAGATGAACTCACCGAGTATCATCGGGAAAATAGGCACCATTGCGTTTCTCATTGCGTGGCGAACGGTCGCCTGAGCGCGGGTAAGACCCTTGGTTCTCGCAAGGAGCATAAAGTCACTGGTAAGGACCTCGGTCAGCTCGGCACGTGTATAACGCGCAAAGCCTGCGATAGTACCGAACGACATGGAGAGTATCGCCGGAATGGCGGATATCACATACGACCAGCTCCATGCGCCGTTTGTAACGTCCACCGTCGCCTTGAACCATCCGAGCTTGAAGAAGAAAAGGTACTGAACCAGAAAAGCGTATATAAACGAAGGCACCGAGACAAACACCATAACACCGGTCGAGATGAGATGGTCCTGCCATTTGTTCTTTTTCAGCGCGGCAAAAATACCAAGTGCAAGTCCGAGCGGAATTGAAACAAGTATCGTTGCGAGGTTGAGTACAACAGTGTATGGCAACCTGTTTTTGAATATGGTCCACACCTCGCTGCCGAGCTTGTATGTTTCTCCGACACCGAATTCACCCTTGATGGCTCGCTTCAGAAATGTACCGTACTGCTTGAGTATCGGCACCTGATCGTACCACGGATGTGCAAGCGCATCATTTTTGGAAGCGAAAACGGGATCGCCGTTTTCATCAAGAAGGACGTTGCCGTCATTATCATGATAAACGTACAGGATCTGCCCGTTCTCACGGTGGAGGGTAATCTGTCCCAAAAGCTCACGGCGGGTAAGAATAAGCTCCATATCCTTGCCGAAGCTCTCAACCGGCATATTGGGGAGCAGCTTGATAAGCACAAAGCACATGGTAATGATCACGAAGAACACAAAGAACATGAGTGCTACTCTTTTGAGAATATATTTGAATAAATACAACTTTTCTCCTCCTTAGAAAAAGTACCTCTCGGCATTTATGCATTGACTTCAATGTTATCCGGCATTAACCTCAATGCCGCATTACAACGCGGAAGAATTATAAGCGCGAGCTGAGCATCGGTAACGGCACTCAATGCGCACTTTCGTTTTGTACGGGATTGGCTTTAACTCCAAAACCTGCTATAAAACAAAAACTGCTGCCCCAAAAACACATAAGCGCCGCGATATCCGTGTCTTTTTCTCAAAATGTCCGAATATACGGAATCGTACCCGTGTTAATATCGCAACAGCTTCTTCCCCATTGGAACGCGCCATTGGGCTGACGCTTTACGGGCGGGTCATCGGAACGATGTCCCGCCCGTAAAGCTTAAGACCCACAGTCAGTATCGGAGATATCCCCGCCGGTGCGGAGGAGCGGCTATAAAGCCGCCGTCCGCACTGACAGGAGATCCGAAACTGTCCGTGAATCGATTATTTAACCCTTGTAGTTAAGTGTACCGCCCTCGCTCTTGACGTGGTTGGCGAATTCGGTATCATCCATTACATAGGTGTACCATTCGATACCGCCACGACCCATACCGGTTACATATTCCTCGGTCTTGTAGACAACTCTCATGCATCTGAGGGATGCGGAAGCGTCGGTGGATACCGGGAAGATGTTGGCAAGAGTCATGATCTTGCACTCGGCAGCGGCGAGGATGGTAACTCTCATTGCAGGATCGTCGTTAGCGCCTGCGGAGAGCTCAACGGTCTCGCTGGTTACCTTACCGTCAGAACCAACAACGGAAGCCTTGATCTTATCGCCCTGGAGAGCTACGCTTACCCAGTCATAGAGGCTGGCGCGGAGGGTCTTGCCATTAAGCGTTACATCAAGATCAACCTTGGTCTTATCGGTAAGCGGGTCATACTGCAGGCTGCCGGTGAAGCAATCCATCATTGAGTACGGATCGAACTGAGATCCGCTGTAACCAACACCGAAGAGTATGTCAATCTGACCGGTACGCAGATAAGTACCGAAGGAGGTGGAGCCGAGAGTCTGAGACTGAACAAAGGTCAGATGTCCTTCAAACTTTGTGCCCTTGACCGCGTTGGTCCAGCAGGTCTTAAGGAACTCGTAACCGTTGTTGTAGTAGTTAGCGTCAGCGGGCTTACCTATGGTGATCTGAACTTCCCACTTGCCGCTTGCAATTGCATCGGCAGGAATGAGATTCTGAGCGATCGCTATATCATATGCCTTATCAAACAGTGTCTTAGCGCCGGCAGGATCGTAACCGGTGATGGACTCGATAGCGTCGTCACGGGTGGCGTATTCCTTGCCTTCGCCCCACTGATCGGAAAGTCCCCAGAAGCTGAGGATAGCATCCTTGGCTTCGTCCATGGCGCGGTAGGTGTATCCGCTCTCAGGGTCAGCAACGATCATAGAGGAAAGCAGAGCCTTTGCAACGCCGGATGTGGGAGACAGAGCCTGGTTGTATTCCTTACGGTCGAGAGCGTAGGACATAGCCTGACGGAACTCCGGAATGGTAAGGACGGTCTTGTTGACGGTGTAGTTGCTGTTGATAGGAGCAGTGGTTGCCTGCAGCTTGGTGAGGTTTTCCATATCCGGGTTCATGGCAAGATACCAGGTGGACTCGGAATCGGTGAAGTAGGTGTAGTTGGAGCTGATGTAGTCCTCCATGTCCTCCTTCTGGAGTCCGTAGGAGTCGATCTCGCCCTTAAGGAACATCTCAAGACGAACGGCATTTTCGGTTACCTTCTTGTAATCGATGCTGTCGGTCATGTAGGTGCCTTCAATGTACTCGCCCGGGAGATAACCGTGCCAGTTGGGGTTTCTGTCGAGGTGGAGAGTTGCACCTTCGGTGTACTGAGTGAGCTTGTAAGGACCAAAGCCGACATAAGTGTCAACGCTGGTTCCGTAGCTGTTGCTGTAAACGCCGTTTTCGACCTTGATGCACTGCTCATAAAGAGGAGCGTATACAAGGAAGAAGCTGCTGCAGAGCTCGTAGCGGAGATAGAAGTTGTCTTCCATCGCGTTCTTGAGAACGATAACAAGCTCGTTGGCGCTCGGAGCGAAGAAACCTACGTTTCCATCGTATTCCATAGCATCATAGTACTGACCGAGGAAAGCCATCTCCTCGAATTCCTGGTAAGCGTAATCGCCGGCTTCGGCAGCATAAGCCTCAACATTGGCCTTGCCGTGCAGAATGGCAATAAGGTTCTGAGCATTCTTCAGAAGAGAAGCGTTGAGCTTGACCCAGCCGTTTTCATCGGCGGCTGCGGCAAGTGCCTTGTAGTCATCGCAGGGGATGTACTTGGGAGCGCAGCCCGCCCAGTCGGCAACCTCCTTGCCGCTCTTGTCAAGGTATACCCATGCATTGCCCGCTTCGTTGATGTAACGGGTAATCTTATTGCCTTCAAGATCGTAGAAGGTGTAGTCGGCCTGCTTTGTGCCGTTGCTCTTGTTTTCAGACTCGGTGTCCTTCTCTACAGAGCGAAGGAGTATCAGCTCGCCGGCTGTGCTGAAGATCTTTACCTTGCCGGAAGCATCGGTCTCAACATCGCTGCCAAGATAGCCCTTGGTTACATAATAGGAAAGAGCATCGCCCCAGTTACCGCCGCTGTTGATGTCGATAACAACATCAAGACCGTTGTGCTGGAGAATGCCGTCCTTATCGGTGGTGAAGGTCTTGGGATCGACATATTCATCAGCACCGAAGTTTGCGGAAACGAACTCACCGAGAGCGTAGGTGTTCTGCTTTACGTAGTTTTCGGCGTTGTATATCTTGAGCTGTCCAGCCTGATATACGTTGTCGGCGCGGAAGTTTGCTGCCTGAGGATTGAGCAGAAGCTTCATGGATGCAACAAAGGAATTGGCATCCAGCTTTTCGCCGTTATCGAAGGTAAGAGTGTCTTTAAGAACGATCTTATAAGCCTTGTTCTCATCGCCTTCGACGATTCCGTACTTGCCTACATAATCCTTCGTGACATCAACGGGATAATCAGCCGCCATGGAGGGGACGATCTTGTATCCGGTGAAATCGTCGTTGTACTCGAAGGTGTAAAGTGCGTCACTGGTGTAGTCTAACACATAAGTGCTGGAGTTGGACTGATATGTGTGGACGTTCCATGACTCGGGGAGGTCAGACGGAGCCATACGGTATGTATACTGCTTGCCGTCATCAACGTAGCCCTGTTCGGATACGCCGCCGGGAGTGGCTGTGGTATCGCCCGACCCGGAAGTGTTATCCGAGGGTCCCTCGCTCGGCTTGCAGGCGGTCAGTGAAAAGAGCATTGCTACCGCAAGAACAAAAGCGAGAAACATTACTTTGTTTTTTCTCATGATTTTTCTCCTTATGAAATAATTGATGTTGATTCCATTCATGATCCGGCATGTCCTGTATCATTTTTATTCCGCCCGTACTCCTCCGGACGGGATAAAATGAAGAAAACACGCTGAATAGAATAACTTACACAACATTATACCACTACACCATCGTTGTGTCAATTGATTTAAGCGTTTTTTTGCGCATTTTTTCGAATTTTTACGTTTTATTCGCGTATGCATCGGTTCTGTACCACTCCAAAATCATTGACAAAATGATGCCCTGCAAACCATTTTCGCTCGGCGCAAATGCCGCGGGTCTTCTCTCACACCCCGATAACTGCAAAACTCC
>ERZ780149.4922-NODE-4922-length-10117-cov-2.878155_pt1 | contig 10117 bp, 9 predicted proteins | sample MGYA00511367_ERZ780149 | MGnify/ENA primary metagenome ERZ780149 (study PRJEB29588, sample SAMEA2153852) | human gut metagenome | biome: human gut; feature: human-associated habitat; material: faeces | place: Denmark | collected 2008/2010 ...
GACGTACAAGCCAGCAGGATGAGAATGATGATGATCCAGAGACAGCCGTTATTATTTCCACAGAACATGGAGAATACCCTTTCCCCGTGCCATATTTGCGCCCCGGCCGCGCACGGCGCTCCGGCCGGTCGGTAACATCGTTTCGCAGTTCCGCCGGGGCTTTCCGCCCCGTCTGCGGTATTCTATGCCCGAGCGCCGCGGGCGGTTACAACTCCAAGGAGAGCATTTATGTCTGACGAAGAAAAGATCCGGCCCGAAGAGGAAAACCACATCGGGCGACACATGGCGCCCACGCCGCCTCCGGCGGAGGAGCCGGTAAAGGCTGCCGGTGTCCCGGCCGCGCCGGAAGCGCCGGAGACCGCCGCGCAGAAAGCGCCGGAGACGCCGAAGGTCCCGGCGGCGAAGAGCGCAAAGCCGGCGAAGAAAAAGCCGGTGCGCTCCGTCCGGACGGCGCGCCCGGAAAAGAAGCCGGAGCCGGAACCGAAAAAGAAGAAAGCCGCGCCGCAGCCGGTCGAGGTCGAGCTGGATCCGCGCGAGGCGGAGCGTGCGTATATGCCCATCCGCTCCCGGCGCGACGGGCGCATCGGATGCATGGGCGGCATTATGTACGCTGCGTTCATCCTCTGCGCAAGCGTGCTTCTCGCGGTGTTCGGCTGGATGGCGGCCTCGGACGTGCTCGCGCTCAACAAGAGCGCGGAGAGCGTGGAGATCACGCTGCCGGAGAGCGCCTTTACGCAGAAGACCGTGGACGTGACGGACGACGACGGCAACGTCACCGGAACGAAAACCGTCCGCGTGGCGGACATGAACACCGTCTCCGGCATTTTGAAGGACTACGGCCTCATCAACTACAAGTGGCTCTTCCAGCTCTATTCGCGTTTCTCGAACGCGGAGGTGCAGCTCAGCCCCGGGACGTACGCGCTCACAACGAATCTGGACTACCGCGCTCTTGTGAAAAAGATGCAGACCGGCGCGGATTCGCAGCTCCAGACGCTTGTCATGTTCCCCGAGGGCTACAACCTTGACCAGGTGTTCGCCAGACTCGAGGAAAACGGCGTGTGCAGCAGGGAGGATCTCTACGCTGCTGCGGCGAACGCCGAGTTCTCGTATACGTTCCTTGAAGGCGTGGAGACGGGCGATCCCTACCGGCTCGAGGGATTCCTCTTCCCGGATACGTATTACTTCTATCAGGGGATGCAGGCCTCGAGCGCGATCAACAAATTCCTCTCGAACCTCCATTACCGCATCACGGACGAGATGTGGCAGAAAGCGCAGGCCATGAATCTGACGTTCAAGCAGGTGATCACGGTCGCCTCGCTCATCGAGCGAGAGGCCGCGAACGACGCCGAGCGCGCGACGATCGCCTCGGTCATCTATAACCGCCTGAACATCGGTATGCCGCTGCAGCTCGACTCCACGGTCGTGTACGCCATCCGCGAGACCGGCGAGACGACGATGTCCACCGAGCTCATCCAGGCCACCGACAGCCCGTATAACACCTATCTCTATCAGGGCCTGCCGCCCGGACCGATCTGCAACCCCGGCATGAAGTCTATCGAAGCCGCGCTCAACCCCGAGCAGACCGGGTATTACTACTTTGCGCTCGACATGGAAACGAAGAGCATGCGCTTCTTCGCCACGCTCGCCGAGCACGAGGCGTTTGTTGCCACGCAGGATTACGGCTAAACGCTTCAAACAAACCTTGTTTGACTCCTGCGGAGGCAAACCCAGGCAAGACATTTTAAGCACAAAAGACCGTGGAAAACATTCTGCGGTCTTTTTGCATTGTAAACGCAAAACCGGCGTGATATAATCGCAGCTATGGAAACGAACGATCTTATTCGGCGCGCGGAGGACCTTGCCGCGCGCTGTGAGCGCACCTCGTCGGTGACGGCGACCGCCTTTCTTACTCCGGCGGAGCGCATGGAGCTGCAAAATACCCCCTCGCTGCGCGGCACGGCCGTCGTCTATTCCGGCGGCGGGACGGAGTGCGAGCGCACCTGCGCGTTCTTCCTCCCGTTCTATCTCACGGCGGAGGAGCTTGACCCGTCGGAGTATATCAGCGCGGTGCATTTCCGCAGCTTCTTCGGCGAGCCGGGCCACCGGGATTATCTCGGCGCGCTGCTCGCGCTCGGCGTGCGCCGCGAGTGGGTGGGGGATATCCGCATCCGGGGCGCGGAGGCGTGGGTGTTCTGCCTGCCGAGCGTCGTAAAAACGCTCGCGGAGCTCGACCGCGCCGGGCGCTATACCGTCCGCGGCGAGGAGATCGCTCTCGCGGACGTCCCGGAGGAAGAGGTAAAGACCGAGACCGTGAGCTTCACGGTGCAGAGCCTCCGGCTCGACGCCGTGACCGCGGGGCTTTTCCATGTCTCTCGCACGACCGCCGCAGAGCTCATCCGTCTCGGCAGCGTGTCGCTCAACTATGTGCCGTGCCTGCACACGGACGCTGCCATCCGCGACGGCGACGTTATTTCCGTGCGCGGCAAGGGTAAGGGAACGGTCACCGACACCGGCGGCCGCTCGCGTAAAGACCGTATCTTCGTCACCGCCGAACGGCGGGTCTGAAAATATAAAGGAGGAACAACCATGATCCCTGAAAGACTCTCCCGGCTGCGCCGGGAAATGGAACAGCGCCATATTGACGTGTACGTCGTTCCCACGGCGGACTTCCACGAATCCGAATACGTCGGCGCGCATTTCAAGGCACGCTCCTACATCACCGGCTTTACCGGCAGCGCCGGCACGGCCATTATAACAATGACCGAGGCCGGTCTCTGGACGGACGCGCGCTATTTCCTGCAGGCGAAGCACCAGCTGGAGAATACCGGCGTGACGCTCTACCGCATGGGCGAGGAGGGCGTACCGACGATCATGGAATACCTGCGCTCCGCGCTGCCCGAGGGCGGCACGCTCGGCTTTGACGGCCGCGTCATCAACGCGCGCCTCGGCGCGGAGTTCCTCGCGCTTGCCGAGGAAAAGAATGCCAAGCTTGCCGTCGGTGAGGATCTTGTCGGCATCATCTGGGACGACCGCCCCGAGCTGCCGCACGCGCCGGTGCGCATCCTCACGGCGGAATACTCCGGCCGTTCCACTGCGGACAAGCTCGCGGACGTGCGCGCCGAGATGGAAAAGCAGGGCGCGAGCGTCCATCTGCTCACGTCGCTTTATGATATCGCGTGGCTGCTGAACGTCCGCGGCGGCGATATCGACTATGTCCCCGTTGTGCTCTCCTATCTCGCGCTCACGGAGGAGCAGTGCCTCTGGTTCGTGCAGGACGCCGTTCTCACGGACGAGCTTCGCGCCTATCTTGCCGAGAACCGCATCGAAACGCGCCCGTATGAGAGCTTTTACGACTATGCCGCCGCCATCCCCGCCGGGGAGACGGTGCTGCTCGACAAGGGCGTGTGCAACTACCGCCTCGTCTCCGAGCTTTGTGAGGGTGTCGAGATCGTGGACGAGACGAACCCCTCCGTGCTTATGAAGTCCATTAAGAATGAGACCGAGCAGAAGAACACGGTCAACGCCCACATCAAGGACGGCGTCGCCGTGACGAAATTCATCTACTGGCTCAAGAAGAACATCGGCAAGACGCCGATGACCGAGCTTTCCGCCTCTGACTATCTCGCCGCGCGCCGCGCCGAGCAGGAGGGCTTTCTCGATCTCAGCTTTGACACCATCTGTGCCTATGGCGCGCACGCCGCCATCATCCACTACGCCCCCACGCCGGAGACGGATATCCCGCTCGAGGCGCACGGCCTGCTGCTCGTGGACTCCGGCGGACACTATCTCGAGGGTACGACCGACATCACCCGCACCATCGCCCTCGGCCCCGTGACGGACGCCGAGCGCGCCGACTTCACGCGCGTCCTCCGCTCGCATCTGCATCTGGCGAACGCCCGCTTCCTCCACGGCTGCACGGGGCTGAATCTGGATATTCTCGCCCGCGAGCCGCTGTGGGAGGCTGATCTGGACTACAAACACGGCACCGGCCACGGCGTCGGCCACATCCTGAACGTCCACGAAGGGCCGAACGGCTTCCGCTGGCGGCAGTCGCCGGAGCGCAGCGAGGGAAGCGTGCTCGAAGAGGGCATGATCACGACGGACGAGCCGGGACTCTACATCGAGGACGCCTACGGCATCCGCATCGAGAGCGAGCTTCTCTGCCGAAAGGGTGTCAAAAACGAGTTCGGGCAGTTCATGTACTTCCAGAATCTCACCTGCGCGCCGATCGACCTCGACGCGATCGACGTTGACGCCCTCACCGTGACCGAGCGCCGCTGGCTCAACGAGTACCACGCCGCCGTGTACGAGACCGTCGCGCCGCACCTCACCGAGGACGAGCGCGTCTGGCTGCGCGGCGTTACCCGCGCCATCTGATTTTGCACGTTATCTGCTTCGGGAAGGAGAACACCCATGCTGGACGAAGCCATTCAGAAAGAGATCATTCAAAAGGGACGCGACTTTCTCAAAAGCCCGCTGGAACGAGACCCCTACGAGGAAGCGTTCGAGTCCGATCAGGACCGGAAGCTGCCGCAGCCGCCGCTCGTGAAAGCGCCCATGGCGGAGGAGGGCGGGCGCATCGCTCTCACGAGAGATTTTTCCGGCCTTGCGCTGAAAAACGATCTTGTGAGCCTCATCCGTGACCGGCGGAGCGCCCGGATCTATACGAACGAAACCATGACGCCGGACGAGCTCTCGTTCCTTTTGTGGGCGACGCAGGGCATCAAGAAGATCCGCGGCAAGGCGTATGCGACGATCCGCACCGTACCGTGCGGCGGTGCGCGCCACGAGTTTGAAACGTATCTGATCGTCCGGAACGTGGTGGGTCTGCGGCCCGGCGCGTACCACTATCTGCCAATGCTCCACGCGCTCGAGTTCCTGCACCCGATCGAGGACATTCCGGAAACTATAACCCAGACGCTGTGCGGCCAGAAATGGGCGGCCAAGGCCAACGTGGTGTTTTACTGGTCGGTCGTGCCTTACCGCGCCGAGTGGCGCTACGGCATTTACGCCCACCGCATCGCGCTCATCGACGCCGGACACGTGGGGCAGGCGCTCTATACGGCCTGCACCGGACTGGGTCTCGGGACATGCGGTCTCGGCGCTTTCCAGCATGAGAAATGCTGCGATCTCTTCGGGCTTGACGGCGAGGAGGAGTATATCATCTACACCGCCCCCGTCGGCACGATCCGCGACGAGGACCTGACCGAAGAAAACGCCTTCTACCAGTTCGTGGAAGACGAGGGACTCTGAATTTTATAACGCAAAAAGCTCACGGACCCGATCCGTGAGCTTTTCTATATGCAGGTCATCGCAGCATCCGCAGATTGTCGAGCCAGATGGTGTCTCCCGTCCTTTTTGCCTCATTGATGCAGGCCTGCCAAGTGGACTTGAACGCCGCATCCGGCTTGTGAAAGGCCTTCAGACGCTCGAGAATATCCCAGGCGCCCGGCCAGTTCATATCCTGCAGCCAGCGAAAAATATAGAACAGATGTGGCCGCAGCTCGTCATCGGAGCGCTCGGCAAGGATGCGCGCGCAGTTGTCCCAGACGTTTTTGTTGTGCTTCCCCATTTGCGGCTGGAGAAACATATTAATGGAGCGCACATTGCGCGCCAGCATTCGCCCCTGCGCCTGTGTGGCTTCCGGAGCGTTCCAGTCGAGCATGGAGAAAATGGTGTCGATATTGACCGTGTTGGCGATCTCCTCCGCACTGACCTCTTCTTCGGAAGCGAAAAACTCGTCAGCCAGAACGTAGAATTTATCAAATGCCTCGTCTTCCGTTGCGCCGTCCAGCAGCATCTCGGTCCAATGCAGGCTGCTGTGCAGCATGCCGAGTTTCTTTCCGACAAACTGCTGGAAGCGGCCATTGAACTCCGGAAAAAAGCCCATGGCATCGAAGAGCGCGCATTCGTATCCGCTCAAAAATATGCCCAGCCGCCGCACGTCCTTTCGGCCGATGTAAAGAGCGTATTTCTGCCGGATCTGGCAGAGAAAATCATAGATCATCCCCATGGAGTTCACAGCACCGCCTCCGTTTCGTGAAATGTTTCTTTACAAATATTCCCAGAAAAACTTCATCGGGTAACAGCCCATGGTTTCGATGACGATATAGGAGTTCATTCTCGGCCAAAGGCGCTTTTCCGGGAGATAGAGTTCGCCGCGCCAGTGCATGCGGTCGGGGGAATACATCTCGGCGAAGAGCTCGATAAAACCGTGACGGGCGAAAAAGCGCCGGTCCAGCGCTTCGAGTGGTATCTCCTTCCCACGCAGCTGCAAGCCGGAGCGGGACGGATGCCCAGTGACGCGCCAGACGAAAAAGTCTGACGGCTGGCAGTCGGAAAACGTCACGAGGCCGCGCCCCGCGCGTGTGAGCTACCCGTTTTCAACGAGAGAAAAGCCGTCGGCAAAGCAGAAAGTGACGGCGTTTTTCTCACACCGCACTTCCGTGATGCGGCTGTCGTGAAGAAAGACCGGCGGTGGTGTTCCCGCCGGGTCGGCCCATTCCAAGGAACGCATACGGTCTCCTTTCGGCGTGCGGCTCAGTACCGATCCAGCCGCCGCTGGATCTCGTCGATATCGCTCTGGTCAAAGTCTTCCGCGCGCAGACCTTCCTGCCGGCACAGCTCTTCAAATTCCTCGTTTCCGATATGACAGGTGCCGCGGCGCACGATGGCATCGACGATCTTGCGGATACGCTCCTCGCGCGCGTCGTCGTCCAGCATCTGCGTCAGCATCGCTACTTCCAGAACATCGTCCCAGGAGTCGATTTTCCCGTCGCCGTTCCAGTCTATGCTGGTATGTGAATCCAGAAAATCCAGAAGAAAACCCATAAACGCGCCTCCTTACACGGCTTACCATGATAAAAAAGACACGATACCGCGCCGGCGGAAAGAAGAGAAAGCATTCCGACAGGGAGGATCGTGTCTATATTCATTATACGGTTTTTCCGCGGAAAAAACAAGGCCGCACGCCGTCAGAGCGCGAATTTTTTGCCGTATTCCTCCGCGTACTGCATGTATTTCTGCGTTTTCATCTCGCGAAGGCTTTTGAGATATTCGTGGGTATCAAAGCTGTCGGATTCCAGCTCGATCATCGCCACGGCGATGTTGGAGCAGTGGTCGGCGATACGCTCGTAATTCGTGAGAAGGTCGTTAAAAACAAAGCCCATGGCGAGCGTGCAGGAGCCGTCCTGCAGACGGATGATGTGGTGGAGCTTCATCTCGTCGCACAATCCGTCGATCGTATCCTCCAGCGGCTCGACGCGCAGCGCCATTTCCAGATCGTTCCCGATGAACGCGCCGACAACGAGCGAGACGATCTCGCTCACGGCGGTGCGGAGCACGTCCAGCTCGCGCTGAGCGGCGTCGGTGAAGCGGATGTCCTTTTCGTAAATTTCGCGCGCGACCTCGGCGAGATTCATCGCGTGGTCGCTGATGCGCTCAAAATCGCCGATGGTGTGCAGGAACTTGGATACCTCCTCGTTCTGCGCGGTGGAAAGCTCGCGGCCGGTGAATTTGACGAGATACGTGCCGAGATGGTCCTCGTACTGGTCCACGGCGTCCTCCATGTCCACGACCTGCTGAAAACCTTTCTGGGAAAAATTCTTTATCAGCTCGAGCGCGACGACAAGGTTATCTTGGGAGCGCATCGCCATGGCGTTGATCGTCAGGCGGCACTGCTCAATGGCAAGCGCGGGGTGGACAAGAAAGCGCTCTTCCAGCCGCTCGATGCCCGCGGTGAGCTCGTTGTATTTTTCCGAGGTCTTCTCGGGGATGAGCTTTCCGGTGAGCGCCTCCAGCTGGCGCAGGAACGGGAAAAGGATCAGGATCGAGCCGATGCGGAAAAGGGAGTTCACCATCGCGATGCCGACCGGACCGAGCGCGGTCTCCATGAACGGGAACGGGGAAAAGGCGTTAACGCCGTAGAAGAGCGCAGAGAAGATGACGGTGCCGAAAATGCCGGTGAAAAGATAAATGAGCGCGGTGCGCCGCCCGTCGCGATTCGCGCCGATGGCGGAGACGAGCACCGGCACCGCCGCGCCGATGCCCATGCCCATGATCATCGGGAAGGCCGTGGCAAATGAGATCGTTCCGGTCACGGATAGCGCCTGCAAAATACCGACGGAGGCGGAGTTGGACTGCAAAACGGCGGTAATGAGCGTGCCGATGAGAACGCCGAGGATCGGGTTTTCAAACATCGTCATCAGACGGAGAAAACCCTCGCTCTCGCGCAGCGGGGACACCGCGCCGCTCATCGCGTTCATGCCGTACATCAAAACGGCAAAGCCGAGCAGGATATCGCCGGTGTGCCGCTTCTGCGACGTTTTCCCGAGCATGCGCAGCAGTATGCCGGCAATGGCGGCGATGGCGGTGATCGTTGCGGAGCTCAGAAGGGAGAGCGCGTCGCTGCTGCTGATATACGAAAGGCATAGGATCCAGCCCGTTACGGATGTACCGATGTTCGCGCCGAGAACGATGCCGATCGCCTGCGAGAGCTTCATCATGCCGGAGTTCACAAAGCCGACGACCATCGCGGACGTGGCCGAGGAGGACTGGATCACGGCGGTGACGGCGGTGCCGAGCAGCACGCCCTTGAGCGGCGTATTGGAGAGCCGGTAGAGGATGAGCTCGAGCCGCTGACCGGCGACGAGCTTCAGGCTGTCGCCCATGAGCCCCATGCCGAAGAGAAAAAGCGCCACGCCCCCGAGCAGCGCTAAAATGTTGGAAATACCCACAGCCATCGATTCCTTTGCAAGTTATAGATTATCCGCATATCAGTGTACCGTATGAAGGTTAAATCCAAAAGCAAGACAAGGTTAAATCCACGTTAAATCCATTTTACAAGCGGCGCTGCGCGTGATATGCTATAGAAAGTTGGAATTGCAAAACGGAGGCGGAAGAGATGATCTACCTTCTCGAAGACGACGAGAGCATCCGAAAGCTCGTTACCTATACGCTGCAGCACGCGGGATACGAAGCCGCGGGGCTTAGCTGCCCCTCGGCGTTCTGGGCGGCAATGAAACGCCAGACGCCGGAGCTCGTGCTGCTCGATATCATGCTGCCGGAAGAAGACGGCCTTTCGGTTTTGAAAAAATTGCGCGGCTCGGCGCTCTGGCGGGAGCTTCCGGTCGTGATGCTCACGGCAAAGAACGCCGAGTACGACCGCGTGGTCGGACTGGACGCCGGGGCGGACGACTATATATCGAAGCCCTTCGGCATGATGGAGCTTCTCGCGCGGGTGCGGGCGCTGCTGCGCCGCACCGGGATGACGTCGGCGGGCGAGCATACCGTCGGCGAGCTGTACGTCTGCCGGGACAAGCACATCGTGCGCGTTTCCGGGCAGGATGTGCCGCTCACAAACAAGGAATTTTCGCTCCTCTGCCTGCTGCTGGAGCATTCCGGCGCGGCGCTCACGCGCGACCGGATCATGGACAGCGTATGGGGCAGCGGCTTTGACGGGGAAAACCGCACCGTGGACGTGCATGTGCGCACGCTGCGCACCAAGCTCGGCGCGGCGGGGGCATACATCGAAACGGTGCGCGGCGTCGGCTACCGCTTTACCCCGGAGAAGGGGAGCGCGCCATGAAGGGAAAGCTCTTTCTGCGTGTGGGGCTTCTGCTCTTCGCCGCGATCCTGCTCGGCTCCGCCGTGACGTATGCCATCGCGCAGCCGCAGCTTGCCGGGACTGAGGCGAGAGCGCAGGTATCATCGCACCTTTTGTGGCTGCTGCCGATCGCGCTCTGTCTTGCCGCAGCGGGCGGCTGGGCCGTAGCGCGCGGCATCGTTGACCCTATCCGGAAGATCGACCCGGAAACGCCCGGCACGGAAGCGCCGTATGAAGAGCTCGTGCCGCTGCTTGCGCGCATCCGCGCGCAGAATCGTCTCATCCGCCAGCAGGAGGAAACGCTCGGACAGACGCGGCGCGACTTTGCCGCGATCACGGAGAACATGGGGGAGAGCTTCCTCCTGCTCGATAAGCGGCTGAACGTTCTCTCCCGCAATGTATCGGCGAGCTATCTTCTGCCCGCGCCGCCGGACGGCGAGGCGGACAACCTCAACCGCGGCGGCTGCCCGGAGGAGATCGTCCGCGCCGCCGAGCGCGCTCTCGCCGGCCGCC
>ERZ780149.4927-NODE-4927-length-10102-cov-4.748880_pt1 | contig 10102 bp, 8 predicted proteins | sample MGYA00511367_ERZ780149 | MGnify/ENA primary metagenome ERZ780149 (study PRJEB29588, sample SAMEA2153852) | human gut metagenome | biome: human gut; feature: human-associated habitat; material: faeces | place: Denmark | collected 2008/2010 ...
AAGCCGTTCGGGCTGTTTCTGCTCTACGCCGGGCTATCGATCCTCTTTGAAAAGAAGAAAAACAGCAAAAAAGAAACGCCGTGACTTTCGTCATGGCGTTTTCGACTCTATTCAGATGCGCAGCGCCGTTTCCAGCGCGATATAGAGCTTGCCGAGGTCGTGGTTCGCGCCGCGAAGATTGGCGACATCGTAGCCGCTCTCCTCCAGCACGTCCCCCGCCTCGAGGAAGTTATAGAGCGATAAGCCGTAAAAACTGCACACCGCCTGCACACCGGCGAGCTCCATCTCCACGGCGAGACAGCCCTCGCTTCTTCGCTGCGCGACGAGGCCCGCGGTCTCGCGGATCATGGCGTCAGTCGTCCAAACCCGCCCCGTCACGTGTGGGACGCCCAGCTCGGTAAAGATGTCCGAGAGCTTCCGCGCGTTCTCGACCGTGATGTAGTCGGACGGCGCAGCGAAATAGTACGAGCAGCCCTCGCCGCGGTAGCTCTCCGTCGGGACGATGAATTTGCCCCTCGTCGCCTCCCGATTCAAGCTCCCGCAGGAACCGAACATCACGAACTTCGACGCACCGACGATCCAGCTCGCCTCATAGCACTCCGACGCGGCAATCGCCGAGCCGATGCCCGAGAGGTAAAACGCGATGTCCTTTCCCTTGTAATTCATGCGGTAAATGGGGATGTTCCCGTTGCACGCGCCGATCAGGCCGATCTTTTCGCAGGGAAAGGCTTCCAGCAAATGCTGATAGATCTTTTGCGAAAACAGGATCAGGCACGTTTCGACAAGGTGCTTTTGTTCGCCATAAAAGTCCCACAGGCTGATGACAGGTTCAGTCTTATCGTCAAAGCAGTCGGTGATCATTTTTTCAGCGCTGGTCCGTCAGTTTTTCGAGCGCGTCTTTTGCGGCCATCTGCTCGGCTTCCTTCTTGCTGCGGCCCGCGCCCTTGCCCACAGCGCCGCCGTTGAGCAGCACTTCAAAATAGAACGTCTTGTCATGGTCGGGGCCGCTCTCACCAAACAGGCGGTAGGAAAGCGTCTGGTTCGGCGTGCGCTGCACGAATTCCTGCAAAATGGTCTTATAGTCGCGGCGCTTTTCCTCGGCGACCTCCTCGCGTTCGGTGTCGAGCAGCACGCGGTGGATGAGCGCGCTGGCCGCGCTGATGCCGCCGTCAAGATACACCGCGGCAAACACCGCCTCGGTCGCGTCGGCCAGGATAGACGGACGCGTGCGGCCGCCGCAGCTCTCCTCGCCGTTGCCGAGCTTTAAGTATTTTCCAAGCTCCAGGCGCTGCGCGACCTCGTGCAGGCTGTCCTCGCACACGAGCAGCGCGCGGATGCGCGTCAGCTCCCCCTCCGGCGCGGTAGGATGCTTGGCAAACAGATACTCCGCCGTCACAAAGCCGAGCACGCTGTCACCCAGGAATTCCAGGCGCTCGTTGCTGAAAAAGTTTGCGCCGCGGTGCTCGTTGGCATACGAGCTGTGGCGCAGTGCCTCTTCGAGCAGCGCCGGATTTTTGAAATGATATTGCAGCTTTTCTTCCAAGGCCTGCATGGTGTTTCCTCCTGATAAAAGGACGCCCCGCGCAAAGCGGGGCGGCTTTTTTCTTCTTAACCGAGCTTCGTGCTCAGGTAGCGCACGCAGTCGCCCACCGTCTTGAGCGAGGTGAGCTCCTCCTCGGGGATCTCATCGAGCTCAAACTCTTCCTCCATGGCCATCACCAGTTCGACAAGATCCACGGAGTCGGCGCCAAGATCTTCCTCAAAAGAGCTGTCCATCGTGACCTCATCGGGGTCGAGCGCGAACTGCTCGACGATCAGCTTCTGCATCGTTTTGAAAATTTCTTCGGGGCTCATAAGTCTTATACTTCCTCTCACGGTTTTGGTTCTTCCAAATGATACGGCAAAGGCACTGTACTGTCAATACCCATTTTGCCGCTTTTTGGCATTCGCGTTATTCTGCCTTCTGTTCAATACGCATCTTGTCGATATTTTGCGCAATGTCGTCGATGATACCGCTGCGCGCGACCTCCATCGCCTGACGGACCGCATTGCAGATGCCGACCTCACTCGCGCTGCCGTGCGCCTTGACGACCGGCTTCGAGATGCCGAGCAGCGCCGTACCGCCGACCTCGTTCGCGTCGAGCATTTTCTTGAAATCGCCGAGCTGTCCCTTGAGCAGCAGCGCCGCCAGCTTCGTGCCGGTGCTGTGCATCAGCATTTCCTTCAATTTGATGGAAAGAAGCTTGCCCGTGCCCTCGATGCTCTTGAGCATGATGTTGCCGCTGTAGCCGTCGGCGACGATAACATCGCACTCACCGAGCATCGCTTCCTTGGCCTCAATGTTGCCGGTAAAGTTGAGATGCCCCGCCTCGCCCGCTTCCTTGAGCTTCTGATACGTTTCGCGGCGCAGCGTGTCGCCCTTGCTCTCCTCCGCGCCGATGTTCAAAAGGCCAACGCGCGGATTTTCGACGCCGAGCACCTTCTGCGCGTAGTAGCTGCCAAGATACGCAAATTGCAGCAGGTATTCGACCGTGCACTCGGCGTTCGCGCCGCAGTCGATGAGCACCGCCTTGCCCTTGGCCGTCGGGATGGTCGGCGCGAGCGCCGCGCGGCGCAGACCGCGGATGCGCTTGACAACGAGCGTCGCGCCCGCAAGGAGCGCGCCCGTGCTGCCCGCGCTGACAAAGCCGTCCGCGTCGCCGGCATGGAGCATATTGAGCCCCACGGTGAGGGACGAATCCTTCTTGTGCTTAAAGGCCGTGGCCGGATCGTCGCAGATCTCGACCACCTCGGTCGCGTTGGCGATCTCCATGCCCTTGGGGAGCTCCTTGCAGCCGCACTGCTGCAGGGCCTTCAAGATCTCTTCCGTTTTTCCGGTCAGGACGATGTCCACGCCGTACTTCTCCTGCGCCATCAGCGCGCCCTTGACGGGCGCGAGCGGGGCAAAATCGCCGCCCATGGCGTCGACGATGATCTTCACGGGGTCACTCTCCTTTCCTGTCACTCAGCACGTCCTCGCGCATCGCGTCGATCTTTTCAAGCGAGCGCGCGGCGAGCTGCGCATTTTTCACGCGCTTGCCGCCCTTGATGCGGTAGCCCAGCGGCGGCATGATACCAAAGTTCACGTTCATCGGCTGAAAGTCCGAGACCGTCGTATCGCTGATGTAAAGCCCCAGCGCCCCGATGGCCGTCTCGCGTGGGAAATCGACGGGCGGTTTGCCTTCGAGTCTTCTTGCCATCTCGATGCCCGCCAGAAAGCCCGAAGCCGCGGACTCGATATAGCCCTCCACGCCGGTCATCTGTCCGGCAAAGGCGATGCGGTCATCCGCGATCAGGCGATAGTAGCGGTCCAGCATCCCCGGCGAGCGGAGATAGGTGTTGCGGTGCATCACGCCGTAGCGCACAAACTCCGCATCATGCAGCGCGGGGATCATCGAAAACACGCGCTTCTGCTCGGGAAAGCGCAGATGCGTCTGGAAGCCGACAAGGTTATAGACGCTGCCCTGCGCGTTGTCGCGCCGCAGCTGGACGACGGCATAGGGCTCTTTCCCCGTCTTCGGGTCTCGCAGGCCGCGCGGCTTGAGGGGGCCGTAGCAGAGCGTATCGTGTCCGCGGCGCGCCATGACCTCGACGGGCATGCAGCCCTCGAAGACGTTTTTATCCTCAAAGCCGTGTACGCTCGCTTCCTCGGCGGTCGTGAGCGCCTGCCAGAAGGCATCGTACTCCTCCTCCGTCATCGGGCAGTTGATGTAGTCCGCCGTCCCCTTGTCGTAGCGCGAGGCGAAAAACGCCGAATCCATGTCGACGCTCTCAAACGTCACGAGCGGCGCGGCGGCATCGAAAAAGTTCAGCGTGTGCCCGTCGCCGATCTTTTCGGCGATGGCGGCGGCGAGCGCGTCGCTCGTCAAGGGGCCCGAGGCGATGATGACGTTCCCCTCGGGGATGGCCGTCACCTCGCCGGGGACAACCGTGATATTGGGATGCGAACGGATCTTCTCTGTCACGAGCTTTGAAAAGCCGTAGCGGTCGACCGCCAGCGCGCCGCCCGCCTCCACGCGCGTCGCGTCCGCGCAGGCAAGGATCAGCGAATCGAGGCGGCGCAGCTCCTCTTTGAGAAGGCCGACCGCGTTTTCGATCTGGTCCGAGCGCAGCGAATTCGAGCAGCAAAGCTCGGCAAAATCCGCCGTGTGGTGCGCGGGGGTGGTCTTTTCGGGTTTCATTTCATGCAGCGTCACGGCGATGCCGCGCTGCGCGAGCTGCCAGGCAGCCTCGCAGCCGGCAAGGCCGGCGCCGATCACAGTTACTTGCATCAGTTCTCTTCTTTCTCCGCGGTCTTTTTGGCCGCGGACTTGGCGGTCGTCTTCTTAGCGGCCGCCTTTTTCGTGGTCGCGGTCTTCTTTGCCGCCGTCTTTTTTGCGGGCTTTTCTGCACCATCCTCGGCTGCGGCCTTCTTTGTCGTTTTCTTCGCTGCGGCGGTCTTCGTCGCGGTCTTCTTGGTGCTCGCCGCTTTTGTGCTCGTTTTCTTTGCGGTGGTGCTCTTCTTAGCCGTCGTCTTCCTGGCGGCGGTCTTCTTTGCCGCGGTCTCCGCCGCATCGGCGGCTTCGGCGCTCTCCGCGCCCTCTTCCGCGGTCTCGGTGGTCTTCTTTTTCACATAGCCGCGCTGGTCTTCCGGCACAAAGCGCGAACACGCGGGGTTGATGCAGTACGGGCGCTTAAAGCCCTTGCCCGCCTTTTTGAACATCGTCTGGCCGCACTCGGGGCAGTCGTCCTTCGTCGGCACATCCCAAGTCATGAAGTCGCACTTCTTCTCGGGATCGCTGCTGGTGGAGAATTCGCAGGCGTAGTACGTGTACTGCTTGTTCGTCTTCTTGCTCACGCCGGTGCGCTTCATCATGCGCCCGCCGCACTTGGGACAGCGGCCCGGCATTTCGATGACAAGGGGCTTGGTGAACGTGCACTCAGGGTAGCCCGGGCAGGCAAGGAAGCGGCCAAAGCGCCCGCTCTTGATGACCATGTTGCGGCCGCAGACGTCGCACTTCTCCTCGCTGACCTCATCGGGGACCTTGAGTCTCACGCCCTCAAGCGCCTTCTCGGCGTTCTCAAGGTCGCGCTCAAAGCCGCCGTAGAAGTCGCGGATGACGTCCTTCCACGCGGTCTTGCCCTCTTCGACGGTATCGAGCTTTTCCTCCATGCGGGCGGTGAACTTCATGTCCACAATGTCGGGGAAGCGCTCTTCCATCAGCCCCGTCACCACCTCGCCGAGCGGCGTAGGACGCAGGTATTTTCCGTCCTTGATGACGTATTCGCGGTCTAAGATCGTCGAGACCGTCGGCGCGTAGGTCGACGGGCGGCCGATGCCGTTCTGCTCCATCGCGCGGATGAGCGTCGCGTCCGTGTAGCGCGCGGGCGGCTGAGTGAAGTGCTGGAGCGGCGTATATGCCTCGAGCGTCAAGCCCTGCCCCTCGACAAGCGGCGGCAGCGTGCCCTCCTTTTCCTCCTTGCTGTCGTCATCGCGAGACTCCTCGTAAACGGCGGTGTAGCCGGAGAATTTCAAGTTGCTGGCGCTCGCGTGGAACTCGTGTCCGCCCGCCATGATCTGCGCGCTCACACTGTCGTACACGGCGTTCGCCATCTGGGAGGCCAAAAAGCGGCTCCAGATCAGGCGATACAGGCGGTACTGCTCACCCGTCAGATCGGCCTTGATCTGCTCGGGCGTCAGGTTGACGTTCGAGGGGCGGATGGCCTCGTGCGCGTCCTGCGCGCCGGCCTTGGCCTTGTAGTGGCGGGCGGTCTTGGGATAGTAGCTCTGCCCGTAGCGGCCCAGGATAAACGTCTTCGCCGCAGCGATGGCCTCTTCGGAGATGCGCAGCGAGTCGGTACGCATGTAGGTGATGAGACCCACCGTGCCCTCGCCCGTGATGTCCACGCCCTCATAGAGCTGCTGGGCGATGGCCATGGTGCGGCGCGGCGTCATGTTGAGCTTGCGCGAGGCCTCCTGCTGTAAGGTGGAAGTGGTGAACGGCAGAGACGGGGAGCGCTGCTTGTCCGTGCGCTTGATATTCGTCACGGTAAAGGGCTTGTCGCCGATGTCGGCAATGATGCCGTCCACCTGCTCGCCGGAGGCCGGCTCGACCTTTTTACCGTCCTTGCCGTAATAGTGCGCCTCAAAGGTCTTGTGCGTCGCCTCGTCGGTCAGATCGGCGTCAAGCGTCCAGTATTCCTGCGCCTCGAAGGCCTGAATTTCCTTTTCGCGGTCGTCGACCATGCGCACAGCGACGGACTGCACGCGGCCCGCGGAGAGGCCGCGGCGGACCTTCTTCCACAGAAGCGGGCTCAGCTGATAGCCCACGATGCGGTCGAGTACGCGGCGCGCCTGCTGCGCGTCGACCAGGTCCTGGTCGATGGCGCGCGGCTCCTTGATGCTCTCGGAGACGACCTTTTTCGTGATCTCGTTGAAGGTCACGCGCTTGGCCTTTTCATCGTCCAGATTCAAAAGCGCTTTTAAGTGCCACGAGATGGCTTCGCCCTCGCGGTCCGGGTCCGTTGCAAGATACACGGTGTCGCTGTCCTTGGCGGCCTTTTTGAGCTCGCTGATGAGCTCCTCTTTTCCGCGGATGGGCTGATAGACAGGCTCGAAGTCGTGCTCGATATCAACGCCCAGCTTGCTTTTCGGCAGGTCGCGCAAATGGCCCATGCTGGCCTTGACCTCGTAGTCTTTGCCGAGATATTTTCCAATGGTTTTCGCCTTCGCCGGAGACTCGACGATCACCAGATGCTTTTTTGCCATGAATGTTATTCCTCCAGTAGTGTGACGGTCAAAGAAAAATGCTTGCCGCTGCCCTGCTCGACGTAGCCCTCAAGCTCCATCATCGTGAGTGCGGAAAGAACACGGCGCGTGGGGATCTCCGTCTTTTCGATCAGGTCATCCACCTGCAGCGCGCCGTCTTTGAGCGTGCGCAGAATGGCGATCTGATCGTCGGTCAGCCCCGCGTCGTTGGTTTTCAGGTTTAGTGTCGGCAGCGACAGTATTTCCTCCGCCGCGGCCTGCTTGGCGCGCGCTTGCTCCTCGCGCGCCTGATAGCCGAGCGTACGCGGAAGCTCCACGCGCTCGCCGAGTATTTTATGCGGATAGATGGCCTCGTACTCGCGCAGCACATCCCAACTGTCGGTGATGAGGCCCGCCGCACCGTCTGCGATCAAACGGTTGCAGCCGCGGCTTAATGGCGCGTCGATCGGACCGGGAACGGCGAAAACATCGCGTCCCTGCTCAAGCGCGGTATTCGCCGTGATGAGCGCGCCGCTCTTTTCCGGCGCTTCGACCACGATGGTCGCGAGGCTCAGGCCGCTGATGATGCGGTTTCGCACGGGAAAATGCCACGCCTCGGCCGCCGTCCCGGGCGGATACTCGCTGATGAGCGCGCCCGAGGCCGCGATATCGCGGTACAGCCATTCATTCTCCGCGGGATAGACAATGTCCAGCCCGTTGCCGAGCACGGCGATGGTCTTTCCGCCCGCGCGCAGCGCGCCGCGGTGAGATGCGCTGTCCACGCCCGCCGCCGCGCCGGAGATCACGACCGCGCCCTGCTTGCACAGGCCGTAGGCGATCTTCTCCGCCGCTTCGATGCCGTAGGGCGAGGCCTTGCGCGTGCCGACCATGGCGACAGCGACCTCCTCGTCGATAACGGGGAGCTGGCCTTTGACATAAAGCAGGCACGGCGGCTCAAAGATATTGCGCAGGCGCATCGGATAGTCCGCGTCCTGCATCGTGAGAAGCCGCAGCCCCAGCCGCGAACACGCGCCGAGGATACGGTCGGCGTTTTCCAACGATTTTTCCGCGAGCAGTGCGATCTGCCGCGGCTCGATGCCCTCGACGAGGCGGTACTCGTCCTCGTCGGCATAGTAGACGTTCTCCGGTGTGCCGAAATAGTCGAGCAGCAGAAGCTTTGAGCGGTTTGTCAGTCCCTTGACCTCCGAGAGCCACACCCAGTATTTAAGGCCCGCCATGAAGAGCACCTCCTTGTTTGTTTCAGCGATACATCTCCCACAGAACGACCGTCGCCGCGATGGCCGCGTTGAGCGACTCGCAGCGCGGGCTCATGGGAATTTTGAGCGTCTTGGCGCACTCATCCAGCATTTGCTGCGACAGTCCGCGCCCCTCGCTGCCGATGGCGACAGCGGCTTTGGACAGGTTCGCGTCAGACAGCTGCACGGTGTCCTCACGCAGCGCCGTGCCGTAGAGCGGGACGCCGCTTTTACTGAGCAGCGCGAAAAGCTCCTCCGGCGTGACGCTGTACGCCTCGCGGCGGAAGATCGCGCCCATCGTGGCGCGCGCCGTCTTGGGATTGAAGAGGTCGGCGCAGGCGTTGACTAAGAACACGCCGTCGCACTCAAACGCGTCCGCCGTGCGCAGGATGGTCCCCACGTTCCCGGGGTCCTGCACGCCGTCCAGCACGAGATAGTGCTTACCCGCAAGCGTTTCGGGCAGCTTCGTCTCGGGAAGCGCGACCGTAAACAGTGCGCCCTGCGGCGTCTCCATCGGGCTCACCGAGCGCATCAGGTCTTCGCTCACGCACACGGCGCGCACGGTATCGGGAAGCGCCGGAATGTCCACGCCGTCAGAAAACACCGCCGTTTGGACCGGTGCGCCCCACTTGAGCGCTTCGTCCAAGAGCTTTGTTCCGTCGCAGAGATATTCGCCGCTCTTTTTGCGGTAAGACCGGGAGGAAGCGAGCTTGCGCAGGTGCGTCATCAGCGGATTCTGCCGGCTCGTGATGGTTTCCACGTTCATTTTTCCTCTTCCCTCCCAGTTTCTTATTTAATATGTATCACACTATATTATCAACTGCCGCCCTTTGTCAAGCAAAAGAATCTTTTGCACCGTTTCACTTTTGCGCGGATCGGTGCTCCGCCGCTTTACAGTTCGCCCCCTTTTGTGGTACACTGAGCGTGAAATATCACGCAGCATGACTGCAAGGAGGTACCCCAAAATGGAATCTGCCAAATCGCGTTTTCTGCGCTATGTGACCTATTACACCACCTCGGATGAATTCACCGGCACCTCGCCCTCTACGGAGCGGCAGAAGGACCTTGGCCGCGCGCTGATGCAGGAGCTTGAAGCGCTGAAGCTTGAGGACGTCCACATGGACGACTGCGGCAATGTGCTTGCAACGCTCCCCGCGAGCGAGGGCGTGGACGCGCCCGTCATCGCGCTCATCGCGCACATGGACACCGCTCCCGACGCTTCGGGCGAAAACGTCAAGCCCCGCCTCGTGCGCTACGAGGGCGGTGAGCTGAAGCTCAACAACACTGTCTCCCTCACCGAGGCGCTCTGCCCCGGCCTTGAAAGCCATGTGGGCGAAGAGCTCATCGTCACCGACGGCACGACGCTCCTCGGCGCGGACGACAAGGCCGGCGTCGCCGAGATCATGGCCGCGGTCGAGACGATGATCGAGAAAAACGTCAAACACGGCGAAGTGCGCGTCATCTTCACGACCGACGAGGAGATCGGCAACGGCGTGGACGGGCTCGACGTGCAGGAGCTCGGCTGTAACTACGGCTACACCGTGGACGGCGGCCCACTCGGTGAGATCGAATTTGAAAACTTCAACGCCGCGTCCGCCGTTCTGACGGTGCACGGCGTCGGTGTCCACCCCGGCAGCGCCAAAAATGTCATGATCAACGCCGCGACCGCAGCGATGGCCTTCCACGCGATGCTGCCTGAGGACGAAGTGCCGGAGAAAACCGACGGCTACGAGGGCTTTTTCCACCTGACCGAGATGAGCGGCAGCGTGACCGAGGCGACGCTCCGCTATATCATCCGCGACCACGACCGCGAGCGCTTTGAGGAGAAAAAGGCTCTCTTCGCCGACTGCGCCGCGCGCATCAACGAAATTTACGGCGACGGCACGGCCGAGGCCCAGATCAGCGACAGCTACTACAACATGAAGGAGAAGATCCTCCCCCACTTCCACCTCATTGAGCGCGTGGAAAACGCCTTCCGCGCCAACGGCGTCGAGCCGCAGTGCGTGCCCATCCGCGGCGGCACGGACGGTGCGCGCCTGTCCTGGGACGGGCTTCCCTGCCCCAATCTCTCCACCGGCGG
>ERZ780149.4929-NODE-4929-length-10099-cov-4.058542_pt1 | contig 10099 bp, 7 predicted proteins | sample MGYA00511367_ERZ780149 | MGnify/ENA primary metagenome ERZ780149 (study PRJEB29588, sample SAMEA2153852) | human gut metagenome | biome: human gut; feature: human-associated habitat; material: faeces | place: Denmark | collected 2008/2010 ...
AAGCACTTAAATGGAAAATAAAAAGAAAAATGATGGGGTTTTTGAACTTGTTTCAAAGCATAAGCCAACAGGAGACCAGCCACAAGCAATTAAAAGTCTTGTTGATGGAATTCATGATGGGTTAAGAACACAAGTCTTGTTGGGTGTTACTGGAAGTGGTAAAACTTTTACCATGGCTAATATTATTAAAGAGGTTAACAGACCAACCCTTGTTATTGCACACAATAAAACTCTTGCGGCACAACTTTGCAATGAGTTTAGAGAGTATTTTCCAAACAACAGCGTTAACTATTTTGTTTCATATTATGATTTTTATCAACCAGAGGCTTACATTGTTAGCAGTGATACATACATTGAAAAAGAAACACAAGTAAATGATGAAATTGATAAACTTAGGCACTCTGCAACTTGTTCACTTTTTGAAAGAAAAGATGTTATTATTGTTGCCTCTGTTTCGTGCATTTATGGTTTGGGTGAGCCAAGTGAATATGAGCGTATGGCTATATCTTTAAGGCCAAATATGCAGATAAGCAGAGATGAGGTTATTTCAAGGTTGGTTGATAACCAATATAGAAGGAATGACATTGATTTTACAAGGGGAACTTTTAGGGCCAACGGAGATGTTCTTGATATTTTTCCCGCAAACCAAAGTGAGCATTGCATAAGAGTTGAGTTTTTTGGTGATGAGATTGAAAAAATTAGTGAGGTTGATGCCCTTACAGGTAAACCGATAAATGTTTTAAGTCATGCTGCCATTTACCCAGCAAGCCATTATGTTGTTGGTGGGGATAAACTTGAAGGGGCAATTGCAAACATTGAAAAAGACTTGGCAAAAGAGGTTGCAGATTTTGAAGAGAAGGGGAAATTGATTGAAGCCCAAAGGTTAAAACAAAGAGTTAGTTATGACATTGAAATGCTAAGAGAAGTGGGGTATTGCAACGGAATTGAGAACTATTCAAGGTATTTTGATGGAAGAAAACCAGGTGAAATGCCTTACACCTTGTTTGATTATTTTCCTGATGATTGGCTGCTTTTAATTGATGAAAGCCACATAACAATTCCGCAAATAAGGGGAATGTATAACGGGGATAGAGCAAGGAAAGACAACTTGGTTAACTTTGGGTTTAGGTTAAAATCTGCCTATGACAACAGGCCATTAAAATTTGATGAATTTGAAAAAAAGATTGACCAGTTGATTTGTGTTTCAGCAACTCCTGGGCCATATGAAATGAAAATGCAAGACAACATTGCCGAACAAATTATAAGACCAACGGGCTTGCTTGACCCTGAAATTGAAGTGAAACCAACAAAGGGGCAAATTGATGATTTAATTAGCGAACTTAACAAAACAATTGCAAGTGGCGGAAGGGCGCTTGTTACCACTCTTACTAAAAAAATGGCTGAAAATCTTGGAACATATTTAACTGAAAACGGCATAAAATCAACTTATTTGCACAGTGAAATTAAAACCATGGAAAGAATTGAAATAATCAACACCCTTAGAAGTGGCGAGATTGATGTTATTGTTGGAATTAATTTGTTAAGAGAAGGGCTTGACTTGCCAGAAGTTAAACTTGTTGCAATTTTAGATGCTGATAAAGAAGGGTTTTTAAGAAGTGAAGGAAGCCTTATTCAAACCATTGGAAGGGCTGCAAGAAACAGTGAAGGGCGAGTTATTATGTATGCTGATGTTATGACAGATTCAATGAAAAAAGCCATTGATGAAACAAACCGAAGAAGGGAAATTCAAATGGAATATAACAAAAAGCATAACATTACGCCAAAAACAATTATTAAAGAAATTAAAAACACGCTTCAAATTTCAACTAAGGTTGAAGATAATGTTAAGGCTGTAAAAAAGGAAAATATTCCAAAAATGATTGAAAACTTAAAGGCGATGATGAAAGTTGCAAGTGCCAATCTTGATTTTGAAAGGGCAATTGAACTTCGAGATGAAATTGCAAAACTTAATAAAAAACTTGAAAAATAGCAGATAATTTTTAAAATATGATACTAGATTGCGAAATTTTGAAAAATAAACAAAATTTCGCGGTGTTATGTTAGACATAGTTTACATTAGATGAGGTAAAAAAATGAAAAATTGTATAAATGTTTATGGAGCAAAAGAAAACAATTTAAAAAACATTGATGTTTCAATTCCAAGAGACAAGTTTGTTGTTTTTACTGGGCTTTCAGGGTCAGGTAAAAGTAGCCTTGCTTTTGACACAATTTTTGCAGAAGGGCAAAGAAGATATATGGAGAGTTTGTCTTCTTATGCAAGGCAATTTTTGGGTCAAATGCAAAAACCTAATGTTGATAAAATTGAGGGGCTTAGCCCAGCCATTGCAATTGACCAAAAAACAACATCATCAAACCCAAGGTCAACAGTGGGAACGGTTACTGAAATTTATGACTATTTAAGACTTCTTTATGCTCACATTGGGACGCCATATTGCCCAAATTGTGGCACCGAGATTAGCACAAAAAGTGTTGACAGCATTGTTAGCAAAGTTCTTGCAAAAGAAGATGGTGCAAAAGTTATGGTTATTGCGCCTGTTGTAAGAAACAGAAAGGGTGAGTTTGGCAAACTTTTTGATGGGTTTAGAAAGGCTGGGTATGTTAGGGTAAAAGTTGATGACACAATTTACACTCTTGATGAAGAAATAAAACTAGATAAACAAAAGAAGCACAATGTTTTTGTTGTGATTGACAGACTTGTTGTTAAAGATAATATAAGGTCAAGGCTGTCTGAATCAATTGAAACTGCACTTAATCTTGCAGATGGTTTGGTGGTTATTAACATTGATGGTGTTGATGAAATGTTTAGCACAAAACATTCTTGTGCCAATTGTGGTTTTAGTTTTAGTGAAATAACACCAAGATTGTTTTCATTCAACACTCCGCTTGGAGCGTGCCCAACTTGCTTGGGAATTGGCTATAAAATGGAGATAGATGAAAACTTAGTGTTTAAAGATAAATCAAAGTCTTTAAATGAAAGTAATTTTATGTCAATTAGTTGGTTTAATGGAGATTATTATTACAAATATTTCACAGCACTTTCAAAGAAATACAAATTTAGTCTTGACACACCAATTTGTGAACTTCCAAAAGAAATTTATGACATTATTTTATATGGCAACAATGGTGAAGAGTTGCAGGTGAAATATCAGGCGGGCAATTTTAGTGGAGAGTTTAAGGGGTCTTTTGAAGGAATAATTAACAATCTTTACAGAAGATATAAAGAGACTAACAGCGAATTTATTAAAAGTGAAATTGAAAAATACATGGTTTCAAAACCATGTAACACTTGCCATGGCAAAAGACTTAATAAACAAGCGCTTAGTGTTAAAATTGAGGGGATAAACATTGCCGAACTTTGTGATAAAAGTGTTGCTGAGATTGTTGAGTGGCTTGAAAACTTAAAACTTAGTGCTAAGCAAAAGCAAATTAGTGAAAGCATTTTAAAGGAAATTAAAGCAAGGTGTAAATTTTTAATTGATGTTGGGCTTGATTATTTAACACTTTCAAGAAGTTCTGGAACTCTTTCAGGGGGTGAAGCACAGAGAATTAGGCTTGCAACTCAAATTGGCAGTGGGCTTGTTGGTGTTTGTTATATTCTTGATGAACCAAGCATTGGTTTGCATTCAAGAGACACAGAAAGGCTTATAAAAACACTTACAAATTTGAGAGATTTAGGCAACACTGTTATTGTTGTTGAGCATGATGAAGACACAATAAGAGCAGCAGATTTTGTTGTTGATGTTGGACCTAAAGCGGGTGAACATGGTGGAACCATTGTTGCAACGGGAACCCCGCAAGAAATTATGAAAAATGAAAAATCAATAACGGGGCAATATTTAAGTGGCAAAAAGAAAATTGCTGTGCCTAAAAAACGAAGAGAAATTGACCCAAATAAATGCATAACTATTGTTGGGGCAAAACAACACAACTTAAAAAATGTTGATGTTAAAATTCCGCTTGGAGTTTTTACTGCGGTTACTGGGGTTTCAGGCTCAGGAAAAAGCAGTTTGGTTAATGATATTTTGTATCCTGCACTTGCAAATAAACTTAACAGGGCAAACCTAATGCAGGGGGAATATAAAGAAATTCTTGGAGTTGAAAACCTAGACAAGGTTGTTGTTATTGACCAAAGCCCTATTGGCAGAACACCAAGAAGCAATCCCGCAACTTATACAGGGGTGTTTGCTCAAATTAGGGAATTGTTTGCAAAAACAACTGATGCAAAGGCAAAAGGTTACACAGCAGGAAGATTTAGTTTTAACATTAAAGGCGGAAGATGTGAAGCCTGCGGTGGTGATGGTGTTATTAAAGTTGAAATGCATTTTTTGCCAGATGTTTATGTAACTTGTGATGTTTGCCATGGGAAAAGGTATAACTATGATACTTTACAGGTTATGTATAAAGGCAAAAACATAAATGATGTTTTGGAGATGACGGTTGAAGAAGCGCTTAAATATTTTGAAAATATTCCATCAATTTTAAATAAAATACAAACGCTTTATGATGTTGGGCTTGGATATATTAAACTTGGGCAACCTGCAACAACTCTTTCAGGCGGAGAGGCTCAAAGGGTTAAACTTGCAACCGAACTTTCAAAAAGACCAACTGGCAAAACTATGTATATTTTAGATGAGCCAACAACAGGGCTTCACACATATGATGTTGATAAACTTATAAACATTTTGCAAAGACTTGTAAGCGGGGGTAACAGTGTTGTTGTTATTGAACATAATCTTGACATGATTAAAGTTGCAGACCACATTATTGACCTTGGCCCTGATGGCGGAACAAGGGGAGGAAAAGTTGTTGCAACAGGAACTCCTGAGCAAATTGCAAAAAACAAAAAGAGCATAACAGGCAAATTCCTGGCACCATTGCTTGAAAATAAATAACACTTTACTTATTTATTTTTAGGTTTTAAGATTGGTGAACCGCCCATTAAAAATCTGTAAAATTTATAAGTAGTTTTAAAAGGGTAATTTAAACAAATTACTCTTTTTTATTTGAAATTTGCTTCATTTTTTAAGGTTGGTGATAAAATTTGCATAATTTGAAAATATTTGGCAAAAATTGAAACATGAGTTTAATGGCAATAAGGGCAGTTATTATTTATCTGTTCGTTTTAATTGTTGTGCGGCTTATGGGTAAAAGGCAAATTGGTGAAATGCAACCGTTTGAGTTGGTTATTACTCTTATTATTGCAGACCTTGCCTGCATTCCTATGGCTGAAGTGGCTGTGCCTTTGGGGCATGGCTTAATTCCTATTTTTACTCTTTTGGTTTTGCATTTTCTTATCTGTTTTATTTCACGAAAAAGCATGAAGGCAAGATATTTAATTTCAGGCAGACCAGCAATTGTTATAAGCCCAACGGGAATCAACTATAAAGAATTGAAAAAACTTAACATGACTCTTGATGATTTAATTGAATCTTTAAGGGGGTGTGAAATTTTCAATATTGAAGAAGTGGCATATGCCATTATTGAAACCAACGGGAAGATGTGTTGCGTTCCTAACAGTGAAACTTCACCTGCAACACGGCAGGATTTAAAAATAAAACCAGACCCTGCATCTTTGCCTGTAAACATTATTATGGACGGAAAATTGATGAAGGAAAATCTTGCACTTTTGGGGATAGATAATGATTTTGTGTCTAAAATTTTGAAAAAGGCTGATATAAATGCAGTAAATTCGGTGCTTATTTTAACAATGGATAGCAATGGTAAGGTTTTTATTCAGGGTAAATATAAAAAGAGTTATGAGTCGTTTACCGTAAAATACAAAGGTGGGCAGATTGATGGTTAAAAAATGGATAGTTATGTCAGTCATAATACTTTGTATTGTTGGGCTTTGTGTGGGTGAAAATTTGTATATTCAGGCTAGTTTTGCTTTTTTGAAAGAAAATTTAGTGCAAATTCAAGAAAGTTTGAGTGTTGACACTGAAAACATTAACACACAAGAAAATATTTTGGCTCTTGAAAATTTGCACACAGAGTGGAGAAAAAGGGCAAAGGTTTTGAAAACTCTTGTTTGGCACACGGGTATGAAAGAAGTTGAAATTAATTTAAGCCGAATTTTAACTTACACCGAACAAAATGATTATAAAGAGGCTGTGGTTGAACTTAATGCACTGCTTGATTTTAGTGACCATTACATGAATGATTTTACAATTAACCTTGAAAACATTTTGTGTAAATTACCAAGTTTTTAATTTCAGTTTATTTAATTTTCTTTAATTTGATTTATTTAGTTTGTGTGATAACTGACTGCGTTAAGTTAAAATAAACTATTAAATAAACACCTTTATTTGATTTGCCATATAAGATTGTTGCGTTAAGTTAGAAATAAACTAGTAATTAAATGTTTTATTTAAAAAATATGCATTTTAAAAAATCTGTTTTAAGTTTAAACAAAATAAAAAATAATACTTTTTTGTGCTTAAAACGCTTGAATTTAAAAGATGTGAAAAAGATGTGATAAATTGAAAATAAACCAAAAATTGCAATTTTGGTTTATTTTTTATGTTAAGTTTGGTATTATTTATGTTGGAGAAAGAAAAATGAGAGTTGTTGTTCAAAGAGTTAAAAGGGCAAGCCTTGATGTGAGTGATAAAGAAATTTGCAAAATTGGGCAGGGGCTTGTTTGTTTTGTTGGCTTTTGCCCTGATGATGATAGGGCTAAATTTGAGTTTATTGCAAAAAGAATTGCAGGGTTAAGAGTTTTTGAAGATGAAAACGGCAAAATGAATAAAAGCCCCAATGATGTTGGGGCAGAATTTATGATTGTTTCAAACTTTACGCTTTATGGTGATGTTAAAGATGGTTTTAGACCAAGTTTTACTGGGGCAATGGCGGCAGATAAGGCTAGGCAATTGTTTTATGATTTTGTTGAGTTTTTTAAAACAAAAACTAGTTTGAGGGTTGAAAGTGGGGTTTTTGGGGCAGATATGCAAATTTTGCAACAAAATGATGGTCCAATTACACTTATTATTGAAAATTAAACTTTTGCTTTTTTGCGTTTTTTAAAGATAAAAGTTTTAACATTTGCAAGGTTTGTGCATAAAACAAGCAAAACTAAAGAGCCAATGCAAATTATTGCGCCAAACATAAGGGCAACAAACAGTGGAAGGAAGCGAGAGAGCAAATTGTAAGTAAGTTTGCCTAGAACGGTTGCAGGAACGCACATTAAAAGCATGATAAGAAGGATTTTAAAAATTTTTTTGTCTATCATGTTTCTTTTGTTTAACATTAAAAGGTTTAGGGCACTTGATATTGTTGAAAGCCCGCCCATTCCTAAAATAAGAGCCCAAATGCCAAGATGTTTTGGAAGGAAATAAATGCAGATAAACAAGAATAGTGCACTTATTGCGTAGTTTATTAATGATTTTATTTCAAGACCTGTTGCGTTTAAAATTGATGATGTTATTTGGCTTAACCCCATGGGAATCATTAAAAATGCTGAGTAAGACAAATAAAGGCCTGCTGTTTGGTTTGAATAAAGAAAGGTTCCTAAATCTTTGCCAAGAACAATGTAAGCTGGAAGAAGAATGCATGAAATGATTATGCTTAAACTTATGCTTAAATTTATTTGCGATTTTAAGGTTTGTGGGTTTTTAACGCCCAAATCAATGTTTGTGGTTTGCTCGCTTATTTCAGGGATTATTGCCACTGCTATTGAACTGATAAGTGTTCCTGGAATCATTAAAAGGGGGAAGGTCATGCCCATAATAATTCCAAACTGTGCAAGGGCTTGGCTGCTTGTGTAGCCATAAAGCATAAGTCTTGCTGGAATTATTATTGAAATTGCACTTGAAACAACATTTGAAACTGTTCTTACGGCTGTTATTGGTGTGCTTGTTTTAAGAAGAGGTGCAAAACTGCCCTTTGGGTTTCTAAGTTTGCCACCAAATGCAAAGTAGAGAACAACAACAAAAAGAGCAGAAACAATGCAGGCAAGGCTAAGTGAAAGTGCCGCTCTTTCGCCAAGACCAATGTTTAATGGAAGGGTTACTAAAATTGCAAGAATTATAAGACGAACAACTTGCTCTAAAAACTCAGCAAAACTGATTGAGAAAAATCTTTTTTGCCCCCAAAGTGCACTTCTTAATATTGTGTAAACACTGCTGGCAACAACGCCTGGAAGCAAAAGAAGTAGCATGCTTGTTGAGTGTTCGCTTGTGAAAATTACATTTAAAACACTTGGGCAAATGAAAATAACAAAGCACACAACAACGCTTATTGTTACAGAAACAATTAAGCCTGCTGTAACGGTGCTGTGCTCTGCTTTATTATTATTGTTTGACCTAAGGTTGGCAACCGAGCGTGAAATTATTGTTGGAAGTCCGCTTGAAACAAGGGTCATAAGGACCCCAAAAACGCTCATTGCCACTTGGTAACCGCCCAAAAGTTCAGCCCCCAAAACTCTTGAAAGATAAATTCTTAATAAAAACCCAAGGGCGCGGGTTAGGATTGAAAAAATGGTAACAAAAGCCACCGCTTTAAATAATTTGCCCATAAGTAGTCTCCTTATTTTAAGTATATTTGTTGAATTTTTTTGATAGAACGAAAGTTTTTATTACCTTGGTTTGATTTTTTAATGGAAAAATAGATAGGGTTGCTTAAAATTATAAAAATAAAAGGGAAGATGGCTGATAAACTTAAAATTATAAAAGTAAAAGGTAAAACAACTGATAAACCTGAAATTACAAAGGTGAAAGGGGGAAGTGCGGGTTTAAACTTAAAAATATAAAGGTTAAGGTGAATGAGGCAATGTTGCTTAAAATTGATTATTATTTCATAATCACTTGCAAAAAATCCAATTAAGGTTTACAATTAGTGTGTTTAAAAAACAAAAGAGGCTAAATTATGGTTGAAGTTAGAAAAGTAAAAAATAGAAGAGAGATGAAAAAGTTTGTTAGGTTTCCTACCGAACTTTATAAAGATAATCCTTATTATGTTCCGCCAATTGAACTTGATGAGTTGAATCTTGCAAACCCAAAAAAGAATGCATCATTTGAAGAAAGCGAAGCAGAATATTTTTTGGCATACAGAGATGGCAAAGTTGTTGGAAGAATTGCAGGAATTATTAGCCATGCATATAACAAGAAAAACAAAACTAAATATGCAAGGTTTTCAAGGTTTGATTTAATTGATGACAGCGAGGTTGCAAAGGCATTGCTTGAAACCGCTGAAAACTGGGCAAGGGAAAAGGGCATGGAATATATTCATGGGCCACTTGGGTTTAATGACCTTGAAAGAGAAGGGCTTATGGTTTCAGGGTTTGATGTTATGGGAACTTTTCAAGCGTCATATAATGCTCCGTATTATCAAAAACTGGTTGAAGAAAATGGGTATGTGCCTGATTGCAAATGGGTTGAGTGGCGAATTCCTGTTCCGCAAGAAGAAAACGCGCGGGCAGAAAGAGTTGCAAGAATGGTTGAAAAACGCTATGGTTTTCATGAAAAGCATTTTAAAAACAAAAATGAAGTTATTAAAAAATATGGCAAAGAATTTTTTAAATTGCTTGATGAATGCTATGAAAACATTTATGGAACCATTCCGTTTAATGATAAACTAGTTAAACAAACAATTGGGTTGTTTAAACTTGTGCTTGACCCAGATTACATTAGTTTAATTTTTAACAAAAATGATGAACTTATTGGCTTTGGCTTAGGTTACCCTTCACTTGCACAAGCAATGAACAAAAGCAAAGGAAGATATTTGCCATTTGGATTTATAAGAATGCTTAAAGCAATTAAACACCCAAAAGTTTTGGAACTTGGGTTAATTGCTGTTAAACCTGAATATCAAAGGCTTGGTGTTACGGCAGTGATAATAAGCAATATGCACAAAAGAATGCGTGATAACGGCATTATTTATGCGGACACTGGGCTGCAACTTGAAACTAATTTGCCTGCCATTGCGTCACTTGATATGTTTGAAAGAGAACTTGTAAGAAGAAAAATTTGTTATATTAAAAAATTATAATAAAAAACAGCACCTAAAAATGGTGTTGTTTTTTTGCATATAATTTTGTGTAATATTATTAAATAGATTTGGTTAAATAAAACAAGGGAAGGGG
>ERZ780149.4938-NODE-4938-length-10080-cov-2.826933_pt1 | contig 10080 bp, 7 predicted proteins | sample MGYA00511367_ERZ780149 | MGnify/ENA primary metagenome ERZ780149 (study PRJEB29588, sample SAMEA2153852) | human gut metagenome | biome: human gut; feature: human-associated habitat; material: faeces | place: Denmark | collected 2008/2010 ...
CGATTTTGGCATAGGCCGTTTCGGTCTCTTCGACGGGACAGGTGTCGTAGACCTCGAAATAGACGTTGGCCGGCATCCCGGCCATGTCGCCGTAATCGACGGAGAGCGTGACCGGAGCGGTTGTCGTGAAGCCGAATTCATTGAATTCCCCGCCCTTTACGGGCGGTTCGGGCGACGGGGTGGGGTTGTCGTGGGAGCACCCCGTCGCAGCGGCCATCGCCATGGCCGCAATCGTTAGGATAGTGACGCTTTTCATTATCGTTGTTAATCACACTCGCTCTGTTTTGTGTATATTTTGGGCGGAAGTGTATATTGTACCGCAAAAGTATGCAAAAAAAGCGTACGTTGTTCTCCGACGCGCGAAAAATTGCCGGAAATTATTAAAAATAAGATTTGTAGGCCCGTTTATGGTATCCGGAAGACCTTGCCTTCGGCGAAGGTCGTCCACAGGGAGCCGTCGGGAGCCTGCGCGAAATCATTTCCGCCCGAATTGCAGCATTTGACGCTCCACAGCAGCGTGCCGTCTTCGCCTACTGCGGCAACGGTGCCGTGACGGCCCGCGACATAGACCACGCCGTCGCGCACGAACATGCCCTCCGGCACCTCGCTGCGGCGGGAAAAATACAGGCAGGTGGCCGGGGTGAGCGTGTACATGGCGCGCACCTCCGGGTCGTCGTAGTTGAGCACGGCAAAGTCGTCCGCGGTCTGGTTGTCAAACACCTTGCACTTGGCCGCAATGTACCGGTCCATCGTGCCGAAGTGGTCGAGGTGGTCGGGCGTGATGTTGCAGCAGGCGGCCGCACGCGCATGAAAGCGGGAGCAGCCCTCGAGCTGCAGCGCCGTCTCCGCCACGATCACGTCGCCCGGGCGCGTCTCCTCGGCGTGTTCGGTGATGGCCACGCCGATGTTGCCGAGCACGAACGTGCGGAACCCGCCGGCCTTGAACAGCTCGCCTGTGAGCGCGGTGCAGGTGGTCTTGCCGTTCGTGCCGGTGATGCAGACGAAGTCGGCCTGCGCGTGCCGGTAACCCAGCTCGATTTCGGAGATCACCTCGATGCCCTGCTGCCGCGCCTGCACGAGAAACGGCGTGGTCATCGGGATGATCGGGCTGGGGATGACGAGCGACACGCCGCCCAGCAGCGTTTCGGGAGCCTCGCCGAGCCGGTTTTCCACATCGTACCCGGCGAGCGCCGCCTCCAGCCCGTCGATTTTCGGCTTCTGGTCGTTGATGATCACGCGCCAGCCGTTGCGGCACAGCAGCTTGGCGGCGCCGATGCCGCTCTTGGCCATGCCGACAATGAGCGCGGTTTTCTGTCTTTCCATGTCGGAATACCCCCTGAAAAATCTATGGGGACGGCAAGGCCGTCCGCCAAAAACAGTCTGGATTGTCGCCGGATGCGCCTACCGCAGGTAGGACAGCAGGCAGATGGCGCAGAGCACCGTCGTCACCAGCGTGTACATCGTTACGATACGCGATTCCGAATAGCCGCACAGCTCAAAGTGGTGGTGGATCGGCGCCATCTTGAACACGCGCTTGCCGTGGCGCAGCTTGTAGGAGCCGACCTGCAGGATGACCGACACCGTGGACCCGACGAAGCAGAAGCCCATCACCGGCAGCAGCAGGATGGAGCGGCTCGTGATGGCCATCATGGCGATGGCGCCGCCGAGCGCGAGCGAGCCCGTGTCACCCATGAACACGCGGGCCGGGAACGTGTTGTAGCGGATAAAGCCGAGGCACGCGCCGGTCACGGCCGCGCAGAACACCGCCATGCCGTCGAGGTTCACGCCGTAGAGCGTCTGCCCGAGCAGCGTGGCGCGGCCGGAGAGCAGCGCGAACACGATGGTCATGGCGAGCGTATAAATCATCGTCACGCCGGAGGCGAGCCCGTCCAGCCCGTCGGTCAGGTTGACCGCATTCGTGGTGCCGATGACGACGAACATCACGAGCGGGATGTAATAGACGCCGATATCCCAGCTGCCGCCGGAGATGGGCAGGTACAGGCTGGGGCCGATGTACGGCGAACGGTAGGCCCAGAGCGCGACCAGCAGCGCAATGCCGAACTGCGCGATGATCTTCTGGTAGGCGCGCAGCCCGAGGTTGCGTTTGAGCCGGACCTTGATAAAATCGTCGAGAAAGCCGACCAGGCCGAAGGCAAACGTGACCAGCAGCGCCGGCAACACGAGCTCGGCGCTTTCGAGCCCGAAGATCAGCGTGGCCACGAGAACGCCCAGCAGCGTCATGATGCCGCCCATGGTGGGCGTCCCCTGTTTGTTCTTGTGCGAATCCGGCCCTTCCTCGCGCTCCACCTGCCCAAATTTGAGCCGCCGCAGCATGGGGATTACAATGGGGCCGAGCACCAGCACAACGGCAAACGCGACGAGCGCGCTCAGTAAATAGGTCTGCATGTGTCGTCTATTTCCGCTCCTCGAGCAGTTCCTTTACAGTTTCCTTGTCGTCAAAGTGATAGCGTGTGCCGTTGATCTCCTGATAATTCTCGTGACCCTTGCCGGCGATGAGGATGACGTCGTCCGGCTCGGCGACCGAAATGGCGTGCGCAATGGCCTGGCGCCGGTTTTCAATGACGACGTATTTGGCCCCGGAGCGCTTGACGCCCTCTTCGATCGTCTCGATGATCGCCATCGGGTCCTCGTTGCGCGGGTTGTCGGACGTGATGATGGCCAGGTCGGAGTACCGCCCGGCGATTTCGCCCATGATCGGCCGTTTGGCGCGGTCGCGGTCGCCGCCGCAGCCAAACACGCAGATCACGCGCTTTTTGGCGAAGTCGCACACCGTCTTAAGCACGTTTTCCAGCGCGTCCGGCGTGTGCGCATAATCGACAAAGATGGAGTAGGGCAGGTGGGAGCCGACGGCCTCCAGCCGCCCGGAGACGCTGGTCATGGACTCCAGCCCCTGCTTAATGGCGGGGAGCCGGATGCCGATGGCCTGCGCCATGCCCACGGCGCCCATCGCGTTGAACACGGAGAACAGGCCGGGGATGGGCAGGTTCATGCGCACGTCGCCGCACGGGGTGTGCAGGTCAAACTGGACGCCGCGCGTGGTGATGTCGATGTCGGATGCCGCAATGTCCGCGCGGTCGCGCACCCCGAACGTGGTGATCGGGATGGACAGGCCGGACATGATGCGGTCGGCATACGGGTCGTCCACGTTGACGACGGCCTTTTTCGCGTTCTGGAACAGGATTTTCTTGGCCTGCAGGTAGTTTTCAAACGTCTTGTGGTAGTCGAGGTGGTCCTGCGTCAGGTTTGTGAACAGCGCCACGTCGAACTTGATGCCATGCACGCGGAACTGCTCGAGCGCATGCGACGAGACCTCCATGACGACGAGGTCCACGCGTGCGTCGGCCATCGTGCGCAGCAGCCGGAACAGGTCGACCGACTCGGGCGTCGTCCGGTCGGTGTGCAGGCTTTCGCTGCCGATCATGTTGCGGATGGTGCCGATGATGCCGACCTTTTTGCCGGCCTGCTCGGCGATGGCTTTGACCATGTAGGTGGTGGTCGTCTTGCCGTTGGTGCCGGTGACGCCCAGCACCTGGATCTCACGCTGCGGATAGCCGTAAAACGCGGCGGCCATTTCGGCCATGGATTTTCTGGCGTTTTTGACCACGACCTGCGGCACGGCAAGCGGCAGCTCACGCTCTACGAGCAGCGCCACGGCGCCCTGCTTTACGGCGGCCTCGGCGAACGTGTGCCCGTCGAACAGCTGCCCGACGATGCAGCAGAACATGCTCCCCTGCTTGACCTTGCGCGAGTCGTACTCGATCGAACGGATGTCTACGTTTTCCCCCGTGTAGCGCAGGCCGGTCGACATGGCGAGTTCCGATAACAGCATGAGTCGTTTCCTCCCGAATTCCCCTGAAGATATCTGAATATTATTCCGTCGTCGGCACGGTGCCGTCTTCCGGCACGGTGCCGTTCTGTGGCACGGTGCCGTCCTCCGGCGTGAGCGTCGTGGCGGACGGCGGCGCCTTGTCAAACGTGACGAACACTTCCGTGCCCGGCTCCACTTCCGTGCCTTCCGGAATGGACTGCGTGAGGATCTGCCCAAGGCACGCGCTCTTGTCGTAGTTGAGCACGAGACCCAGCTTGTCCAGCGCGTCGAAGGCGTCCTGGCGGCGCTTGCCGACCAGGTTCGGCACTTCGACGAGGCTCTTGACCGTGTCTTCGTCGCTGTAGGTGGTCATGGTCGTGTAGATGACCACGCGCGTCCCTTCCGGCACCTCGGTGTTGGCGGCGGGCACCTGCGTGAGCACGACGGCCTGCGCTTCCGATGTGGTGTAGATGGCCTCCGGGAAGCCGGCGCGCTCGAGGATATAGGAGGCGCGCTCGGCCGTTTCGCCGACCACGTTCGGCACCGTCACGGTCTCGGTCTCGGTGTTGGGCATGATGCCGTAATACTGCACGAGGTTCGACAGCGTGCGCTGCACGAACGGCGCGGCGACCGTGCTGCCGTAGATCACGGGCACGCGCGGCTCGTCGACCATGACGAGGCAGATGAGCTCCGGGTCGTCCGCCGGCACGAAACCGATGAACGAGGCGATCAGCAGCGTGCTGGACACCTTGCCGTTCTCGTCGTATTTTTGCGCGGTGCCGGTCTTGCCGCCGACCGTATAGCCGGTGATCTGCGCGTTGCTGCCGCTGCCCTCGTCCACGACCGACTGGAGGATCTCGCGCACCTTGGCGGAGGTCTCGGAGCTGATCACGCGCCGCAGTTCCGTCGGTTCGTTGTGCTCGATGACGGAGGTCAGCCCGTCGTCGTCGGTGGCGGTGATCGAATCGATCACGTAGGGCTGCATGAGCACCCCGCCGTTGATGGCGGCCGCGGCGGAGAGCATTTGCAGCGGCGTGGTGGTGATGCTCTGGCCAAAGCCGATGCGCGCCAGATCCGTGTCGCGGATGTACTTACGGTGGATGACTTCCCCGGTGTCCTCGCCGGGGATGCCGCTCTCGGTCGTGGTGCCGAAGCCGAAGGCGTAGATGTAGTCGTAGAACGTGTCCACGCCCATCGCGAGCGCCATCTGCATGAACGCGCAGTTGCACGAGTTCTGGCACGCCTCGGCGAGCGTCTGGTGCCCGTGCCCGCCCTTCTTCCAGCAGTGGATCGTGTCCGTGCGGAAGGTCAGCGAGCCGGAGCACTCGAACGTGCTGTCCATCGTCACCGCGCCGGAGTCCAGCGCGGCGGCGAGCGTGATGATCTTGAAGATCGAGCCCGGTTCAAACGTGTCCGTGACCGAACGGTTGCGCGACATGGCCATCAACGAGGTGACGTCGCTGCGGTCCGGGTTGTTCAGGTCAAACGTCGGGTTGGTGCCCGTGGCTAGGATGCGTCCAGTGGACGGATCCATGACGATGCCGGTGACCGTGCTCGCGTTGTTGACCGACATGCACTCGGCGAGCGCCGTCTCCAGGTAGCCCTGCACGGCCACATCGGTGGTCAGCGTGACGTCGTAGCCGTTGGTCGGGGCGATGTATTCCTCCTCGCCGTAGGCGAGCGGGTTGCCGCGGGCGTCCTTTGGCGTGACGATGCGGCCGTTGACGCCGGCCAGGTATTTGTCCAGCGACGCTTCAATGCCGGTCTGCCCTTCGCCGTCGATGCCGGTGAACCCGATCAGCTGCGCAAACAGGTTGCCGTTGGAGTATTTGCGCGTCATGTCGGTCGAAAAGCTGATGATGCCGTTGCCGAAGTTCAGCGCAATGATCTCGTCGACCACATCGCTCGACACCTGCCGCTTGAGCACCAGCTGCGACCGGTCGGTGCGGGACACCTTGGCATAGACTTCGTCATAGCTCATGTCCAGGATGTCCGACACGAGGATGGACACGCGCACGCGCTCCGATTCGGCGTCGTCGCCGTCGAGCACCTGCGGGTTGACCAGCACGCGGTAGGAGGTGCCGCTCTGCGCGAGCACGGTGCCGTTTGTGTCGAGGATCCGGCCGCGCTGGGCCTGGATAGCGCTTTGCCGCGTCTGCTGTTTCAGCGCCATGCTCTGCAGCCTGGGGCCGTCGATAATCTGCACCTGAAACAACCGGAACACGAGCAGTAAAAACAGGACCGCCGCGAATCCCAGCAGGATCATCAGGCGTTTTTTCAGTTGTGGCGCAGGTGCTGCCATGCCTTGGCTCCTTCCTGCGGGCGGATCCGCTATCCGCCGTCCGTAGCCTTACGGTACGGCGGGCGTATCCTCGTCCGGCGTCTGCCCGGCGGGATCCTCCCCGTCCGGCGTCGTCCCGTCCGGCGCGTCCCCGGAGGGGGTGGTGCTGCCGGTGATGGGGATCGGACTGCCCGATTGCAAGTATTGCGACTGTGCCGGATAGCGCATGCCATGGCTTTCGGCGTATTGCTGGGCGTCCTCGAGCGTCACGGCGCATTCGATGTCGGCCTCCAGCGTGTTGATGTGGAGCTGGATCTCCTCGATCGAATCGTTCAGCGTGTTGATCTGGGCGTAGGCGCGGGAAATGCGCTCATACCCGGACAGGACGAACACCAGCATGCCGGCGAACACAAAGGCGCAGAACATGATGCCGATGCGCGAACTGAGCTTCATCTCGGTGCGCGGGCGGAGGGCGACCGGGGTCGCCTTCAGCGGCGCGGCTTTGAGCTTTTCTCCGGTTTCGGGATCGTATGCGTAGGCCCCACTGTCGCGGGTGGGCGCATACAGCCTTGTCGGCGGGGCGCCGTTTCGCCGCTCGTCGCGTTCAAAGCGGATTTTCTCCATGCAGATCCCTCACTATCTCTATGCGGTCAATGGCACAAATTAGCACGCGCTTTCTGCCGGCGCCGGCGATTCAGGCCCGCGGCGCTGCCGCGTCCAGCTTTTCGATCGCGCGCAGCTTGGCGCACGTGGCGCGGCTGTTTTCCTTTGCCTCTTCCGGCGTGCACGAAAGGGGCTTGCGGGTGAGCCCCCTGGCCGTGGGCTGCCTGCCGCAGGTGCAGATGGGCGCCTTGGGCGGGCAGGTGCAGGGGTGCTCGTAGGCGCGGAACGCCTGCTTCACGATGCGGTCCTCGAGCGAGTGGAACGTGAGGATCACGAGCCGGCCGCCGGGGGCGAGCAGGTCGTGCGCATCGTCGATGGCGGCGCGCAGGCCGTCCAGCTCGCCGTTGACGGCGATGCGGATGGCCTGGAACGTGCGGCGGGCCGGGTGCTGCGCCTCGTGGCGGCTTTTGGCCGGCATGGCCGCGGCAACCAGGCGGGCGAGCTGCCCGGTCGTCTCGATGGGCGCCTTTTCGCGCTCGCGTACAATGCGGTCCGCAATGCGCGCGGCATAGCGCTCTTCGCCGTAGTCGCGCAGGATGTGGCACAGCGTCTCAAACGAGCTGCCGTTTACCACGTCGCGCGCCGAGAGCGGGGCCTTCTGATCCATGCGCATGTCCAGCGGGGCGTCGGCATGGTAGGAAAAGCCGCGTTCCGGCGTGTCGAGCTGGTGGCTCGATACCCCCAGATCCAGCAGGATGCCGTCCGCGGCGTGGACGCCGAGCGGCGAGAGCAGCTCCCGCATCTGAAAAAAATTGCCATGAACAGCGAGGAAACGGGCGCCAAAGGCCCGCAGTCTTTCCTCCGATGCTGTCACGGCTTCCCAATCCCGGTCGATTCCGATCAGCCGGCCCGTCTCCGGCATGCGGCTGAGCACCAGCTCCGCGTGGCCGCCGCCGCCCAGCGTCCCATCCACAAACAGGCCGCCCCGCTCCGGCCGCAGATATTCCAATACCTCCCGCGACAGGACGGGAACGTGCGAAAAACTCATATGCCCAGCTGCTGCAGGTGCTGCAGCGCGTCCGCAAAGCCGGCGTCTGCCGCTTCGCTGTGGCGGCGCAGCTGATCCGGGTCCCAGAACTCGATGCGGTTGCCCACGCCGATCAGCGTGGCCTCGCGCGTGAGGCCGGCGATCTCCCGCAGCTGTGCCGGGATGAGCACGCGGCCCTGCTTGTCCGTCTCGCACGCGGCGGCCATGGCATACAGCCGCCGGCGCACCGCTTGGCCCGCCATGTCCGTGACCGGCAGGGAGGCGAGCTTTTCGGAAAACAGCTCCCATTCGGACACCGACATGCCAAACAGGCAGGTGGCGTCGCCGCCGCCGAGCAGGCCGAGCGTCACGATGAGCACGTCGCCCACGTCGTCGCGCCATTTGGCGGGGACGAACACGCGCCCTTTTGCGTCGAGCGTGTGCGAAAAAGAACCGATCAACATGGCGCGTTCCCCCTTTCCAAGCGGCGGTACCGGGCGGCATGCCCGCCCGCGTGGGGCGCCGGCGACGGCTGTGGCAGCCGACACTTTCACCCTCTTGTGCAGTAAGTATACACCACTTTGCCCCATTTGTCACCACCTACACGGTCAATTTGTCCGTTTTTTTTGAACAAATTATAAATTCGACAAAAAACCCCCATTTCGCGCGCCGCGCGAGGCGGGACGGGGGGATTCGCAAGCGCACAATTTGTGGTATACTATTGTTCCGGTAAGACATAGATGTGGGGGTATCCATGGCAAAGACATATACCGTATCGGATATTCAGGTGATCGAGGGGCTGGATGCGGTCCGCATGCGGCCGGGCATGTACATCGGCTCGACCGGGCAGCGCGGGCTGCACCACCTGCTCTGGGAAATTGTGGACAATTCCATCGACGAGGCGGCCAACGGCTATGCGTCCGAGGTGAGCGTCACGCTCAACCGCGACGGGTCGGTCACCGTGGCGGACAACGGTCGTGGCATCCCGGTCGGCATTCACGAAAAGCTGGGCGTGTCCGGCGTGGAGGTCGTGTTTACGCAGCTGCACGCCGGCGGCAAGTTCGGCAACGACAGTTACGGCTATTCGGGCGGGCTGCACGGCGTGGGCGCGTCGGTGGTCAACGCGCTGTCGGAGTGGCTGACGGTCGAAGTGTTCTATGAGAACCGCGCGTATAAGATGGAGTTTGAGAGCGTGGACGACGGCACGGGGCACATCGTCTCCGGCAAGCCGAAATATCCGCTCACGGAGGTCGGGCGGACGCGCCGGCAGGGCACGGTGGTCACGTTCAAGCCGGACGCGCGCGTGTTTGAGACGGTGGAGATGAACTATGACGTCGTGTCGCGCCGGTTGCGGGAGCTGGCGTACCTCAACCGCGGCGTGCGCATGGTGCTGACCGACAACCGGCGGCGCAGCGCAGCCGAGGACGGCGAGGAGCGGCCGCGCACGGTGGAATACCGGTTCGACGGCGGCCTGTCGGACTTTGTCACGTTTTTGAATGCGGACAAGACGGCGCTGTACGAGCCGCCGATCCACGTGCAGGGCAGCAGCGGCGGCATCGTGGTGGAGCTGGCGCTGCAGCACAACGACGGCTATGCCGACAGCCTCTTTTCCTATGTGAATAACATCCCGACCACCGAGGGCGGCACGCACGAGACAGGGTTCAAGGCCGCCTTCACGAAGGTAATGAACGACTACTGCCGCCGCACCGGCATTTTGAAGGAGAAGGACGCGTCGCTCGCGGGCGAGGATTTCCGCGAGGGCATCACGGCGGTGCTGAGCCTCAAGATGCGCTCCATCCAGTTTGAGGGCCAGACCAAGACGAAGCTGGGCAACACGGAGGCGCGGCCGGCCGTCGAGGCCGTGGTGGGCGAGGAGCTCACGCGGTTTCTCGAGGACCTGAAGCACGCCGCCGTGGGCAACGCCATCGCGGAAAAGGCGGTCAAATCGGCCAAGGTGCGCGAGGCGGCGCGCAAGGCCAAGGCCACCGCGCGCGAGAAGAACAAGCTGGAAAACGCGCCGCTCGTGGGCAAGCTGTCCAGCTGCACCGGCCGCAACGCGGCGGTGAACGAGCTGTTCATCGTCGAGGGCGACTCCGCGGGCGGCAGCGCCAAGCAGGGGCGCGACCGCCGCTTCCAGGCGATTTTGCCGCTGCGGGGCAAGCCGCTCAACGTCGAAAAAAAGCGGCTCGACCAGGTGCTGCAGAACGAGGAGTTCCGCTCCATGATCACGGCCATCGGCACCGGCATCGGCGAGGATTTCGACATCCGTTCGCTCCGGTACGACAAGATCATCATCCTGGCCGCCGCGGTCCAGGACGGCGCGCCCATCCGCTCCATCCT
>ERZ780149.4957-NODE-4957-length-10053-cov-9.015003_pt1 | contig 10053 bp, 7 predicted proteins | sample MGYA00511367_ERZ780149 | MGnify/ENA primary metagenome ERZ780149 (study PRJEB29588, sample SAMEA2153852) | human gut metagenome | biome: human gut; feature: human-associated habitat; material: faeces | place: Denmark | collected 2008/2010 ...
CTGCCGGGCAATTGGAGGAGCTGGATAAAAACGCCATCGTCAGCCGTCGGGTGACGGCCTACGGGGCCGAGGCACTGGTGAAGAGGGAACTTGTCCCGGCGGGCAGTACCCTGACACCGGTGAGCATCGAAGAACTGTTCGTTTTGATGGTGAAGGGGGAGAATGTGCGATGAAAGGGCTGCTGCTGAAAGACTGGTATCAAGTCAAAACAAATATGTGGATGATGTACCTCACGGTGCTGGCTGTGCTGGCGATCTGGATCCTGAGCACTTCCGGGGATTCGAGCTTTGCGGTGAATTATTCAGCTGTTTTTCTGGGGATGATGCCCGCCTACCTGCTTTCCTACGACCACGCCAGCGGGTGGACGGAGTACAGCTTTGCCCTGCCGCTGAGCAAGGAACTTCAGGTAGCAGAAAAATATCTTGTGGGTCTGCTTTGCACGGCGGTCTCTGCGGCGCTGAACGGAATTTTCTGCGGCATCCGGTTCTGGATGGGAAAACCGCTTCCTGCGATGCCGATCGGCCTTTTGCTGGGGGCGGGCGCAGCTTCCATCCTGCTGATAAACGGGATCATGCTGCCGCTGTACTACCGTTTTGGCGCAGAAAAGGCGCGGATGCTCTACATGCTGATGTTTGCCGGAATGGGCGCTGCCCTGGGCGGCGGGATGGTCCTGATGGATGCCGTGCCGGAACCGGGCGCGGCCATTGCCATCGTCGGTGTGCTGGCAGCGGTGCTGGTGCTGTATGCACTTTCCTGGAGGCTGTCAGTGCAGTGGTATGGGAAGTATAAGAAGTAGGCTTTTCTTTGTGCAATATAGCAATAATCCGGTAAAAAAACTGTAAAAGGGGTTGAAAAATCCGGCCCGGCGTAGTATGATAACGGGGCTGAAAGAAAAATCTTACACCAAGGAGGAGTTTGTTTCCATGTCCAGTGACCATACGGATCACCCCAAACAACGCTTCTCCTGCGATGCGGGCCGTGCAAACGTGTTAGCCGCATCCTGAACTGCATGCCCTTTGTACACCGCAGGAGTTGTAACCAGACCGATGCGGTGTATTTTTTATGCCCGGAAACGGGAAACGGAGGGACCAAACCATGCAGAAGAAAAATTATGTGCAGGAGATTCTGGACATCATCCACAGCGGCCTGCCCCAGGCAGAGCTGGCTGAAAAGCTGTCCGATTACCATGAAAACGACCTGGCCGATGCCCTGACGGCCCTGACACCGGAGGAGCGTCAGAAGGTGTACACCGTACTGGGCGTGGATACGGTGGCAGAGATCTTCTCCTATCTGGACGACGCAGAGCCTTACCTGAAGGAGCTGGACCCCGAGCGGGCCGCCCGGGTCATCTCTCACATGGATTCGGACGATGCCGTAGATGCTCTGGATGACCTGGAAGAGGACGATAAGGCAGAGATCGTCCACCAGCTGGACAAGGATGCCGCCGATGATGTGAAGCTGCTGCTCTCCTATCACGAGGACGAGATCGGCAGCTGCATGACCACCAACTACATTTGCATCCGCAGGGATATGACCATCCGGCAGGCCATGAGTGAGCTGGTGAAGCAGGCAGGCGAGAACGATAACATCTCCACCCTGTATGTAGTGGATGAGAACGAGCACTTTTATGGTGCCATTGACCTGAAAGACCTCATCGTGGCCCGTGCGGAGGACCACCTGGAAAAGCTGATCGCACGCTCCTACCCCTACGTCACCGACCACGAGAAGATCAGCGACTGCATCGACCGCATCGTGGACTACGCCGAACGCTCGCTCCCTGTCCTGAACGACAGCGGGAAGCTGCTGGGCATCATCACCTCGGCGGATGTGGTCGAGCTGGTGGACGACGAGATGGGCGATGATTACGCAAAACTCGGCGGCTTGACCAGTGAAGAGGACCTGAACGAGGGTGTGTTCCAGAGTGTGAAAAAGCGCCTGCCCTGGCTGATCGCCCTGCTGTTCCTCGGGATGCTGGTGTCCTCGGTGGTGGGGGCGTTTGAATCGGTGGTGGCGGTGCTGCCCATCGTCATCTGCTTCCAGTCCATGGTGCTGGATATGGCCGGCAATGTGGGTACCCAGTCGCTGGCTGTGACCATCCGTGTGCTGGTGGACGAGAACCTGACCACTGCCAAAAAACTCCAGCTGCTCTGGAAGGAAATGCGGGTGGGCCTGACCAACGGTGCACTGCTGGCCGTGCTGGCGCTGGGCTTCCTGGGCTGCTACATCCACTTCTTCAAGGCCTACGCCTGGGGTGAAGCCTTCCTGCTCTCGGGCTGTGTGGGCGTATCTCTGGTCGTGGCCATGGTGATCTCCAGCCTGGTGGGCACGGTCATCCCCATGCTGTTCCATAAGATCCACATCGACCCCGCCGTGGCTTCCGGCCCGCTCATCACCACCATCAATGATCTGGTGGCGGTGGTGGTCTACTATGGCCTGGCCGCCGTGGTGCTGATCGATATGTTCCATCTGGGCTGAAATAGAGAAAGGCTGCTGCCGACAACTCCCTCAGTCACGGCTTCGCCGCGCCAGCTCCCTCTTGGAGGGAGCCTTGACGTAATGGCAATCTGTGAAAGCCTCCCTCATTGAGGGAGGTGGCATCGCGTGAGCGATGACGGAAGGAGTTTGGCAACAGCCTCTTTTTACTTATTCTGTATCCAATACCGCTGTGTCAGCGTTCCATCGGAGGAATCGAACTGCTCATCCTCCAGCACGCCGCCGTTGGCGCGGATGGTCTTTGCTGAGGCAACGTTGTAATGGTCGCAGCAGATGCGCACCTTTTCGATGCCTCGTTCTTTTGCCTTTTCCAGCGTCAGGCGAAGCATCTGGGTGGCATAGCCGTTCTGCCGCTCCGAGGGGCGGACGCTGTACCCGATGTGCCCGCCGTAGGTCAGCAGGTAATCGTTGAGCCGGTGGCGCAGGTTGGTCATGCCCACCAGATGCTCGTGCTCGTCCAGAGCCAGATACTCCGTGGCGGGCACGAGACCGGCGGGGGTTGTGGCCGGGTCTTTCAGCTTGCGGAGTTGGGCCAGCCAGGCATCGAAGTCGGCATATTTGTCCAGAGCCGAGGTGCCGTCCATCCGGGAGTTGATGGCCAGAAATTCTTCCCGGTAGGCCATTACCTGTTCCCGGTCGCCCTCATCCGGCTCCCGCAGGTGGATCTTCTGGGGTGAGGTGCGCCGGGTGGCGGTGCGGAAATCCGGAGCCTTCATCAGGCCGTGGCAGTTGCAGTAGAAGTAAAGCACACCTGCGCCCCGCAGGGAGAAGCGGGCAGAGGCATCTCCCTCGGGGTAGAGCTTGACCAGCTGCAGCTTATCGCCGGTGAGGTAGGCCAGAAACGAGATGTAATGGTTTTTCTCCATAGGGTGGTGCAGGGTGACGAAGAGTTCGTCCTCCACCCGTTCCACGGTCAGCTGATGATGCTCGTCGGCATCCTCGGCTTCGGCGATGTCCAGCGCAGGCAGGGTGATGCCGCAGCAGCTCACCACAGCCTGTCCGGTGGCGTGGAGCACATTGCCGCAGAGAGGGCAGACGTAGAGCTTGCTCCGCAGCAGGTTGGCTGCCCGGTTCCGGTTGATAATGGGTTCTCCCTGCATCAGCTCCAGCACGCTGACCCCCAGAGCCGCAGCCAGCGGTTCCAGCAGGGAGATATCGGGCAGACCCTTGGCGGTCTCCCACTTGGAAATGGTCTTGGCGCTGACAGAGAGCGTTCCGGCAAGCTCTGCCTGGGTCAGGCCCTTGGCTTCCCGCAGCTGCCGGATGGTGCTGCCTGTGACGTATGTGTTCATAATGAATGAAACCTCTCAGTCTCGCGTTGCTCGACAGCGTACGGGTTGCGGCTCCCAGCATCCACTTCGCACAAAGTATTGTGCTCGTGTCTTGCTGGCCGCGGCCCCAACAACTCCTCCCTTCGCCCGCCACTGGCGGCGGTCGTCGTCGTTGCCTAATAGGGGAGCCCTTGGCAAGTCGGGCAAGCGTAATTGTTGAACCAGAGTATACTATACAAAAAAACTCCACGCAACCTACGCTGCGTGGAGTTCGTGCTTTCAGGAATTATTCGGCCTCGGTCTCGTCTTCCTCGTCCGGGTCCAGCTCCATGGTGAACACGGCCTTTTTCAGCTTGCCGCAGCCCTGGGCCTTCAAGCCGGATTTGTACGGCTCCCCGGCCAGATAGAGGGCAAAGCGGCCCTCGCAGAGCATTCCGGCAATGCTGGTGCCGGCGGTGCCCACGGTGGTATCAGTGGCTTCGTCAGCGGGCCGGGTGGGGCTGAACTCGCCCAGGGACACTTCAAACAGCTCACTGCCTTCGAGGTCGGTCTCAAGGGTCAGGTGGTTGTCGTGCCGGACAAAGGGGGCCTTGTCGCTGGCCTGCGGGGTCACGGTGCTCACCATGACCACAGCCTTGTCACCATCGATGCGGGTGCGCCCGGCGGGCAGGTTGTTGATATCCCGCGCCATGATGAACTCGATGACGCTGTCCAGACTGCTGCACAGGCCCAGATAGTTGGGGAGATTATTCAGGGTATCGTAGATCATGGATCAGTCCTCTTTCGGGTCGGTCAGAAGCTCCTTGATGCTGGGCACAACGCCGCCCAGATTTTGCAGCTCCGACGGGATGATGATCTTGGTGGCCTTGCCGTTGGCGACCTTGGCCAGTGCTTCCAGGCTGCGCAGAGCCAGCACCTTGTCGTTGGGCATGGCCTCGTTCAGCAGGCGGATGGCATCGGCGTTGGCCTTCTGCACCGCGAGAATGGCCTGCGCCTCGCCCTCAGCTTCGAGAATGCGCTGCTGCTTGACGGCATCGGCACGGAGGATGGCGGCTTCCTTTTCGCCCTCGGCGGCGGTGATGGCGGCCTGCTTCTCACCGTCGGCCTTCAGGATGACGGCGCGCTTTTCGCGCTCTGCCTTCATCTGCTTCTCCATGGCTTCCTGGATCTCGCGCGGCGGGATGATGTTCTTGACCTCCACGCGGTTGACCTTGATGCCCCACTTGTCGGTGGCTTCGTCGAGGATGGCCGTGATCTTGCCGTTGATGACATCGCGGCTGGTCAGGGTGTGATCCAGCTCCATCTCACCGATGATGTTGCGCAGGGTGGTGGCGGAAAGGCTCTCGATGGCTGCGATGGGCTGGTTGACACCGTAGGTGTAGAGCTTGGCATCCATGACCTGGAAGAACACCACGGTGTCGATCTGCATGGTAACGTTATCGCGGGTGATCACAGGCTGGGGAGGGAAGTCCGCGACCTGCTCCTTCAGGCTGACCTTTTTGGCGATCCGCTCAATGAACGGGATCTTGACATGCAGGCCGGCCGACCAGGTGTCGGAGTAGCTGCCCAGACGCTCCACAACGTACACCATGGACTGAGGCACGATGACGATGTTGGTGACGACGATGAGCAGGATGACAAAGATGAGCGCGAGGATCACGAACAGCATGATAGGCATAGAGACGCTCCTTTTTTCAGTGGTTGATGGATTCGGTCAGGATGGGTTCCACGATGAGCAGGGTGCTGTGGATCTCGGTGACCCGGCAGGCCTGCCCGGGGGTCAGGGTATCGCCTGGGGTGGCGCAGCGGGCGCTCCAATCCACGCCATCCAGCCGCACCCGGCCCGTCTGCTGGGCAGAAACGGGGGTCAGCACCCGGGCCTCCCGGCCAAGGGCGCGGTCACCGTTGGTGGGGGTGGGCTGCTTGTGCAGCCGTTTGGCCAGCGGCTTGAATGCCAGCAGGCAGACCGCGCTGACCGCAATGAACACCACCGCCTGCACCCGGAATGAGTGGGTGAACAGGCAGCAGAGCAGGGCTGCCGCGCTGCCTGCCGCAAACCAGACGGATACCATGCTGAAGGTCATGCCCTCCAGCGCCAGGAAACCGACGGCGGCAAGGAGCCAGAAAATGGGGTCAATGGACATCGAACATCCCTCCTTCTTCGTTTATTATATAACAAAGGCGTGGAAATGACAATATGTTGTTATTTAAGGGCGAGTGCTGCTCTGTCCAACCTCTCAGTCGCAGGCTTCGCCGCGACAGCTCCCCTAGTAGGGGAGCCCTTGGCAAAAGATTTGTTTTTTCATGTTTTCGCCTGCGGCTCCAAAACCAACTGCTGCCGCAAGGAAAAACGTTGCGTCAGCAGGGCTAAATGTAGCGAAGCGCTCGCGCTCGAAAACGCGACGATCTGCCAAGGCCTCCCCTACTAGGGGAGGTGGCATCAAGCGTCAGCGAAGATGACGGAGAGGTTTAATCCGTCTCCTTATACATAATCATAGTAGCTGTGGTCCGGGTTATGCCCCACCTCTTCCACCACGATGGTGAAGCCCATGGGATTCACCTCAGTGCTCTTGCCGCTGGCAAGGGTCTCCACGATGATATGTTCGGTGCGGTTGACGATGATCTCCGCGGTCTCCACCTTGCCCACCCGTTGGTAGTGCAGGATACCGTCCTCGGCACGCAGGACCCGCAGCTGGCCGGTGCGGAAGGCCTCGCAGGTGTGGCGAAGCTGTGCCAGCTGTGCCAGCACGGGACGCAGGCGCTGTTCGTGGGCATCCCACCGGAAGAAAGCCCGATTGAAGGGGTCCCGGTAGCCCTGCATGGCAATCTCGTCGCCGTAGTACAGGCAGGGCACGCCCGGCAGGGTGTAGATGATGGCGTAGGCCATCCGCAGGCGGAGCAGACCTTCCTCGTAGGCATCGCCGGTCACACAGCGGCCGCTCTGCCACGCGCGGCCCCGGCCATTGGCGGGCTCGTCAGCGATCACGGTCAGGGCACGCTCGGTGTCGTGGGTGGAGAGGAAGTTCAGAGCGGTATCCATGGCCGGGGCAGGATAGTGCTCGCAGATGGTCAGGATCTCCGTCATGGCCTGCTCGGCGGGCTTGCCCTTGACGAAATCCAGCACGGCGTTCTTGAAGGGGTAGTTCATCACGCTGTCCAGACCCTTGCCCAGCAGGTAGGTGCGGCGCTTGTTGAAGCCGAACTTGGTGGTGGCATCCTCCCATACCTCGCCCAGCAGGAACTTTTCGGGGCTGACCCGCTTGACGGCGGCGCGCACCTTCTCAATGAATTCGTCGGGCAGCTCATCGGCTACATCCAGCCGGAAGCCTGCCGCGCCACGCCGCAGCCAGGTGTCGATGACACCGCCCGGGCCGGTGATGAACTCCACATAGGAGGGGGTCTCCTCGTTGACCTCGGGCAGGGTCTCAAAGCCCCACCAGCTGCGGTAGCCGCCCTTGTACTGGGGGCCAAAATCGTACCAGCAGCGGTAAGGGGAGTTGGGGTCCCGGTACGCGCCGCCCTCGCCATAGCGGCCCTCGCGGTTGAAGTAGCGGCTGTCGGAGCCGGTATGGCTGAACACGCCGTCCAGCACTATGCCGATGCCGTACTTCTGAGCGGCGGTGCACAGTGCCTCAAAATCCTCGTTGGTGCCCAGCAGGGGGTCCACATTCAGGTAGTCGGCGGTGTTGTAGCGGTGGTTGGAGTGGGCCTCAAAGATGGGGTTGAGGTAGATGAAATCCACCCCCATCTCGTGCAGGTAAGGGAGCTTTTGCTGGATGCCCTTGAGGTCGCCGCCGAAATAATCCTCATTCAGGTGACCACCCACCTCGTTGGGCTGCCAGAAGGGCTCGGCGTGCTTGTCGGCCTGATAGATGCGGTCGGCAAAGGGCATGGGCTTGTTCTCCACGCCTTCGCAGAAGCGGTCCGGGAAGATCTGATAGAACACCTTGCCCTTGATGCTTTCGGGGGTCTCAAAGTCCTGCTCATAGACCGTGATCTGCCAGCTTTCACCATCCTGCCAGCTGATCACGCCGCAGTTGTCGGGGCCGCGCACGATGCGGCGGAAATCGGTGTAGAGGTCGAAGTAGTAGAAGTAGAGGCCCGGGTCATTCAGAGGCACTTCCACAGAAAAGTGGTTCTGCCTGGGGGTCTGGCCATCGAAGTTCATCCGGTAGTAGACGGGAACATCGAACTTACCCTCTTTTTTCAGGACAAGGTGCGGGTCTACATAGCCCAGCTCCTCGGGGATGCAGAGCGACAGCCGGACAGTCTGCCCGGCGCGCACCGCACCAAAGGGCTGCTTGAAATAGGGGTCAAAACTGTTGAACAGACAAGACAAGTGGGGTCGTTCCTTTCTCAAAAAAAGCCCCGGTTCCGTAATGGCTCCGGGGCAGAGATATATTTGTGCTAAACCCTTCCGTCAATGCTTCGCATTGCCACCTCCCCTAGTAGGGGAGGCCTTGGCAGAACGGTGAAGTCTGTGCGTAAAGGAAAAGCTGTAAAACTTCCCGTAACGCCAGAGGCCCCACTACTAGGGGGGCTGTCACCGCAGGTGACTGGGGGGTTAACTTTTCCAATTACTTCACAGCAGAAGCGTGCCAGATGTCGCGGGCGTAATCCAGCACAGAACGGTCTGCGCTGAAGATGCCGCTGTTGGCGGTGTTCTTCAGGCTCATCTGTGCCCACTTCTCGCGGTCAGCATACAGGCGCTGCAGGTCGGCCTGAGCACGGCGGTAATCCTTGAAGTCGGCCATGACCATATAAGGATCGCTGGTGCGCAGGTTCTCGGTGACCTCGTGGAAGTCCTCGCCGTTCCAGCCGCGCTCCAGGAAGTTCAGAGCGGCATTTGCCACGTCATCGCCCATGATGAAGGCGCTGGGGTGGTAGCCCACCTGCTTGAGGTTGTTGACCTCGGGGGTCAGCATGCCGAAGATCAGCTCGTTTTCCTTGCCGGCGGCATCGGCGATCTCAACGTTTGCGCCGTCCAGCGTACCCAGCGTGATGGCACCGTTCAGCATGAACTTCATGTTGCCGGTACCGGAAGCCTCGGTGCCTGCCAGAGAGATCTGCTCAGAGACCTCGGCGGCGGGCATCAGGTGCTCGCTCAGGGAGACGCAGTACTCTTCCAGATAGACCACGCGCAGCTTGTCGCGCACGGCGGGGTCATTGTTGATCAGGTCGCCCAGCTTGCAGATCATCCGGATCATCTGCTTGGCCATGTAGTAGCCGGGGGCAGCCTTTGCGCCGAAGATATAGGTCTTGGGGATGAAGTCGGCGTTGGGGTTCTCCTTCAGGTACAGGTACTGGGCAGCGATGTTCAGGGCGTTCAGGTGCTGACGCTTGTACTCGTGCATCCGCTTGACCTGGCAGTCGAAGATGGAGTTGGGGTCGATGACCTGGCCGGTGCTCTTCTCCAGATAGGCGGCAAAGTTCTTCTTATTGTCCAGCTTGATCTCGTTGATGCGCTTCAGCACGGTCTTATCGTCCGCATACTTGTTCAGCTTGGAGAGGTTGGAAGCGTCGTGCTTGTACTCCTCGCCGATGGTCTCGTCCAGCAGCTTGCACAGCTCAGGGTTGGAGGCCAGCAGCCAGCGGCGGTAAGCGATGCCGTTGGTCACGTTCTTGAAAGCCTGAGGCTTGAACAGGTAGTAATCGTGGAACACGCTTTCCTTGATGATCTCACTGTGCAGCTTGGACACGCCATTGATGCTGTTGGCGGTGTAGGCGCAGATGTTTGCCATGCGGACCTGGTTGTCGCCGATCAGAGCCATGTAGTTGATCTTGCCCTCGTCGCCGGGGAATGCCTTCTCCAGCTCCTCGCGGGCACGGCGGTTCATCTCGACCACGATCTGGTAGATGCGGGGCAGGGTCATCTTGAAGATGTCCACATTCCACTTCTCCAGAGCCTCGGCCATAACGGTGTGGTTGGTGTAGGCAAAGACCTTCTGGCAGATCTCAAAGGCCTTATCCCAGTCAAAGCCGCACTCGTCCAGCAGGATGCGCATCATCTCGGGGATGGCCAGCGTGGGATGGGTGTCGTTCAGCTGGATGGCGACCTTGTCGGCCAGATTCTCCAGCGTACCGTAGGTGGACAGGTGGTTCTGCACGATATCGCCGATGGATGCGGCAGAGAGAAAGTACTGCTGGCGCAGGCGCAGGATCTTGCCCTCAATGTGATTGTCGTTGGGGTACAGTACCTTGGAGATCAGCTCGGCGCTGGCGTTCTTGCTCATGGCAGTGTTGTAGTTGCCCAGAGAGAAGCTGGACATATCAAAGTCCGGGGCCTTTG